>PDVJ01000499.1_pt1 | contig 13464 bp, 9 predicted proteins | sample 1369811 | NCBI WGS metagenome assembly PDVJ01 (sample SAMN07795376, study PRJNA414565) | Alkali sediment metagenome, whole genome shotgun sequencing project. | reverse complement strand
ATAGGAAATGAGCGATCGGGGATCGTCGAGGCGCTCGAGAATTCCCGGCGCGCCCGTGCAGAGAATCAGTTTCTCCGCGACCAGTGCGCCGCCGATCGCGGCGGCAACGGTGTCCGAATTGATGTTCAGCAACTGGCCCGACGCGTCCGCGGACAGCGGACTCACGACCGGCAGGAAGCCGGCGTCGAGCAAGCGAGTGATCACCGTGGCGTCGACGGCGTCGATGTCGCCGACCATGCCGTAGTCGACGACCTCGCCGCTCGCGAGCGTGACGGGCGCACGGCGGTGCGCCGTGACGAGGCCGCCGTCCACGCCGCTCAAGCCGAGCGCGGAGATTCCGAACCCGCGGCACAGCGCCAGCAATCGAGTATTGATCAGGCCGTTCAGGACCATGCTCGTCGCGTCGATCGCATCGGCGTCGGTGACGCGCCGGCCCTGCACCATGCGCGTCGGCACGCCGAGCTTTGCCGTCAGCTCGTCGAGTTGCGGGCCGCCGCCGTGCACCAGGACGACGCGTATGCCGAGGTGATGCAGGATCGCGACCTGCTCGATGAAGGCGCGCATCGTCGCCGCATCGCGAAATGCGCCGCCGCCGGCCTTGATTACGAAGACCTTGCCCTTGTACATGTGTATGTACGGCGCGGCGCCCCTGAGCGCGCGCACGGTGACGGCCTGTTCTCCCTTGTGTGCAATCATCGTCCGAATTACCCCTTGAGTAGCCTGTAGAGCACGGCCATCTGTACGACCATGCGGTTCGCCGCCTCCGGTATGACGCGGCTGCGCGGTCCGTCGAGCACCGCGTCCGCCACCGCGACGTTGCGTCGCACGGGCAGGCAGTGCATGAAATGGCAATCGGGGCGGGCATCCTCGAACCAGTCCTCGCGCACGCACCAGTCCTGCAGCGGCTCCCGCCGCTTCGCCTCGGCCTCCGCGTCGCCGTAGCATTCCGGCGAGCCCCATTCCTTGGCATACAGGACGTGGGTACCCGCGAGCGCGCTGGCACGATCACTGGTTTCATCGACGGAGCCACCCGAGACTTTCGCTGCCGCCCGTGCCTTGGACATGACCGGTTCCGGCAGTGCGTAGCCATCGGGCCGCAGCACTACGACTTCCATGCCGCGCTGCGCAGCCATGTGCAGCGTCGCGGCGGGCACGGCGAGCGGCAGCGCTCGCGGGTGGTAGACCCAGCTCAACACGAACCGGCCCTGGCGCGGGACGGCGAGGTCGTCCATCGTCTTCCAGTCGGCGAGCGACTGGCAGGGATGGTTCATCGCGGATTCCATATTCACGAACGGCTTGTCGCAGAGATCCGCCATCAGCCGAAACTGCGTCTCCGCGATGTCGGCCGCGAGGTCCTTGCCCTCGGCGAACGAACGGATGCCGAGCGCGTCGCAGTAGGACGCAAGCACCGGGATCGCTTCGCGCACATGCTCGGCGGCGCCGGCGTTCATCACCGCCCCGGTGCGAGTTTCGACCTGCCACGTGCCCTGGCCAGGTGTCACGACGAACGAGGACCCGCCGAGTCGCATCATTCCCGCCTGGAAGGACGATAAGGTTCGCAGCGACGGGTTCATGAACAGCAACCCGAGGATTTTTCCGGCCAGCGCCCGCGGCTCCGGGTGCTCCTGCAGCCGGCGGGCGAGAGCGATCAGGTCGGCGACCTGCTCGCGTGTGAAATCATCAAGATCGAGGAAGCGCCGCATGGGAAGTGATCAGTGATCAGGGGGTGAGGGTAGTGAAGGCGGCTTCGCCGGCTCACGAGGGCAGCGAGGCGAGCGCATCGCGCAGCTGCGCGACATGCTGCTCGTCGAGCACGTAGGGCGCCAGCACGCGCACGACGTTCGGGTCGGCGCTGGTGCCGGTCAGGATGTCCAGCCCGAGCAGTTCCCGCTGCACGTCCTTCGCCGGGCGACGAGTGCGCAGTCCAGCAAGCAGGCCCGCGCCCTGCACGGATTCGACCGGACCGACGACGCAGGTCTCGCGCAGCTGTTGCCCGCGTCGGCGCACGTTGCCGAGCAGGCCTTCCGACTCGATGATGTCCACGACCGCCTCGATCAGTGCGCAGGCGAGCGGACCGCCGCCGAATGTCGTGCCGAGATCGTCCGTCTTCAGGTGCGCCGCGACGTGGTCCGCCATCAGCAGCGCCGAGCAGGGAAAGCCGGCGCCGAGCGCCTTGGCGGTCGTGATCATGTCCGGCGAGATGCCGTGCATGCCGGCCGCGAACGGAAAGCCCGTGCGGCCCATGCCGCACTGCACTTCGTCGCAGACGAGCAGCGCGCAGGTCTCGCTGCATCGGGCGCGCAGTGCAGCGAGGAAAGCGGCGCCGAGGTCGACGGCGCCGGCCACGCCCTGCACAGGCTCGACGATCACGGCGGCCGTGTCGGTGCCGACCGCCCGCGCGATCGCGTCGACGTCGCCCCGCGGGATGAACTCGACGTCGAATGGCATCCGCGGGAATCCGTACCATTTCTTCGCCGCGCCCCAGGTGACGGCGCCCGCGGCCGCGGTGCGCCCGTGGAAACTCCCTTCTACGGCGACTACCTTGCGTCGTCCGGTGATCCTGAGCGCGAGCTTGAGCGCATTCTCGTTCGCCTCGGCCCCGGTGTTGACGAAGAACACGGTGTTCAAGCCGAGCCCCGCGAAGTGCGACAGCCGCATCGCCGCGCGCGAACGCACCTCGAGCGGTACGGCGTTGCTCTGGAACAGCAGTGACCGCGCCTGCTTCTCGAGCGCGGCGAGCCAGCGGGGATGCGAGTAGCCGAGCGCGGCCACCGCGTGGCCGCCGTACAGATCGAGAATCCTGCGCCCGTCCCGCGTGTGCAGGTGCACGCCAGACGCGCCCACCACGTCGATCGGCCACTGCGCGTAGACCGGCGCCAGGTGATCGGCCATCACGTCCATCCAGGGGCCGGCAGCATCAGGCCTGCCGTCTCCTCGTAGCCGAGCATCCGGTTCATCCACTGCACGGCGCCGCCCGCAGCGCCCTTCGTCAGGTTGTCGATCGCACAAACGACCGCGACGCTGCGCCCGTGCGCGACACCGGCGAGCTGCGCGAAGTTGCTGGCCGTCACGTCCTTGACGCGGGGCGATTCGCCGCCCACGCGGATGAAGACGGACTGGTCGTAGTACTCGCGGAGCGCGAAGTTGAGCTCGTGGCTCGTCAGCGGCTCGCGGGCGGTGGCCTGCACGGTGACGTGGATACCGCGGGCGAACGGACCGGAATGAGGCACGAAGTTGAACTCGGCCTCGACGCCGGACGCCGCGCGAGCCAGCTCCGTGATCTCCGGCGTGTGCCGGTGCGACAGTGCGCTGTACGCATAGAAGTCGCCGTGTCGCTGGGGGTGATGAGTGCCCGCGGTGGGCTGCCGGCCTGAGCCCGTGCTGCCGGTGACGCCGGTCACGAAGACTCGCGGCTCCGCGAGGCCGAGCGACAGCAGCGGCACGCTCGCGAGCAGCACGGCCGTGGCGAAGCATCCCGGATGGGCGACGTGCGGCGTGTGCAGCGCGTTCAGGTGCTCGGGTACCGCGCAGGTGAACCCGGCGATGCGATGCGGCGCGCCATGCGCGTGCTTGTAGACGGCTTCGTACGCGGCCGCGGTCGTGTAGCGGAAGTCCGCGGAAATGTCGACGACGCGTGGGCGCGTCCCGGCCCGTTCCGCCTCGCCGAGCAGCTTGTCGATCAGTCCGGCAGACACGCCGTGAGGGGCGGCCGAGAAAACCGCCGTCACCGGGTTGGCTGCAACGTACTCCAGCACTTCGTCGTGGCCTGCGAACCGCAGGTGCGGCAGCACGGGTTGCAGGTGACGGAAGAACTGCGCCACCGGCTCGTCGGGCTGGCTGTCGGACGCCACGGCCGCGAGGTCCAGGTACGGATGCGTGGCGAGCAGGCGCAGCAGTTCGCCGGCCACGTAGCCGGTGCCGCCGAGCACGATCGCCGGGACTGGCGCCGTCATTCCGCGGCCGCCCGCGAAAGCTGCGCGCCGAGGCCGAGGCTGTCGATGATGTGGTCGCCGAGTGCCGCGCCGGACGTGATGGCATTCAAGGCGCGCACGCCCATCTGTTCCTCGATGATGTTCACGCCGACCGCGTTGTCCGTCGCCGGGCCCGTGACGGCGCATGGCTCGATCTCGAAACGCTCGCGCAGCAGCTTCACGCCGCCCCAGGCGGCCACGGGGTCGTTGGCGGAAAGGATCACCGCAGACAGCGTCTCGCGGATGTCCGTGGAGGCGAGGATCGACTCGACCCCGTAAGCGCCGAGGATGCCGTCGCCGAGCTCGAAGACCACGACGTCCGGTCTTCCCTGCGTCATCTCGGTCAGCATGGTACGAGTGAGTGCCGGCCCGGACTTCGCCGTGGTCGTAACGATGCCGAGGTCGGTGAAGATCATGGAGCGCCTCGCGCCCGAGTCCTCCATTGCGAGGACGTCACGGCGCAGCGACACGCCGGTCGCCTTGAATGCGTGCACCGCAAGCCCTCGGTGACGCATGCGGCTCACGATCGCGCAGGCGGCCGCGGTCTTGCCCGCTTCCATGCAGGTGCCGGCCAGCGCCACGACCGGGATGCCGTGGGTGTCGAGCGGTGCGGCGTAGTCGAGCCGGCGATGCCCGACCCTGGCGGGCACTCCGATCCGCTCGCCGAGGAACGGGAACTGCAGCACGCAGCCGATGACACGGCAGTTGAAGGGCTTGCCCTTGTCCGGGTTCACGGAATCGCAGATGCCGAGCACGCCGCCTATGTTGAGCACCTGCAGCACGTCGCCGGCCGAGACTTTCTCCGGGATGTGGCCCGAGTAGCCGAAGAGCGCCTGCCGGTGCCCGAGCGCACCTACGATGACGTCGCCGCGCGACACCTTGGCCATGCGGCCGCTGGTGAGCTCGAGCGTGTTGTAGGTGGACTTGTTGTCGAGGATTTCGACCACCAGCACGACACCCTCTTCGCAGGGGAAGTCGGTGGTGGCGACGCGGATCTCGTGACCGAGGCCGCAGGCCTGCGCGATCGAGGCGATCTTGTCGACGACTACGGTTCTCATCTGCATTGCGGTCACTCCGCTCCCTGCGCCTGCCGACCGGCACGCGTGTAGAAAATCCCGGGCAGCGCCAGCATCTTGGAGAAGCCGTGCGCCTCCCCGGCGGTCCACTCTCCTGCCGACTCGCCGTAGGCACCCTTCGACGCCTTCATCAGCGAATACGGCGAGGTCACGCCTTCGACGAACACGGCGCCCGGACGGAAAAGCACGCGGACCTCGCCGGTGACCCGCTGCTGCGAGGAGATCATGAAGGCCTCCATGTCTCGGCACACCGGGTCGAGGTGCTGGCCCTCGTGCACGAGGTCGCCATAGGGCGCCGCGAGCGTGTCCTTCATGCGCGCCTGTCGCGCCGAGAGCACCAGTTTCTCGAGTTCGCGGTGAGCGGTAAGCAGTACCTCGGCCGCGGGCGCCTCGAAGGCCACTCGTCCCTTGAAGCCGATGATCGTGTCGCCGAGGTGGATGCCGCGACCCACGCCGAACGTCGCGCCGATCGCCTCGACCTGTTCGATGAGGCTGACCGGACCGGTCCGCTTGCCGTCGAGCGAGCAGGGGATTCCGGCCTCGAATCCGATCGTGTGGCGGGCGTGCGCCTGCGGCCTGGTGAAGGCGTCCTTCGTCAGTACCCAGGCGTCGTCGGGAATGCAGCCGTCCGAGGTGAGGGTCTCCTTGCCGCCGATGGTCGTGCCCCACAGGCCGCGGTTCACCGAATACGCGGCGCCGAACGGCGGCACCGGAAGCCTGCGGGATTCGAGGTACTCGAGCTGCTCAGGTCGCTTGAACGCGCGGTCGCGCACGGGCGCGAGGATTTCGAGCTCGGGGGCGAGCGTACGCAGCGCGACCTCGAAACGGACCTGGTCGTTGCCAGCGGCCGTCGAGCCATGCGCGACCATGTCGGTGCCGAGCCTGCGAGCCCACTGCGCCACCGTCTGCGCCTGCAGCACCCGCTCGGCGCCGACGCACAACGGGTAGAGGCCGCCGCGCCGTACGTTGCCCATGATCAGGAAGCGGATCACCTGGTCGAAATACGCCTGCCGCGCATCCACCAGGTGATGTGCCACGGCGCCGAGCGTGCGCGACCGTTCCTCGAGCACGCGTGCGGCCTCGGCGTCGATGCCGCCCGTGTCGACGGTGAGCGTCACGATCGGGCGACCATAGGTCTCCGCAAGCCATGGCACGCAGAATGACGTATCGAGGCCGCCGGAGAACGCGAGCAGGATGGGCTTGGCGCCCGCAGCGATCTGGGTCATGGGGAGTCTCAGCGTCCGAAGGTGGAACGGAGGTGGTCGTGCAGCTTGCGCTGCGCGCGCATGTTCTCGGTCGCGATGAAGATCGTGTCGTCGCCGGCGATGGTGCCGACGATCTCCGGCCAGTGAGCCTTGTCGATCGCGATGGCGACGCTCTGCGCGGCACCCGTAGTGGTGCGCAGCACCGTCAGCGTCGGGCCGGCCGCACGGTAACCTTTCAGGAATGAGCGCACGTCCTCGAAGTGGCTCGGCGTCAGTGCGTCCTCGGCGGCCGGCAGCAGGTATCGGTCCGCGCCCTTGACGACGCCGAGTTCACGCAGGTCGCGGCTGACGCTCGACTGCGTGGCCTCGAAGCCCTCGCGATGCAGCAGTTCGACCAGCTCCGCCTGCCTGCCGACCGCGCCCAGCCGCAGGATGCGCACGATCGCGTCCCGTCGCAGGTTCTGGGCGTTCAGGTCGGTGGCCAAGGTGTCGCGGCTCGCAGCGGTGAATAAAAACTGCGTAAATGTGCATAATTATGCAAGCGGTGTCAAGCGCGCCTGCCACCTCGCGCCGTGGGAGCCCGGTCGGCGCGAGGTCAGAAGAACTTCGTGGTCCCGATGAACGCGACCGACGCGATGCCCACCCAGTAGACGTAGGCGAGTCGACGCGAGATGCGGATCTCCCGGGTGAGTTTCGCTTCGAGGTCGGGCCGCGGCCCGCCGGCAGCCAGTTGACGAAATGTCTCCGTCCAGTGGCGCATCACGAAGCGGAGGATCAGGCCGATGACGAGGAGTCCGGAGTAGATGAGAACCTTTGCGGCATACCACCTGGCCGCGAGCGGATGGCCAAAGACGAGTGAGTAAGTCGCCACACCGGCGAGCACCGGGATCAGCACGAAGCGGATCTTGTCATCGAACATCGTGAGCCGGAGGCCGGCGTCGGTGCCGCGCTTCACGAAGGCCGCCAGCGCGAGAGCGATCCATACCGCCGTCAGGATCCACATCGCCACGAGCCAGCCGCCGCCGAGCGGCTGCACGCCGAAGTTGTGGCCCATGTGCAGGCCGATCGGAAGCAGCAGGATGATGCCGAGCCGCGCCAGGATGTCGATGCGGTACGCCGTCTCCATGTGCCGGCGGCGCTCTTCGAGCGGCAGCTTCGGGTTGGTGACGTGGTATGAGGTCTGGAACACGCCCCACTCGCCGCCGAGCCAGTAGACCATGGCGATGATGTGGAGCCACTTCAGGACCAGGTGGCTGGCTATCATGGGGATTCTCCTCGGAAGACCTGTGCCGATTCGCCGTTCAGACCGCCGTGAGTCGTCTTCTCGCGCCGGGAGCGGCCCGGCGCGACCCGGACGGGACCCCTTCGGCCGTCGTCACCTGCTCACGGGCCGTTGCGTCTTCGACCCGGCCCGCGAGGTCGGCGAGCGATGCCGCCACGGCGTCGAGGCCGGTGCGGGTCACGCCACGCAGGCAGCGGTCGAGCCACAGCTGCTGACGCTGCTGCAGCGTTTCGAGCGTGCGACGTCCCGCGGCGGTCAGGCCGACGAGTCCGGCCCGCGCGTGGTCCACGTTCGGCAGCACCTCGGTCAGCCCCTGTTCGCGCAGGCCGTCGGCGGTACGCTGCACGCTTTGCCGCTGCAGGCCGAGTCGTCGGGCGACCTGCGAGACCGTCATCGGCCGCCGTGCGACGACCTTCATGACCTGCCAGCGCGCGCCACTCAGCCCGGCATCTGCCGACATCACGTCGGCCGCATGCAGCACCTGGCCGTGCAGCCGGAACAGGGCGAGCAGCAGGTCCTGGAAAGCGTCATCGGTCGTGCGCGCCGTGCTCATGCGGGTCTGCCGCTGCCGTTCCAAATAAAAAAAGGATGTCATATTGACAGCAGGCTGTCAATATCACCGGTTCAGCGCTCGATGCGATACTCGATGTCGGCGCTCTGCTCGAGACCGGCCTCGGCCTTGAGCGACCAGCGCGTGTTCAGCGAGTAGCGCAGCTTCACGGTGTTGATCGCCTCGGCGATCGATATGCCGTAGCTGACGAAGAGCTTTGGAGAGAGGGCCTTGCCCAGCACCACCTGCGTGTCGTCCTCGCCGGCGCTTTCGACCGACACTTCGTCCAGCCCCAGCCTGCTGCCGAGCCCGCCGAGCAGCAGTCCGCCGCCGCTGATCGCAAGGCTCTCCGCCGCCCGGTCGATCGACGTCGCCTCGCTGGACTGCAGCGTGTTCAGCGAGCGGCCCGTGAGCAGATACGACAGCGCCTCGTTGTTGGGCATCGCCGGCGTGGACGTGAGCGTCACGAACGGATTGTCGAGCGATCCCCGCACGTTGATCGAAACCCTGATGTCCGAGTCCTTGATCTCGCGCTCGGCCACGAGGTCCAGGGTCGGCTGGTCGAGCGGTGTGTCGCGGTAGCTCAGCACGCCCTTCGTGATCTTCACATAGACGCCGAAGGCCTTGTATTCGCCTTCGATGACGTTGATCGCGCCGTTGCCGCGTGCCACGTCTGCCGGCTCCGTCGTCACCAGCACCTCGCCGCCAAGGCGTGCCTTGAGCCCGAAACTGTCCACGCGCACATCGTCTCCCAGGCGCATGACGATGCTGCTGCGAACCCTCTGCAGCGTCGTCGGGCCGGTGTCCTCTATTTCCGCTCCGACGATGCGCTCGTCGTCCGACGTAGTCACCGAGGTGCTAAGGTCCTTCGGGGAAATGCGGGCCTTGGGTATGAGCACCTCGCCCGTGACGACGTAGAGACCCGATTCCGCAGCGATGACGAGGTCGGGCGAGGCCTGGATACGGAATTCGGGTGTGTCGGCGACAAGCAGGTTGTCGCCCTTGAGCCGCATGCTGCCGGTCATCACTCCATCCGGCCAGGTGAAGCGACCGGTCAGCGTCACGGGGCCACTGCGCGACGTGGCCCGTCCATCGAACTCGAGCGAGTCGCCGACGAACCGGCCATCGAGACTTGCGGCCGTGAGCGAAAGGTTGGTCCGGTAAAGGTCGAGTCGACCATCGCGCAGGTGGAAATCGCCGTCGAACCGGGGATTGCCGAGTGTCCCCCCGACGTTGACGGTCCCGTCGAGACGCCCCTCGGACCTGTCGATCTCCGGGACGAAAAGGGGCAGGGCGGTCAGCAGCGAGGAATCGGCGCGGACCTCGCCGGTCAGCGGACTCTCGCCCAGCGGCCGGCCGGGCTTGCGCGCAGCCGTGGCCTGTCCACGCAACGTCGTGCTGGCGGCCATCTCCATGTCGAGCACGGCGCGCAACTCGTCCTCGTCCGCGAACAAGTCGAGGCGTCCGCCGCCGATCTCCACCCGTTCAGAGCGGGACCTGTTGCGCCGGACGTCGAACGTCGGCTTGTCGACGAGTACCGCCGCCCCGCCGGTCCAGTCCCGACCCGGCTGCCGCTCCGCCCAGCCGCTCAACTGCAGCTTGCCGTCGAAATCGCGGCGCCCAAGCAGCGTCGTGAGCAGGCGGCGCAGCGGCCAGTCCTGGGCGCTGTAGAGCACGCGCCACGACCCTGGTGACCGCTGCCATTCGCCCTCGAGGCACAGGCGGGCGTCGTCCGCCACGAGGCACGCCGGCGCAGACCTCATCAGCGCCGCTCCGACTTCAAGCGCTGCGGGCTGCGCCAGCTTCGCACCACCGTCCGGAAACGCGAACGTGGCCTCGTCCAGCGTCCCGGCCCATGAACGGGCCGGGATGTCGGCACCGCCGGTGGCTGCGAGGATCGCCTTGAATCCCGCCAGCTTCCGCTGCGGGTCGCCTTGTGACGTCGCCGTCAGCTTGAGGTCGTGATCCGCGACACGGCCCTTCGCCTGCAGCCGCATTGCCTCGAACTGAAGGCTGCCCGCGAGCACGCCGCTCGCCTGGACGTCAACACGCGAATCACGCTGGTCACCGAGATCGATGTCGAGGTCCGCTTCGACGGACCCGGCCGCCAGGCTTCCGTAGCGAAGGTTCCTGACGCTCGCCTCGGCCTTGATATCGGGGCGAGCCTGCGTGCCGCGCGCGCTTCCTGCGGAAACGAGTTCGCCCTGCAGCGCGGGATCGATCAGGGCGAGCGTCTTCAGGTTCGCGCTCCAGCGCAGGTCCACGTTCGGGCCCCAGAGCCCGTCGATGTCGACCCGCGATCCGGCGTTCGCCACCTGGATGCGCTTCAGTTCGAACGTGCCGTCCCGATGGGTGATCTCGCCACTGCCGGTCAGTGGACGTCCGTAGAGCGAGCCGGAAAGCTTCGTCAGGCGCGCAGTCCACGGGGCAGTGGCTTCGAAACCGCTTCCTTCGATTTCCCCGACGACGTCCACGCGGCCGCTAAGGTCGGGACGCAGTCTCGCGAGATCCAGCGATCTTCCGTTCAGCTGCGCGCGCCAAGGCTTGTCGCCGTCCCACGACAGCCGACCGGAACCACTCAGCCGGCCGTCGAGGGTCGTCCCGTCGAATCGTCCGAGCATCAGTTGCTGCCGGTCGATCGATCCGGCGGCGGTGAAGCTGGCCGCGGGAATATGCGGACCCACCGCCTGGGCCGTGAGTTCGAACGCGTAGGGCAGCCCGCCCGCAATTCTGTATCTGCCGCTGGCACTCTCGACGAAAGCGTCGCCGGAGAGCGGCCAGCGGAACCGGTTCCAGTCGCCCGCGAGGTCCATGCTCCTCGAAGCGGACCGTGCCGGCCGTCGAGACCGTCAGGCCCGAGCGCGGCATCCATGCGGTCAGCGACACGACGTCGAGCACCTTCTCCGAGTATCTGCCCGAGCCGCGCACGCGCAGTTGCTCCGGGCCGAACATCGGGGAGGTCAGCGTGCCACCCACTCCAATCGCGTCCGAACGCGCATCGACCGAGAGGGAACCGCTGACCAGCGGCAGCCGTCCCGCGGGTATCCATGGCGAACCATCGAACTCGATGGCGCGCAGCGTGCCGACGGCGCGGGCTTCGTGGTTGAGGTCGAGGCCGGTGCCCGAGAACGCGAGTCTTGCGGGTTCGGTCAGCGACGCGTCGATGCCGAGCCGGTCGAGCTTGCCCTTGACGCGGGCCGAGAAGCGATACGTGCGTTCGTCGGGCAGTTGCCAGCGTCCCGACACCTCGCCTCGCAGCCCTAGCGGCAGCGTGCCACGCAGGAAAACCTTGCCGGCCACGAGACCAGCGGGATCCTCGACGACGACAGGGTCCACGTCGATGCGCCAGCGTGTCATGCGCAGGTCGCCACGCACGCTCTCGGCGTGCAGGCGCTGGCCGTTCTTGAGCGTGACTCCTGCCCTGCGCACGATTGCGTCCTGGGCCACGATGCTGAGCCACGCGGGCAGGAAGTGGGTCTCCGTTTCCGGGCGTGGCCCGCGATCCTTGAGGGTGACCTCGGCGCGGCCGATGCTGGCGTCCGCGACCGTGAGTCTCCCGTGCAGCAGGCCGAAGATCGCCGGTGTGCCGCTGATATCGTAGGCTTCGACACGCACCGCGGCGTGATCCACGACCACCCGATCGAAGTTGAGCGCCCCGGCGATCACGCCACGGGCGCCGCGCCCTTCGATGCGCGCGGTCTTCACGCGAGCAGGCGCTGCGTGAGAAAGGCGAGCGTCCCGACCGCCAGCACCACGAGCGCGAGTGACACCCAACGCAGCCGGCGCATCACAGCAGCACCTGAGTGATATTGAGGTGCAGGCGAGGAGTCTTGTCGGGTTCGGAAAGCGCCTGTGCCACGTCGAGGCCGATCAGCAGCATCGGCAACCTGAAGCGGATGCCGATGCCGACCGAATACTCGAGCGGAGTGCTCCAGTCGTCGAACGCATTGCCCGTGTCGAAGAACACCGCGCCGCGCAGATTCTTCGGCAGGTCGCGCTGTGAGTCGAGCGCGAATCCGCGTACGCTGCGGTCTCCGCCGGCGAAGAAACGCTGCGAGGCGGGCAGCTGCGAGAAGTCGTCGACCCAGCTCGTGCCGAGCTCACCGCGCAGCCGCAGGTACCACGGACCGGAGCGGATCGGCCACACGTGCTCGGCGCGCGCGTAGAAGCGCAGGAAGGATGCGTCGGAGCCCAGCGTCGCCGGGCTGCCGGACAGCTGGAAGTAATAAGCCGCGTCGCGCACCCAGCCGGTCAGGAAGTTCGGTGGCAGGCTCGCGATCGCGATGCCGGGAATCAGCAGCAGTGACCGCTCATCGGTATTGTCGGGGAACTCCGTCAATTCCTGGCTCAGGCTGGCAAACAGCACCCTCTGCCATTCTCCCCGGACCTGCGTCAGGCTGGCCCCGATCTCGTAGCGCTCGCTGGTGAGGCCGCCGAGTTCCTCGTTCGTGTAGCCGGCGGAGAACTCGAGTTTCTCCATCGTAGGGTCGCCGACCGGGATCACGTAGCGTGCGATGGCGTCCGCCTTTACGCTCGAAACTGTGCTCTCGAGCGACCAGCGGTGACCCGAGTCGTTCACCAGCCTGCGATCCCACTTGAACTGCCCGCGCGGCCCTGTGTCCGTGCCGAAGCCCGCGCTCACGCCGTAGCGATCGGGCTTGATGCGCTCGGCGCGGATCGTGACCGGCACCGTCAGCGTCGCCGGGTCGCGCTCGCCCGGTGTGACCGTCACGCTCGAATAATAGTAGCTGTCCTCGAGCGCGAACTGCGTGCTGCGAATGCGCTCGCCTGAAAACGGCTGGCCCTCGGTGAACCGGATGAAGCCCTGCAGCAGCTTCGGGTCGACGATCGCGTCCTGCTCGATCGTCACCTTGCCGAACTCGTAGCGGCCGCCGGTATCGAGCTGCAGGTGAATGTCCGCCACGCGCTCCGGCGGGTCCACCAGCAATTCGTGCCGTGTCAGCTTTGCGTCCAGGTACCCGCGCTCGAGGGCGGTTCGCGCCAGGTCCTTCTTCAGCTTCTCGTAGGCGGTGTGGTCCAGCCGCGTCCCGGGCCGCAGTGCGTTCTGCGTCATGACCAGGTCGATCTCCGGGTCCTTGCTGCCCTGGCCGATGATCGAAACGTCCACCTCGCGCATCAAGACCGGTTCGCCCGGCTTGATACGCAGCCTGACGATCCACGTGGCGCCGTCGCGGCTCGTGCGGCTGCGCACCTGCGGCTCGTAGTAGCCGAAAGGTCGCAACGCGTCCGCCGCCTCGTCCACGGCGCGGTCGGCGAGACGCCGCACCTGGTCGTCCGTAAGGTCGTCGCGCGTCACGTAGCGGGTGAGTGAAAGGTAGGCGCGCACGTTGTCCGCCATCGGTCGGTCGACCCCGTCCAC
>PDVJ01000498.1_pt1 | contig 13467 bp, 10 predicted proteins | sample 1369811 | NCBI WGS metagenome assembly PDVJ01 (sample SAMN07795376, study PRJNA414565) | Alkali sediment metagenome, whole genome shotgun sequencing project. | reverse complement strand
CCATGCGGGAGATATATACTGTATTCATCGAAAAAAAGTGACCATTATAACGTTTACATAATGCTCTACAACGGTGAAAACAAGAGAATGCTCAAGCTCACAAACAAGGATGAAGAACAACCAAGGTTTGTACCGTAGTGGACCAGAAGTTGAGAAAATGAGAAGATGAGGTGTTATAACTTCTCAGCTTCAGACTAAAACACAAGAAGTTAGCGTAAAGGAGGAAATACAATGAAATACTTAGCACTTTTACTGGCAGTACTAATGCTCGTTTGTTACGGCTGCGCATCGAAGCCGGCTCAGCCTGCGCAAAAATCCATGACCGCTGAAGAACAAGCGAGGCTTGCCCAGGAGGAGGCGCTAAAAAGGAAAGAGCGCGAAGGCAGGATTAGCGAGGAAGATCTTGCAAAAACACGGGCAGACAGGGAAAGGCTTGAAAGGGAAAAGGGCCTCCAGGAAAAGAAGACGGCTCTCCCTGCAAGCGATATTTATTTTGAATACGACAGCTATTCCGTTCAACCTGAGGATTTGCCAAAGATTAAAGAAGTGAGCGAATGGCTCAAGATAAACAACGCTGTCCGCATTGTTGTTGAAGGGCACTGCGACGAACGGGGTACTGTAGAATACAACCTTGCTCTTGGTCAAAAAAGGGCGGAAGTCGTGAAAAATCACCTCACAAAATTTGGAGTTGATGAGAAAAGAATCAGGATAATATCGTTTGGCAAAGAAATACCGGTTGACCCTGGCCACACAGAAGATGCGTGGTCAAAAAACAGGCGTGTCCATTTCTCCATAGACCAGAAGGGGTAAGTCATGAAAAAAAGATTCATCTGCACAACTTTCCAGGTTCTCATCTTCTCTGCTTGTGTGATATGTGCTCTGACGAGCTGTGCCACCAGCGAGGAGACGACTAGATTGGCGAGGAATATTTCCGCCACAGACTCCGATATTGGCAGGTATAAAAACGAAAATGACAGGCGCCTTGCCGAGCTCGCAAAAGAGGATGAAAGTATACGGAAACAGCTTGTTAACCTCTCCACTTCGTTGGATGACAACAAGGAAAAGATCAAGATTATCTTCGGGAAGTTGGATGAACTGGAATATCAACTGAAAATGTATTTTAATGAGTTGAAGAATGAGTTGAATTCCCTGAAGAAGTCCGGGATAGCTCCCGGTACTTCTACCACCACCCAGCGTCCAACAATGGCAGCCCCCAACAGGGATTACGAAACTGCTTACAAGGATGCTTTTGATTCCTTTCAGAAGAAATCCTACGAAGAGGCCATCAGGAAGTTTTCTGCTTTTGTGGAATCACATCCGGGTACCCCACTCGTACCGAACGCATTGTATTGGATCGGCGAAAGCTACATGAGCGTCAAGAATTATGAGAAGGCCATACTCTCGTTTCAGGAGCTTGTCGATAAATATCCAAAGAGCGAGAAGGTGCCAAGGGCGCTGCTTGCCCAGGCAGATGCATTTAATGCCGTAAAAGACAAGAAGAGTTCTATAACCGTATTGAAGAAGGTCATAGAACTCTTCCCTAAGAGCGAAGAAGCCGCTATCGCCGAGCGGAGGCTGAGGAACTAAGGTACCCTGCTAAGATTCTACCGTTTGTTCGAGTGCCTCTGGCGGTGTTTTGTCGTTTGTTACCATATCATAACTACGGTATTTCAGGAAACCTGTACCGGCAGGAATAATCCGACCCATAATGACATTTTCCTTGAGACCCCGCAGGTAGTCGACACGGCCCTCAATTGATGCCTGTGTTAAAACCTTTGTCGTATCCTGGAAGCTTGCGGCTGAGATAAAGCTTTCCGTAATAAGGGAAGCCTTTGTCACACCGAGGAACAAGGGTTCTGCCTCAGCACGCCTTCCACCAGCGTCCATAACATGCTTGTTCTCTTCTTCAAAAATCCACCATTCAACTGCCTCGTCCATGATGAAGTTCGTGTCACCCACATCTCTTATCCTGACCCGCTTCAGCATCTGCCTGACGATGACTTCAATATGCTTATCGTTGATCTTAACACCCTGGAGCTGATAGACCTCCTGGATCTCATCTACCAGATATCTGGCAAGGTCTTTCGTTCCGGAAATGTGGAGTATATCGTGGGGATCTACTGGGCCATCCATAAGGGCTTCACCAGCTTTCACGTAATCGCCCTCGTGAACAATGATGTGCTTACCCCTCGGGATGCTGTACTTCTTGGGCTCACCATATTCAGGGGTAACAACGATTTCTCTTTTACCTTTTGGTGTCTTGCCGGAAGAACGGACAGGGAAAGATATAAATCCGTTGACCTCACTGACAATGGCGTTTTCTTTCGGCCTTCTTGCTTCAAAAAGCTCTGCAACCCTTGGCAGACCTCCGGTGATGTCTTTTGTCTTGGTGGTTTCCCTGGGCATTTTCGAAACAACATCACCTGCATGAATATCATCCCCCTCGTTGACGACAATGTGTGCGCCGACAGGGAGGATGTAACGGGCGGGAATAGTACTGTCCGGTATAATGGTTTTACCTTTGTCATCCTTAATGGATATCCTTGGCCTTCTGTCCGGATCTTTTGGTTCCATAATAACCTTGTACGACAAGCCTGTCAGCTCATCTTTACTCTCCTGCATGGTTTCACCTTCGATGATGTCACCAAACTTTATCTTCCCTGACGCTTCAGAAAGAATGGGGATTGTGTAAGGATCCCACTCTGCAAGAGTATGACCGCTCTTGACGTGCTGCCCATCCACAATCTTCAGCCTTGCACCGTATATGATGTGGTACTTTTCCCGTTCTCTCCCTGTCTCGTCCTCAATGGCAATCTCTCCGTTCCTGTTCATGACTACAGGAACGCCTTCCCTGTTCAAGATGGTCTTTACGTTGATAATTTTCACATAACCGTCATTACGTGACTCGAGGGTTGATTGTTCTACCCTTCTAGACGCTGCCCCACCGATATGGAAGGTTCTCATGGTAAGCTGAGTCCCGGGTTCCCCGATTGACTGGGCAGCGATAATGCCGACGGCCTCGCCAAGACTGACAAGTCTTCCCCGTGAGAGATCCCTCCCGTAACAAAGAACGCACACACCTCTTCGTGACCTGCATGTGAGAACGGATCGGATCCTTATCTTTTCAAAACCTCCCTCTTCGATCTTTTTCAGGTGGTTTTCTGTAATCTCCTCATTTCTTCTGACAATGACCTCTCCCGTATCGGGATCTTTCAGATCTTCAAGGACAACCCTTCCGAGGATTCTTGCGTCAAGGCGTTCGATGACCTCCCCACCTTCAGTGAGGGAGCTTACCTCTATACCATCGAAGGTACCGCAATCAGGCTCCGATACCACAACATCCTGGGCCACATCAACGAGCCTACGGGTAAGGTAACCGGAGTTTGCTGTTTTTAATGCTGTATCCGCGAGACCCTTCCTGGCTCCGTGAGTTGAGACGAAGTACTGGAGAACATCGAGGCCTTCCCTGAAGTTACTTGTAATCGGCGTCTCGATAATCTCGCCGGAAGGCTTGGCCATGAGGCCCCTCATACCTGCAAGCTGTCTGATCTGCTGGGCGTTACCTCTCGCACCGGAGTGGGCCATCATAAAAATTGGATTGAGACTGTTCTGGTATTCTGGCTTTCCACTCGGACTTAAAACAGGTTTGCCGTCAAGGCCTATTACCTTTTCAGAGCCAAGCTCGTCCATCAATTCCTTCGCGATCTCCTCTGTTACATTTGCCCATATGTCAATAACCTTGTTGTAACGTTCACCGTCAGTAATCAACCCTTCAGCGTGCTGTTTCTGGACATCAAGGACGTCTTTGTTCGCCCTGTCAATGAGCTGTTTCTTCTTTTCCGGCACCTTCATGTCGTCTATGCATATTGAGATCCCGCCAAGGGTAGCGTAGAAGAAACCCAGGTCTTTGAGCTTGTCAGAAAGGATAACAGTACATTTCTCTCCTGCATCCCGGTAACATTTGTCGACAAGGAGACCGATGGTCTTCTTGTCCATAATCCGGTTGATAATGCTGAACATGTCGTTGAGAATAAACAGCTTTTTGTCGGGCTCCAGTTCAGAAAGGGCATCCTCGATCACGTCCCGCAGAATGATCCTCCCAGTGGTTGTTTCCACGAGCCGACCGTCAATTCTTACCTTGACCCTTGCATGGAGGTCTACCTCTCCTGAGTCATAGGCCATCCTCACCTCTTCCGGATCTGCGAAGATTTTCCCTTCCCCTTTTCTGTATTTCCTTTCGATCGTCAGGTAGTAGAGGCCAAGGACTATATCCTGTGTCGGAACGATAATGGGCTTCCCGCTTGCCGGAGAAAGGATGTTGTTTGTTGACATCATGAGCACCCTCGCCTCGGTCTGTGCCTCGACTGAGAGGGGTACGTGGACTGCCATCTGGTCTCCATCGAAGTCGGCATTATATGCAGGACACACAAGGGGATGGAGCTGGATTGCCTTCCCGTCAATGAGGTGCGGCTCAAAGGCCTGGATACCAAGACGGTGAAGCGTGGGGGCCCTGTTCAGAAGCACTGGATGTTCCTTTATCACTTCATCGAGTACGTCCCACACCTCAGGGCGTTCCTTTTCGACAATCTTTTTTGCGTTCTTGATGGTGGTTGCAAAACCTTGCTTAATGAGCCTGTTATAGACAAAGGGCTTAAAAAGCTCCAGGGCCATGTATTTTGGAAGACCGCACTGGTGAAGTCTCAACTCGGGGCCCACAACAATGACTGACCTTCCTGAGTAGTCAACCCTTTTTCCAAGGAGGTTCTGACGGAACCTTCCCTGCTTTCCCCGGAGCATGTCACTCAACGATTTGAGGGGTCTCTTGCTGGTGCCCGTGACAACACGGCCCCTCTTCGAATTGTCAAAGAGGGCATCTACTGCTTCCTGGAGCATCCTTTTCTCGTTCCTGATGATGATCTCGGGCGCATTGAGCTCCATAAGTCTTTTGAGCCTGTTGTTTCTGTTAATAACTCTTCTGTAGAGATCGTTAAGGTCAGATGTGGCGAAACGTCCTCCGTCGAGGGGAACAAGGGGTCTGAGCTCAGGGGGAAGGACGGGGATAATGTCGAGAATCATCCATTCGGGCTTCACACTTGAGATCTTGAAGGCGTCCACAACCCGTAAACGACGGGCAAGCTTCTTCTTCTTCGCATCACTCGATGTCTCCCGCATTTCCTCTCTAAGTTCTTTCGTAAGCTTATCAATTTCTATCTTTTTCAGGCACTCCCTCATCGCCTCAGCGCCAATACCGCCAACAAAGTCCGGTCCGTACTTTTCCCGCGCATCAACGTACTTCTCTTCCGATATCAACTCGCAGAACTCATAGGGTGAGGAACCAGGCTCAATGACGATATACATTTCGAAGTAGAGCACCCGTTCAACCTCTTTGATGGTGAGTTCAAGCAAAGTCCCGATCTTGCTCGGCATGCTCTTCAGAAACCAGATATGGGCTACCGGACAGGCAAGTTTTATATGACCCATCCGCTCCCTTCTCACCTTTGACTGGATAACTTCAACACCGCACTTCTCACATATGATACCCCTGTGTTTCATTCTTTTATATTTGCCGCAGATGCACTCATAGTCCTTCACAGGGCCAAAGATCTTGGCACAGAAAAGTCCATCCCTTTCAGGCTTGAAGGTTCTGTAGTTGATGGTTTCCGGTTTCTTAACCTCTCCATAAGACCATTTCTCTATCAGTTCAGGAGAAGCAAGTGATATTTTGATAGCTGTGTAGCTTAAAGGATCCTTCTGTTTATCGTAAACCTTAAAATAATCTTCCAAATTCTTACCTCCTATTGAACCCCAGTTGTGGGTTCTAAGTTTTGAGTTTTAAGTGAGCAGTGAACAACTCAACACTAAAGAACTCATAACTCATACCTGCTTCTGCTACTCTTCCTTAATGAGATCCACATTGATACACAGGCTTTGCAACTCTTTTACCAGAACATTGAACGACTCGGGTAAACTCGGTTCAAGGACGTTTTCTCCTTTTACAATAGCCTCATAAGCCCTTATCCTGCCGTTTACATCATCTGATTTAATTGTCAAAAACTCCTGGAGCGAATAAGCTGCTCCATAGCCTTCAAGGGCCCATACCTCCATTTCTCCAAGTCTCTGTCCGCCAAATTGAGCCTTGCCTCCCAACGGCTGTTGGGTAACAAGGGAATAGGGGCCGATGGACCGGGCATGGATTTTATCATCTACAAGGTGGTGCAGTTTAAGAAAATACATATAACCCACAGTAATTTTGTGGTGAAAAGACTCCCCTGTTCTTCCGTCAAAGAGGGTTGTCTGTCTATTGTCAGCAAGTCCTGCCATTTTGAAAAGGTCCTTAATTTCAGACTCTTTCGCTCCATCAAAAACAGGGACAGCTATTTGGACACCATCTTTCATGCTGGCGGCAAGGGCAACAACCTCTTCATCGCTCAGTTTGTCAATAAAGCTTTTCAGCTCGCCATGGTTAAATGTCTTTTTCAACTGGGCCTTGATTACATCCGGGGAACAACTTGCACGGTAATAGCTGTCTACCAGGCCACCGATTCGCTTTCCAAGTTCTTTCGCCGCCCATCCCAGATGTGTTTCCAGAATTTGGCCGGCATTCATCCTCGATGGTACGCCAAGGGGGTTGAGTACAATATCAACCGGGGTGCCATCCTCCATGAAAGGCATATCCTCTTCCGGGAGAATTACCGACACGATCCCCTTATTTCCATGGCGACCCGATACCTTATCTCCCACTGCAACCTTTCTTTTCATGGCAACATAGACCTTAATGGTCTTTATAACGCCAGGGTGGAGCTCGTCACCTTTCTTGATCTTATTGATCTTATCCTCGTAATAGAGCTTTATGATCTCTATCTGGTTCTCTTTGCTATCGAGGATTTTAGCTACCTTCGCTTTGAGCTCATCATCATTGAAATTGACATCCTGCAGCTTATCAGCGCTGATGTGGTCGATTTTATCCTTGGTAAACATATCGCCTTTCTTGATAGCTGTTTTGCCACGGTCGTCCTTAATATCTGCAGGGGCAGGCTTGCCGAGAAGCAGGCCGTTGATCTTCTCTTTTGTACCTTCCAGGATAATCTTGATTTGGTCTTCCTGGTCCTTGAGAATATTGGATACCTCTTTGTCTTCAATATCCCTGCTCCGGTCATCCTTGTCAACGCCCCTTCTTGAAAGGACCTTAACATCGGTAACGATCCCTTCGATGCCATGGGGAACTCTCAGGGAAGTGTCCTTCACATCTCCTGCCTTTTCACCGAAAATGGCGCGGAGCAGCTTTTCTTCAGGTGTTAGCTGCGTTTCGCCTTTTGGGGTAACCTTGCCGACAAGGATATCATTCGGCTTTACCGTAGCCCCGATACGTATAATGCCACTTTCATCGAGGTCTTTTAATGTCTCGTCACCCACATTGGGTATATCTCTTGTTACCTCTTCCTTACCAAGCTTTGTATCCCGAACAACACATTCCAGCGCTTCAATATGGATAGATGTAAATACATCTTCCTTCACAAGCCTTTCATTGATAAGGACAGAATCCTCGTAGTTATATCCACGCCAGGACATGAAGGCCACAAGAACATTTTTACCAAGGGCAAGCTCTCCCCTGTCCGTGGAAGGACCATCTGCAAGGACATCACCTTTTTTTACAAAGTCCCCTTCCTTCACAATTACCCTTTGATTGATACATGTATCCTGGTTTGATCTCCTGAATTTAAGGAGGTTATGTACATCTATTTTTGTAACAGGTTCCTCGTGCTTGCTTTTTTCCTCGTACCTGAGGATAATCCTGTTTGCATCTACACTTTTGATGACACCGTTGTGCTTCGCGGTAATGGTTACCCTGGAGTCCCTCCCCACAATCTTTTCCATCCCTGTACCAATGATGGGTGCTTCTGTTATGATAAGAGGAACTGCCTGTCTCTGCATGTTCGATCCCATGAGTGCCCTGTTTGCATCGTCGTGTTCGAGGAAAGGTATCAGGGAAGCAGATGCGCTGACGAGCTGTTTAGGAGACACATCCATAAAATCGACTTGATCAGGACTGATGAGGTAAAAACCTCCTCCCTTTTGGGCCGAAATCAAGGCATCTTTGAATTTTCCGTGCTCATCGACAGGGCTGTTGGCCTGGGCCGTAAAGTATTGCTCCTCTTCGAGAGCGCTCAAGTAGTGTACCTGATCAGTGACCCTTCCCTTGTCAACCTTCCGGTAGGGTGCTTCAATAAAGCCGTATTCATTCACTTTTGCGTATGTTGAAAGAGAGGCGATGAGTCCTATATTTGGACCTTCCGGGGTTTCAATAGGACATATCCTTCCATAATGGGTAGGGTGTACGTCCCTCACTTCGAAGCCTGCCCTTTCCCTGGTGAGACCACCCGGCCCAAGGGCACTTAACCGTCTTTTATGGGTTATCTCGCTTAATGGGTTCGTCTGATCCATGAACTGGGAAAGCTGGCTCGATGCGAAGAAATCTTTGACTGCCGTTGCCACCGGTTTTGGATTGACCAGGTCGTGGGGCATAAGGGTCTCCATCTCAGGGAAGGTTAGTCGCTCCTTGATGGCCTTTTCCATCCGGACAAGGCCCATCCTGAACTGGTTTTCCAAAAGCTCCCCGACTGTTCTTACCCTTCTGTTTCCTAAATGGTCGATATCATCGCCGGCACCTCTTGCATCCTTGAGCTTCAGGAGGTGTTTCACAACCTCTATGATATCCTCTTTTCGCAGTGTCGAGACATCAAGGGGCACATCAAGACCAAGCCTGTGGTTTATCTTTAACCTGCCGACCTTTGAAAGATCGTACCGCTCAGGGCTGAAAAACATATTGTGGATAAGAGTTTCAGCAAATTCAATCGTTGGGGGATCACCGGGTCTCAGTTTTCTGTATATTTCAAGGAGAGCATCTTCTTTCGTATTCGCCTTATCTGTTTCGAGGGTATTCCGAAGCGACGGACTTACGTTCAGGTTGTCAATAAAGAGCACATCGAAGCTTTTCACCTTCTTTTTGATGAGCGATGCGAGATCTTCCTTCGTTATGATCTTATTTATTGAGATTATGGGCTCTTTTGTCTTCGGATCGAGAATCTCGGAAGAGGTGATCTTCCCGATTATGTCATCTTCTTCAACGGGTATCGACTTGATATTGGCAGCTTCCATCTTTTTGATATCGGCCTTACTGATCTTTTTATGCTTCTTAATCAATACCTCGTCGGTCTTTTCATTAACAATGTCATTGCGTGCCTTCTGTCCAATAAGGAGGGCAAGTGGAGTCTCTTTGTATAACTTTCCTTCTTTTATGATGACTATTTCTTTTTCATAGAAATAATCGAGTATCTCTTTCTCTGCATAGCCCAATGCTTTCAGAAGGAGTGTTACCGGTATCTTTTTCTTTTTATCTATTCGAACATTTGCGAGTTCCTTATGGTCGAATTCAAAATCAAGCCATGAACCCCTGTATGGAATTATCCGTGCAGTGTAAGACAGGGTCCCGCTTGTGGGTGACTTTGCATGATCTGTGTCAAAGTAAACCCCGGGAGATCTGTGGAGCTGGCTCACGATGACCCTTTCGGTACCGTTGATGATAAAGGTTCCCCTTTCTGTCATAAGTGGGATCTCGCCAAAATAGACATCCTGTTCTTTGACAGCCCTGACATCTTTTGTTTTTGTTACCGGATCAATGTTCCAAACTACGAGCCTGATGGTAACCCTCATGGGAGCAGCGTATGTTAAACCCCTGAAAAGGCACTCTTCTTCAGAATTTTTTGGATCAACCATTTCGTATTTAACAAAATCAAGAGACGTTGTATCATGGGAATCCTTAATAGGAAATACACTTTTAAAAACTGCCTGTAGGCCAATGTTTACCCTTTTTTCCGGGGAAATATCTCTCTGGAGGAAATTTACATAGGAATCGAGCTGGATTTCAATGAGGTTAGGGATATCAAGTATCTCCTTGATCTTGCCGTAATTCTTCCTGAAAATCTTATTATTAAAGGTTTCCCTCATATTGTTTTTCACCTCATATTTTTAAGGGTTCCAGGGTTCCAGGGGTCAATCGATTACTGACCCACGAACCATGGAACCCTCAGTTTTACTCTACTTTGACCTGACCGCTCACTTCTTCGAGTTGTTTCTTGATGTTTGCAGCCTCATCTTTTGATACTCCTTCTTTAACAGACTTCGGCGCACCCTCTACAAGATCCTTTGCTTCCTTAAGGCCGAGGCTCGTGATTGCCCTGACAACCTTTATGACCTGGATCTTTTTGTCAGCCTCGTAACCTGTCAGGATTACGTTGAACTCTGTCTTTTCTTCAACTGCTTCAGCTGCAGGGGCGGCACCGCCTGCCGGTGCTGCTGCAGCCATCATGGGCATTGCTGCCGATACTCCAAATTTGTCTTCTAAAACCTTTATAAAGTCAGCGAGTTCAAGAACTGTCATGTTCTCGATAAATTGAATCACATCTTCTTTTGTAGCGCTCATGTATTACCTCCTTCACCCTTGTTCTTTTTGAATTTTAATTGCATTCAGCGTCATCATGAATTTGTTCATGTTGCCTGAAAGCACATACAGAAGCCGCTGGGGCATGCCCTGCAGCAACCCGAGAAACTTACCGACAAGCACTTCTTTCGATGGTAGCGTGGCAAGTTTCAGAATCTCTTCCGGCGTAATGACCCGGTCACCCAAAAACCCGGCCTTCATTTTTAGGTGAGGAACATCTTTGGCCAAACCGGATAAGACCTTTGCAGCGCTTGTTGGGTCTTTGTTGATGCAGATAATCGCATTCGGACCGGTGTACTTATCTTGCAGCACTTCTGCCTTTGTTCCTCCGGACGCAATTTTGAGAAGGGTGTTCTTCACAACGTTGAATTCAACATCAACATTTCTGAGCTCTCTTCTCAGCTTTGTCATCTGGGTCATGTTCGTTCCGCTGTACTCCGCGAGAAACATGGCATTGAGATTAGCAAGCTTTGCCTTTAATTCCTCAACTACCTTTTCCTTCTTTTGTCGTTCCAATGGTTTTCATCCCTCCTTTCTAAAAGAATGTATGGAAAGTCAGGAAAGCGACATTTCAATAAATCTCGGTAGGCCGTAATCGTTTAATTCCGCATTGACGGAACACCTACTTTCTCTGACTCATTCCCTATTTGCTCAAATTTCTCACATACGCTGGGTCAATTTTTATACCCGGGCTCATAGTTGTGCAAACGGCGATGCCTTTCACATACGTCCCTTTGCTTGAAGGTGGTTTTAAACGTACAATTGCTTCGAGGAGCGAATTAACATTCTCGAGGAGTTTTTCTTTACCAAAACTTATCTTGCCGACAGGGATGTGGAGATTGCCTGCCTTATCAACTCTAAACTCCACCCTACCTGCCTTTATCTCTTTTACTGTTTTTGCAATGTCAAAGGTGACCGTTCCAACCTTAGGGTTTGGCATAAGCCCTCTCGGCCCTAAAATCTTACCAAGCTTGCTGACCATGCCCATCACATCGGGTGTTGCAATTGCCTTGTCAAAATCCAGCCAACCTTTCTGGACCTTCTCGATCAGGTCCTCTGCGCCAACGAACTCTGCACCGGCTTCTTCAGCCTCTTTTTCTTTCTGCCCCTTGGCAAATACAAGAACCCTGACTTTTTTGCCCAATCCGTTCGGCAGTGCAACGCTTCCCCTAACCATCTGGTCGGCGTGTCGCGGATCAACGCCGAGCCTAAGCGCAAGTTCCACGGTCTCATCAAATTTTGCAAATGTCATCTGGGGAAGAAGATCTAAGGCCTCATCCATATCGTATCTCTTTTCTCGGTCAACTTTTTTTATTGCCTCAGCGTATTTCTTTGCTATCCTTGCCATGTGTCTTACTCCTTCATTGAAATCAAAAGTTAAGAAGAAGATAGGGGGTTATGGATTTGAGCCTCATCACTCAACTTCTCACAACCTCTCGACTTCTCAACTTCTGCCTTATCATCCTTCCACTACTTCCAGCCCCATACTTCTCACTGAGCCTTCAATAATCTTCATGGCTCCCTCAATATTTTTTGCATTGAGGTCTACCATCTTGAGCTGGGCTATTTCCTTAACCTGTGATTTTGTAATGCTTCCAGCCATCTCCTTCTTCGGATTGTTGGAGCCTTTTGCAAGTTTTGCAGCTCGCTTGATGAGAAACGTTGCAGGAGGTGTCTTCGTAACAAATGTAAAGGTCCTGTCCGAAAAAATCGTGATCAGTGCGGGGATAACAGTTCCTTCCTGAGTTTTCGTCTTTTCGTTGAAAGCTTTGCAAAATTCCATTATGTTTACACCATGCTGGCCCAAAGCCGGCCCGACCGGTGGTGATGGAGTTGCCTGACCTGCTTGCAATTGCAATTTGACCATAGCAACGACTTTCTTTGCCATTTCCTGACTCCTTTAGATTTTTTCTATCTGTATAAATTCAAGTTCTACAGGTGTTGTTCTGCCAAAAATGTTCAGCAGTACTTTTACCTTGCCTTTTTCCGGTTTTATTTCCTCCACGTCACCCGTAAAATTTGTGAATGGTCCCTCAGTAACCTTGACACCATCCCCCTTCTCAAACCTGATCTTTGGCTTTATCTTGCCTTTGCCTTCCTGGATGGCGTAAATAATATCATTCACTTCGTGATCCGGCAGAGGCGGGGGATTCATTTTATCGTATCCCACAAATCCGGTAACCTTCGGGGTATTCCTCACGAGATACCAGGTATCGTTATTCATGAGCATATTAACGATAATGTAGCCTGGGAACACAGTTCGCTGCGATTTTTTTACCTGTCCCTTCACTTTTTCCATGATAACCTCAGATGGGACAATAATATCCCCGAATAAATCATCCATTTTGTTGCTTTTGATGTTTTCCTCGAGGTTCTCTTTGACCTTCTGTTCGTAGCCGGAATACGTGTGGACTACATACCATTTCTTTTCCATTTGATTATCCACGTAGTATTGCCTGAATGAATTTGGCCAATCCTACATCGACGATACCAAGGAATACTGATGCAACGAAAACGGTAATCAATACAATATATGTTCCCTTCATGGCGTCTTTTCTCGAAGGCCACGTAATTCTTTTACCTTCCAGATACACATCCCTGAAATATGCCTTTACAATCTCTATTTTTCCATTAATATCCATGGCATCTCCATACATTACAGGCCAGGAGGGATTCGAACCCCCAACACCCGGATTTGGAGTCCGGTGCTCTATCCGTTAGAGCTACTGGCCTTTTATTTTGTCTCCCTGTGAGAGGTATGCCTCTTGCAGAATCTGCAATACTTCTTTGTCTCAAGCCTGTCTGGTGTTTTTTGTTTGTTTTTTGTAGTTGTATAGTTTCTGTTCTTGCATTCTGTACACGCAAGTGTCACAAGTTGCCTCATCTTCCATCCCCTCTATTCTATGATCTCGGTGCACACCCCGGCACCTACGGTCTTCCCGCCTTCCCTGATGGCGAAGCGGAGTTCC
>PDVJ01000497.1_pt1 | contig 13470 bp, 13 predicted proteins | sample 1369811 | NCBI WGS metagenome assembly PDVJ01 (sample SAMN07795376, study PRJNA414565) | Alkali sediment metagenome, whole genome shotgun sequencing project. | reverse complement strand
CGCTATCCTACACTCTTGGAATGGCTTTAAGCGGTATGGTTGTCTACACCGTCGGAGTGACCTATGCCTTTTTACTGGATGCTTTTTTGTTTATGATCGTGCTGGTGCTTCAGATGAATTTGCATTTTCACCTGGAAAAGATTCAACCATCAGAGCGTTTTTTGAGAATGATGGGGGATGCATTGCGCTACATAAAAAAAGAGCGGATTGTTTGGCACTTGATGTTACTTCATTCGGTGGTCGCTTTTACGGCTTTTGATGCTCTTGTGGTGTTGAGTGCGCAGAAATATTATATGAATGTTATTGCGGTATCTTTGGGGATTGGATTGGTGCATGCCGCACGCGCGGTTGGATTGGCAATCGGTCCTTTGTTTTTGGGAGAATGGGTGAACATCAGACGATTGGAGTTTTTACTGTTGGCAGAAGCATTTGCAATTGCACTGTGGGCATGGGCCATGTCCGATTTTTACGCTTCTCTGGCGGCCTCGGTGCTGGTAGGCTTCACGACGACGACGTTGTGGTCCTATACCTATACGTTGTTGCAAAAACACACGCATCATGACTATTACGGGCGAGTGGTGGCTTACAATGATATGATTTTTTTAGCAGTAGGGGGATTGGTTTCTCTGCTGATCGGATTTTTGGTAAATTTTGGATGGACACTGGAATCAATTACATTGGTATTGGGAAGCGCATTTTTTATTGCAGCTCTTTACTATCGATGGCTGCGGCAACATTATGAACTTCAGGAGATTGGACTATGACTCAAAAACGATACGCTTATGATGGCGGGGAAATTGATTTGCTAAAAGTGACCCGTTTGTATCCTGCGGCACTCATTAGTGCAGGAGGGGAGAGTGCATCGGTATCACTGGAATGGGCGGAGATGAAAAAAGAGCAGATTACACTGGAAGCCTATGTCCTTATTTGTGATTTTGATCCTGTGGGTGAAATCCCGGTCAATCGCGTTGAGATACGTTTTGATACGAAAGAAGAGCTGTTTAGTGCGATGAGTGAGATCGCGTCTCTTGTGCAGTCTTGAATACACTCACGCTTAAACGCCGCGTTATCTCCTTGGCCATTCCGGCCGCACTCAAGCAACTTCTGGACATTGTTCAGCTTCTTATTGATATGTTGATGGTGGGGACATTGGGGATTGCCGCATTGGCGGCAGTGGGTTTGAGCATGCAGTTTATGATGCTGATTCAGACGCTTATGGGGCTTTATGTCGTGGGTGGAAGTGCTGTAATGGCCCGCTACATTGGAAGCGGTCGACGTACGCGTGCGGGAAGTGTTGCCTATGTTACGCTCATTATGGCATTCGTTCTCTCCCTGATCATAACAGTAATGGGATATTACGGTTCAGAGAGCTTTTTTCGTTTAATGGGCTCAGATACTGAGGTTATCGAACTGGGAAGTATTTATTTTGGCACGTTATCGCTGGGAATGATTTTGATTTTTATGGATACGTTGGCGTTTACGGTATTAAGTGCTGCAGGGGACACGAAAAGTTCTCTCTATATCAAGATTTTTTCTGCTGCTTTGCATGCAGGCTTAAATTACCTGTTTATTTTTGGTCATGGCGGATTTGAAGCAATGGGAATTGCGGGTGCAGCGTATGCAACGTTGTGTGCTTATGCTTTTAGTTTATTAGCATACGGGTGGATATTTTACAGGGGTAAAAAAATACGGGTGATTCCCATTTTTCATTGGAGCGATGTTAAGAGGATTGTGACGATTGGGTTTCCTGCGGTAGCGGAGCGTTTTATCGGTATCAGTGCTTTTTTAATTTTTGTATGGCTGATTGCTTCGTATGGGACTCAAGCGCTTGCAGGATATCAAGTAGGGGCAAGGATAGAAGCCTTTGCTTTTATGCCTGGCTATGGATTTTCGGTTGCGGCGATGGTCTTGACAGGACAATATTTAGGAGCAAAACAAAAAGAAAATGCTTATGAATCAGGAGTACTCAGTACACAGATTGCGGCGGTCTTTATGGGAAGTGTTGGAGTTGTTTTAATCATTTTTCCTCATTATCTAGCCCATTTTTTTACCAATGATCACCAAACAATTGAATCGGCAGCACTTTACTTGCGTCTCGTTGGTGTGACTCAAATTCCGCTTGCGGTTACATTTGTACTAAGCGGAGCACTGCGTGGTGCCGGAGCCACACGTACAACACTGCGTATAAGTACAACTTCTATGTGGTGTTTCCGCATCTTGCCTGCATGGTTGGTTGTGTACTATGGGATGAGCATTATGGGGGTCTATTTGGCGATGGCTATTGAAACATTTATCAAAGGGATATGGTTTTACAGAGTGTATCGCCAACGACAATGGTTGAATGAAAAGATTTGACACGGCTTTTGGTATAATCAGCGCACAAGGGATGAAATGATGGACCATTATTTGATGAACAATCCGCTGTGCGGCCTTTATATCACAGAGGATGCACAGGGTATTTGTGCCGGTTTTGCGACGATTGGAACGTTGGGGATGAGCGCATGGGTATGTGAAATCACATCGGATGCGACACATCCCTATGCGACCATCGACAAAATATTGCATTTGTTGTTTGTTGCTTCGGCGCAAAAAATAGTTATCGGTACTTCTTCGAGCGCTTTGTATGAAACTCTCAAACATCATTTTGAATCGTTTGACGTAGTGCTGAGCTCGGCATCGTTAACAACCAATGAGCAAAATGAGGTATTTGAAGCCGTTTTTGCACTGCGTTCTCTTTTGAATCCTATTGATCATCTAAGTTTGGAAGAATCTGATAATGCGGCTATGGCGCTAGGATTGGTGGCAATGCAGGTACGTAATAGCAGTTATTTGCCTCTTAGTGTTCCGAGTGTTTTACGTATGGACGGGCTGCTGCAAATGGGGAACAATCCTCTCGAACAGTTAGAGATGGTATCGCATGATGAGCGGGAAATCACCATTTCGAAACTCTTTTTGAAAATGCGGACACCGCAGGGAAAAGAGCTGGGACGTTTTCGTTTTGGCTTGCCTATTACGAACAGCGATGAACTTAATGAGCGGTATGACCTGATCGAAAAACTGCGTTCTCATTGTGATTTTTTGGATCAAGAATTGGCGCATATAAGCGATATGGCACGTTCTTGGTCTATTGTACGTCTCCATAAATTTTGGGATAAAGAAGCAGAAAAATTGTGTGAAGGGCTAGAGCGTTTGGCCGCACTAAGCGAATATTTGGAGAAGCACAATACTGCGATAAGGCTGATTGGGGGATCGGTTATTCGGGATTGGTCTTGCGAGTTTCGCAATAATTACAATCGACAACAATGGCTTAGAGAACAGAATTCATTTGTTCGTTCACTTCTTTTATGGATGGCGCAGATCGATGTTGCGGTCACATCCGCACTGGTGGCCAAACGGTATGGGCTTTGCCGTCCAACACTCGTTAAAACACGTGAAAACGAATCGTTTTTACAGGTGATGGGATTGCGTCATCTACTCGTTGAGGCACAAGGAAGCGAGTATGTTCCCAATGATATCGTGATGGGGAATCGCGATTATTTGGATATGCCGTTTTCTGATACAGTGATGCTCAATCCCAGAGTGCATGATGGGGCGGATATAAACGGGGTACTGCTGTATGGGATTAATTCCAGCGGAAAATCATCATTGATGAAAAGTATCGGTATTGCGGTTGTTTTAGCGCAAGGCGGTTTCTTCGTACCTGCCAAAGTGATGAAGTTTTCCCCTTTTGAAGCGCTATTCACCCGTATTCTCTCTCGCGACAATGTCGTCAAATCGCTTTCAACCTTTGGGGTTGAGATGCTCGAACTCAACAGTATTTTTCACAAAGTGACCCCTAAAACATTGGTATTGGGCGATGAGATCAGTCATGGGACTGAAACGCTTTCTGCTGTGGCAATTGTTGCCAGTACCATTCTCCACCTTGCTCAAAAAAAGCCTCTGTTTATCTTGACGACCCATTTGCATCAGCTCTCGATCGTCCAAGAACTCACACAGCTACGCAGTGTGGTCAATTTGCATTTGAGTGTCCATTATGATGAGCAAAGTGACCGTTTGCTCTATGATCGTGTGTTGCGTGCAGGGCGAGGCAGCAGTGTGTATGGATTGGAATTTGCCGAATCACTGCACATGCATGAGGGCTTTTTGACCAATGCCAAACGGATCAGAGAAAATTTGGCATCAGAATTTGACGGACTTGAACTTAGGCAGCAGCTTAAATCTCCGAAGGCAAAATCAATGTATGTGAGATTATAATTAGAATTAGCGATTGGAATAGAGGGTACACATTGAACGTTATTGAACTTTTTAAACAATTTATCGAATCCAAAAGTCAAACTCCTGATGATGGAGGAATGCTGGAATTTATTGAACATTATTTGGTAGGATTTACACCCGTTCGTATCGACCGAGAAGGGGTCAAAAATCTCTTTGCTTATCGCCGTTTTGGTGAGGGTACTCATTTGTGTTTTGCAGGACATGTGGATGTGGTTCCTGCAGGGGATGGTTGGACAACTGATCCCTATACGGCCACTGAAATTGACGGGTACATTTATGGACGCGGTGCACAGGATATGAAAAGCGGTGTGAGCGCTTTTACGCAAGCACTCAAAGATGCACACCATTTTAACGGAACACTCTCGATCTTGCTCACATCAGATGAAGAGGGACCTGCGAAGTTTGGAACGGTAGAAGTGCTCGCGCATCTCAAAGAGCAAGGTTTATTGCCCGATGCAGTTGTGGTAGCGGAACCTACGTGTGAAATGATTTTTGGAGATGCGATCAAAGTAGGGCGACGCGGTTCGATCAACGGTGTGTTGGAACTGCACGGTAAGCAAGGACATGCGGCGTACCCTGAAAAAGCAATCAATCCGATCCATCAAATTGCACAGGTTCTTTCAAGTGTTGCTGGTGCTTTTTTAGATCAGGGAGATAAATATTTTGCTCCTAGCCAACTGGTGGTGACCGATATACGTTCGGGGATTGAGACGACCAATGTCTCTCCCGGAAAATTGAAGATGATGTTTAATGTTCGTAATTCTACCAAGACTGATAAAGCCGCTATTGAAGCGTTTATTGCACAACACTTTGCAGGTCTTGATTATACGCTCAGCCTCGATCAATCAGCATTGCCGTTTGTGACCGATGCCGCGACACGGATTGTTAAAATACTCAGCGATTCTATACAGGATGTCTGTGATATCAGGCCCAAACACTCCACCGCAGGGGGGACGTCGGATGCCCGTTTTGTTGCGGCGTATGGAATTGATGTGATCGAGTTTGGGGTGATTAACGATACGATTCACGCGCCCAATGAACGTACGTCGATTCATGAAGTAGAACAATTGCACCGTGTATTCAGTCGTCTGATTGAGCAATTTTGATAAAATACGCAACAGTAAAAGGTAAATGATGAAAAAAATATTTTTGCTGATGGTATTCACTGTATCCGTATTCGGTACTGAGATTACGTGGAACAACTCGTACGAGCAAGCACTGGCAAAGGCTAAAAAAGAGTCAAAACCTTTGATGGTGTTGATTACAAGTGAGCAGTGCCGTTGGTGTCGAAAACTTGAAAATACGACGCTTCAGGACGAAGAAATCGTTGCACGTATTAATGCTAAATTTCAAGCGGTTAATGTCACCAAAGACAAGAGTGTTTATCCGAAAAACTTGAGCGCAAAAATGGTTCCGATGAGTTATTTTATCGATCCCTCCAACGGAAAAGTGCTCTATTCGATTCCTGGTTACTGGGGAAGTGAAGATTACCACTCGATTCTCGATGACGCTTTGCGAAAATACAAAAAATAAAGGTTACTCCATGATGACAATTGTACACACTCCCGATGCACCTGCGGCAATCGGACCCTATTCCCAAGCGATGATCGCAAATGGTATGGTCTTCACGTCAGGTCAAATTGCTTTGACGCCGGAGGGCGTGATGCTCACCGGCGATGTGAAAGAACAATGCACTCAAGTTTTGTCCAATCTCAAAGCGGTTTTACAAGCAGCAGGAAGCTCGATGGATAAAGTCGTAAAAACGACGATCTTTCTCGATAATATGGACGATTTTGTGGCAGTTAATGAACTCTATGCAGCGGCTTTTGGAAATCATAAACCCGCCCGTTCTACCGTTGCAGTAAAAACATTACCTAAAAATGCATTGGTAGAAATCGATGCGATTGCAGTGATTTAATTTTTATCCCACCCGCCTCCGAGTGCTTTGTAAAGGCTAATGGTGGTGGTGAGAACATTTTGTTTGGAAATAATAGCTTGCTGTTGAGCAGCTATCCAGTTTTGCTGAACCAGCAATAGATCGGTATAGGAGTAGGTTCCTACTTTGTAGCGAAGCTGCGCTTGAACAAACGCTTTTTTGAGGGCATCGGCTCTTTTGTCATTATAGATAACCTGTTCTTTGGCTCGAGTATTTTGTGCGAGGGCATTGTCTGTATCGTTGAGGGCAGTTAGAACGGTTTTTTGATAGAGTGCCATGCTTTGATTGTAGTCGGCACGGGCGATTCTCATTTGTGCATCAATGAGTCCTGCGGTAAAAATAGGGATCGAAGCCACGGGAGTGATTTGCCACAGTTTGGTCGGATTTGAAAATGCATTGGAGAGGGTGTCACTTTGTACGCCCAGCATCGCCGTGAGGCTAAGACTCGGGAAATAAGCCGCTTTGGTGATGCCGATTTTTGCATTGGCAGCAATCAGATTCTGTTCAGCGATGGCAACATCAGGTCGGCGCGTGAGAAGCTGACTCGGTAAACCTGCCGGAACTTCTGGAACGGTGATCGATTCTATTTTGGAAACATTGATATTTTTGTTATTTTGTCCCAACAAAGTATTGAGAGTACTCTCTTCAGCGGTTCGTGCAGCTTCTAGCTGGGAGAGCACAGAACGAGATGCCTGAACTTGAGAAGAGGCAGTGAGCCACTCCGTTTCTGAACTGCTGCCAAGATTGTATTTAAGAAGAGTGTTTTTTTCAATCTCCTGAGTCGCACTGATATTTTCATGCGCTAAACGTATTTGATCATTGAGCGAAGAGAGACGAGTATAGGAAGCACATACCGCAGCAGATACGGTGAGTTCGATGCTTCGGCGATTATATTCACTTCCCAGCAGCTGTGAGCGCGCGGCTTGGGTAGCACGTCTGACTTTTCCATAGAGATCGATTTCGTAGCTTGCCATGGTAAGGGAGCCGGCGTACGTCGAGGTGACGCCATCTCTGAGATTTCTGTTGGGAATCGCATTCTCCGTACTTTTTCGGTCAAACGATACCGAACCGTTGATGTGAGGATACAGATAGGATTGGGTTTGATCAAATTGACCCAAATACGCCTCTAACTGTGCGTTTGAAACGGCAAGTCATAGTTGGATTCTAGAGCTTTAGTGACGAGCTGCGTGAGTATGGGATCATGAAATGATTCCCACCAGTTTTTATCAATCGTACCCGGCTTAGCTAACCCCTGTGCATTGTGAAAGGCATCGGGTATTGTGCTGGAAGGTTTGACATAATCAGGCCCGATAGTGCATCCGCCCATGAGTACGAGCGATGAGAGCAAGAGAGAGAATCTAGTTTTCATCGGTTTCTCCTTTCGTAGGGCTGAATTTTTCTTGCAACGTTGCCACCCAATAATAAAGATACGGGATAAAGTAACGCTCGATAAAGGTTGCAGAGAGCATCCCTCCAAACATCGCAATACCAATCGCCATACGTCCCATAGAGCCAGCTCCTGAGCTGAAGATCAGGGGAAGCATCCCCGCCAAAAAGGCAAAAGAGGTCATCATCATCGGACGGTAACGCAACCGTGCCGCTTCCATAGCCGAATCGTAAATACTTTTTCCCATTTGCCGCTGCTCTTCGGCAAATTCGACGACCAAGATCGCATTTTTTGCCGAGAGGGCGATGAGGGTGAGCAGTCCGATTTGGAAAAAGACGTTGTTGTTTAAAAACGGAATCAGCCAAACGACGGCGTAGGCTCCCATAATCCCATACGGAACTGCCAGCATAATGGAGATTGGCAATGTCCAGCGCTCATACAATGCCGCAAGGATCAAATAAACCATTACCAATGCGAAAGCGATAATCATAAGGGCTTTTGAGCCTACCAGTTTCTCTTGGAGGTATAAACCATCCCAGTCGTAACTTACCGTATTGGGTAAAACGGTGTCGGCTTTGGACTCCAATATTTTAATCAGATCGCCCGAACTGTATCCAGGGGAGGGTGAACCCATGACAGTGGTGCTGAGTACGCCGTTAAAATGTTCAATCGACGAAGGGGCACTGGACATGGTGACGTGTACCACCGACGAGAGAGGGACGAGTTGACCACCGTTTGATCGAACCCATGCGCGCCCTATATCCTCAGGCGTTGCCCGATAAGGAGAATCGGACTGCATCTGTACCCAGTAGGTTTTACCGTTTTTATCGAACTGATTGACGTACATGGTTCCTATGGTTGCTTGGAGGGTTTGGAATACATCGATGATGGCAAGCCCCATCATCTTTGCTTTTTCACGATCCACTTCGACCATGAGAGTGGGCGTCGTGATGTTCATCGTCGTCATGGGATTTTTAATACTTGGATCATTGCGCAAATCACTGACAAATGCATTGGTCGCGGTAGCGAGTTTGTTAAAATCGTTATCTCCCGGTTGCAGTAATTTCAAGCTGAACATATCCGATGGCCCCATCCCGCGAATCGGCGGTGGAGGCATGGCAAATACTTTTGCCTCTTTGATACTTCCCAGTTTCGGTCCTAACGATCCGAGAATACCAAATACTTTTAACTCTTTGGCGGTACGTTCGCTCCATGGCTTAAGACGGGTAAAAATAACCGCAGCGTTAGGCTCTTGGGAGAAGGTCAGGATATTGAGTCCTGTAATGGCCGTATATTTATAGACCCCTTCTTGTTGGCACAAAATGGCTTCAACTTGTTTGACAACCTCCAATGTACGGTTTGCGGTTGCACCATCGGGCAAAACCACTGCGGTGATAAAATATCCTTGATCTTCCATTGGTAAAAAGGCACTCGGAAGGGTTTTGTGAAAAAAGGCGATAAAACCGTACGTTGAGAGATAGATCAGTAAAAAGATAAACGATTTACGGATCATCCATCCTGAACGGCGGACGTAGTTTTCGGTCATTTTACTAAAAATACGGTTGAACCAACGGAAAAAGCGCGCAGGTTCATTCTCATGGTGCTTGAGGATCAGTGCACCGATAGCGGGAGCAAAGGTAAGCGCCATAAAGCCTGAGAATACGACAGAAATGGCAATGGTAGCGGCAAACTGTTTATAGAGCTGCCCCGTCATACCACCCAAAAAGGTTGCAGGGATGAAAACGGCACACATTACGAGGACGATGGCGATAACGGGACCTGAAATCTGTGTCATAGCTTTGATGGCAGCTTCTCGAGGGGAAAGTTTTTCGCTTTGGAGTATCCGCTCCATATTTTCGATCACCACGATGGCATCATCGACGACAATACCGATGGCAAGCACCAGCCCAAAGAGAGTGAGGGTATTGATCGAATACCCCAGCAGGTACATCCCGATAAAAGCACCGGTTAATGAAATTGGGATGGAGAGGATCGGGATTATCGCAGCACGGCTGCTTTGCAAAAAGAGATAAATAACCAAACTCACTAAAATAATGGAGGCTAGGAGGGTAAAGATTACCTCTTCGATCGAAATTTTGACAAAATCGGTTGTGTCATACGGAATATCATACGTTATCCCTTTTGGGAATTTATGGGAAAGCTTTTCTATTTTTTTGGCCACTGCGGCAGAGGTATCGAGTGCATTGGCATTGGTGTCGGCATAAATACCGATCATCGCGGCGGGCTTGCCGTTTACCCGTCCAAAAAATTCGTAGTTTTGGCTTCCCAACTCTACGCGGGCAACGTCTTTAAGCCGCAGCATCGAGCCATCCGGTTTAGCACGGACAATGATGTTCTGAAACTCTTCAGGAGTAGAGAAACGTCCTTTAGAAGTGAGTTGCATCGTCCACATCTGCTCATCATTGGTAGGAGCTTGTCCCAAGCGTCCGGGAGAGACTTGAAGATTTTGATCTCTGATGGCGCTTGCGATTTCAGAAGTGCTTACCCCTAAAGATGCCATCCGATCGGGATTAAGCCAAACACGCATTGCATAATCGCGTTGACCAAAAATTTGTGCCCGTCCTGCACCGGGAATCTTTTTCACTTCATCGATGAGATTGGCAGAGATGTAGTTGCTGATTTGCGTTGCGTCAAAACTTCCATCGGGAGAGGTGATGGCGACGATGAGTAAAATATCGGAGGTTTTTTTCTCTACTTTTACTCCAAGATCACGCGTGCTTTGAGGGAGTTGTGAGATGACGGAGTTGATTCGGTTTTGAACATCCACGGCAGCCATGTCTTGGTTGACACCAATGTTAAACGTACAGGTAATCGTAGCACTTCCAGGCAGTGCTGCGGCTTTGGAACTCATGTACATCAGACCATCGGCCCCGGATATTTGCGATTCCAGTGGGGTTAGAATATTGTTGGCAATGGTTTGTGCATCGGCCCCTGGGTATTGCGCGGTGACAACTACGGTAGGAGGAGTCAGATTGGGCAGTTGCGAAATGGGGAGTGCTTTGATGGCGATGAATCCCAGCAACATAATGATCAAAGCGATGACAGCCGATAAGACGGGTCGGTTGATAAAATATTTGCTAAACATTAGTGTGCACTCGGAATGATTTCCGCTCCCGGTTTGAGTTTAGGAAGTCCGTCGGCGGCAATTTTATCTCCCGCGTTGACACCGCTTTGGATGAGAACATTTCCACCGATCCATTCTCCCGCAACGACAGGTTTAGGAGTGACGGTGTTATTGGCTTCGATAGCGTAAACAAACTTCCCTTTTTCTCCCGTAAGGAGTGTTTTTTGAGGGACATAAAGAGCATTTTTCCACTCCATCCCTTTGACTTTTACGTGGACGAATTGCCCTGGGAGCAGTTTATGGTCGCTGTTGTTGATCAGTGCGCGATAAGTAATATTGCCCGTTGTCGAGTCGATAAACGGTGCGATAAAGTTAATTTCCCCCTTGCGTGCCAATACTGTTCCGTCGCTGAGGGTGAGTTCCACTTCGTATTTGCCATTTTTAGGAGCGGTCAGCTTACCGCTGGCAATCGCATTTTGACGGGCAATTTTTTGGTTTTCACTGAAGGTAAAGTTAACGTACATCGGATCGTTTTGATAGACGGTTGTGAGCAAACCGTTCGCTCCTGCGGCGACGTAGGTACCGACGTCTATCTTGGATTTGTCAACAAATCCACTAATCGGCGCGGTGATCGTTGTATAACTGAGATTGAGCTTGGCTTGTTCCAAAGAGGCTTTAGAACCCATTACAGCCGCAGCAGTATTGCGCTCATTGGCGATTGCGGTATCAAGTTCTTGACGGCTGGCCGCATTGGCTTCTGCGAGAGGTTTCACCCGATTTAAAACCGCTTTAGCGTTGGTATGATTGGCAATGGCCAGTTCATAGGAGGCTTTGGCACTCTCAAGTGCATTTTTTAAATCGGAGGGGTCGATGGTAAAGAGGGTTTGCCCTTTGCTCACCAAAGCACCTTCAACATAAGCGCGTTTTTGAAGGTATCCGTTGACCCGCGCATAGACTTGTACCGTATTAAAAGCTTGCGTTTGTCCCGTCGCTTCCAATACGGCGGGAAAATCACCTGTTTTTACTTGGGCAGTGGTAACAGGGACTGGACCCTCGGGCGGTTTTTCCATCCCTGCGGCTTTTGGGCGTTCGCATCCGCCAAGGGTGAGGAGTAATACAGAGGAAAGGGCAAGAGCTGTAACGCGGTTCATTTGGATTCCTTTGATGAATAATTTAAAGTTTGGCACATCTGTTTTAAGACACGCAGGGTAATGGCAAGTTCTTGGGGGTCGATACCACGGTGCAGATGCAGAGTCGCTTTCTCTAAAACCTCCATCGTTGGGTTTTCCAGAGCGATTCCCTGCGGTGTAAGGGTGACGAGGTTACACCGCTTATCGGTTTTATCGCTGCAGCGCTGAATCAGAGAACGTTTTTCAAGACCTGCAATGAGGCGTGTAACACTGGTTTTATCTTTACCGACAAAATCGGCGATGTTTTGTTGTGTAGAACTTTTCTCTTTCCACAATACGACCATTACTTTGAACTGCTCGATTGTCATATCGATACCGTGCAGAGATAATTGGCGCGTGAGATAGTTCCTCGCAGCCATAGCGGAAAGATTGGTGAGGCATCCTAAAGATTCTTCGGTGGGGCATTCGCATCGATTCATAAATAACTCCAAAATAGTTGACTATACAACTAATTAAAACAATTGTACCTCTGCGCGTTACAAAAGTCAAGAGTAGCTTGATAAACTCCTGCTATAATCTCAATAAAAGTATTCAAAGGAAAACTTCATGGTAGTGACTAAAAATTGTATTGTAACCATCGACTACCATATCAACGATAGTGAGGGAAATCTTGTTCATGAGCAGACAGAATCCCTTAGTTATTTACACGGTGATTACGGTCAGCTTTTTAACGGGGTTGAAGAAGCGTTAGAGGGCAAAAAAGTTGGAGATACATTCAAGGTAGCGCTCTCTTCTGACCAAGCATTTGGTGCGTATGACCCCGAGTTGCTTGTAACTGAAAACATCAGTGAACTGCCTGCGGGTTTACACGTTGGTATGGAGATTGACGGATACATGGAAGATGATGACGAGGATGTGATTATCTACACCGTCAAAGAGATAAAAGGGAAAAAAGCGACGTTGGACGGCAATCATCCGCTAGCAGGAATGGATCTTGTCTTCGAGGGGACCGTTTTAGACATCCATGAAGCGGATGCCAAAACGATCCAAGACGTTTTAGAAAATGACAGTCACGAGGTCTAATTAGACACCAAATTATTTTTTGGTGAATTTGACTTCCACTTCTTGTAACATTTTGAGGAAAGACTTAGCGTTTCTTCCTCCATACCAGGTCTCCTCGATAAATTCCCCTTTTGCGTTCACAAAATGAAATACCGGGCTGGCTTTTACGATGAGATGTTTGGGTGCATCGGATTTACTGACGTTGAGCAGTACAGGGACAAAATGTTCGTTGGCATAAGCGCTGAGGTTCTCATCCTTAAAAACTTTTGCCTCAAGGAAATCACACGATTCACAGCCCGGGCGGTGCATGTAAACTACCATCGGTTTATTCTCTTTGGCAGCGAGGGCTGAACCTTCTTTATAAGTAGTAAGCCAGTTGATTTGTGCGGCATTGACAGTAAATGCCAGTAGCAATATGAAAAGTATTTTTTTCATCGTTTCTCCAATTTTAAGTATTTAGCATATTTGCTAATTTAAGAGCGAAAATTATATCATTACTACCTAATAAAGGATCACAATTGAAGAACACATCGTGCGCGGCACAGCAGATTATCGAACTTTACAGCGATTTAGCCCTCAACCCCCATAAAAATTT
>PDVJ01000496.1_pt1 | contig 13497 bp, 13 predicted proteins | sample 1369811 | NCBI WGS metagenome assembly PDVJ01 (sample SAMN07795376, study PRJNA414565) | Alkali sediment metagenome, whole genome shotgun sequencing project. | reverse complement strand
GGGGACATCCTATATTCTTTTTGTCAAGAGAAAAAAGTAAGAAAAAATAAAATCTTTAAAAACAATGAGTTGAAAATAGATCCTCTTTTTGGGAACACCTCTCCTTCTGACTCCGTTCATGGATTCGTTTTTGATTTCGACGAATCTCTCGCCAATAACGAACTCTGAATCTTAGCGTTATCATTATCCGGTGTGTCTCGCCCAAGCGGGACCACCCAGCATCCTTTATCCAGATTCCAAAGCTCAGCGAGAGGCCCTGGATTGTCCCCCACGAGGTCCTTCACGGCCTCCACGTTGGTGCTCGGGCTTCTCTCGTCGAAAATCAAATGTGTTTTTATTCGACTTTTAGATAAGCTGGATTAAAGGCCTCCTTTTTCTTCATTACCGTCCAAGCAATCAGAAGCATTTTGGCTGAGAGTTTTACCAGCATCTTCGTATGAATCCCTTTCTCTTTCTCTCGGCCTTGAAGCTTCCTCGTATAATAGCGCATAAAATCCCGATTCTTCGTCGAGGCAATGAAAGCCGCCTGATACAGCGCATAGCGTAAATCGGCCTTGCCCCGCTTGGAGATCTCCGGGACCGCCTTATCCGAATTCTTTCCACTTCGATCCGCACTGAGGTCTAACCCACCCAGCTTCAATACCTGTTTCCCATTCTCAAATCGATCCGGTTCTCCTATCGCTCCCAAAACCTTGGCCGACACATCAGGACCAAAACCAGGAATCGTCAACAGGAATCGATACGCTGGGAATGCGTTACACAGCTCCTCGATTTTTTGTTCCGTCTCCTTGATCATCTCCCGTATCTGCCTCAACCCCTCCACCATCACCCGGGCTTCATGATCCACCCCAGGCACTACGTCACAACCAATCGACATCCCCGCTTTCTCCCAGAGCGCCTCTAAGCGCCTCCTCTGCTCCATCCTGATCCGTCGGGACGTCACCCGCTGGATAAAGGGCTCCACGTCTAATTCAGCAATTTGGGAGGGAGGAAAACACCACCTCACAATCGCCAAACCCTCTGCCTCCGATCGCCCATAGTGGCTATCCATCTCCGGAAAATACTGCGCAATCAAATGATTCCGAATTCTTACCCTATAGCCCTGCTCTTGCTTCTTGAGCCGCCTCTTTAACGAGAGCAATCCCCGTAACCCCCTTAACTCTGCCGATGGATGCTCATAATATAAACACTTGCCCTGCGATATCAAATCCGCTACATTGGCCGAATCTTTCACATCATGCTTGTCCCACCGCCCATCTAACGACTCCCGGTTTCTCTTCACCGTCACACCGGAGACCAATACCACCATCCGCCCTAAGGTAATCAAATATTCTCCCAGAGGTTTATGGTAATTCGCCGTCGGCTCCATCCCATAGACCACCTTCTTCAAACCATGCCGCACCCCAAGGGCCTCGGCCTGATCCAGAAGCTTTCGGAAACCCTCATAGTCGTTGCTAAAGACAAGGCGCCTCAAAAGTGTTTTCCCCGTCGCTGTCCCAAAAAAGGCGTGATGTTGATCCTTCGCAATATCGATCCCCACGATCAAATACTCCTCCGAATGCCTGACCTCTTGCCTCAGTTGACGAAATTCCTCCAGCCGGTTACGATTGAGCTCATCCATAGAAACCTCCTTTTAAGAATTTGAGTTTGGTCGTGCTTACTCTTATCTCTTAACAGGAGGTTTCTTTTTGTGGTAGACTGGTATTATATTTTTCCTATTTTACCGTTGGGAGTCTACCCTTGCTCTCCAGATATATATAACGTTGTCCCCATGTATTCCTTGAAAAGAGGCTCAAGAAATGATAAGGTGTGAACCATGTGAGGTTCACACCAGGGTTAAACCAGGTGAGTGTTCACACCAGGATAAAACCAAGTGAGGTCCATGCTTAAAAGGAGGGTTTTATGGCGGGCGTAAACAAAGTCATCCTGATCGGCAATCTGGGGGCAGACCCCGAGGTCAAGTATTTGAATAATGGCACAACGGTCGCCAATTTTCGGATGGCGACGACCGAAAACCGGGTGAGCCGTACCGGGGAGAAGACCCCCCTCACGGAATGGCATCGGATCGTGGCTTTCGGCCGATTGGCAGAGATATGCGGAGAATATCTCAATAAGGGAAAACAGGTCTATATTGAAGGTCGGCTTCGAACTCGCACGTGGGAGGATAAGGAGGGAAACAAAAGGTCGACGACTGAAATTGTGGCCAACCGAATGCAGATGTTAGGGGCAGCGGGGGTCCCTGCCGGGGCAACAGATGTTGTCAAGGATGTTGATATCGACCACGAAGTACCCCCAGGATCCGATGATGAAGTACCCTTCTGATTAGTTATGAGTTCGGAGCATTGGGTCTTAAACTCCGGACACCGAACTAAATACTCCGCACTTCTAAAAGAGATACCGCCTCATGCTGACATTGAGGAGGAGTCCAATTCCAATCAGAGTGGAGATCATAAAAGACCCGCCATAACTCAGAAGGGGAAGAGGAATACCGACTACCGGCATCATTCCCAAAACCATTCCGATATTAATGAAAACATGCCAGAAGAGCATGGCCACCACACCAAAAGCGAGGATGGCACCGAAACGGTCCTTGGCCTGGACGGCGATGCGAAGCCCCCACAGGATCAAGACAAAATAGAGCCCTAAGAGAAAGAGAGAGCCGATCAGTCCCCACTCCTCCCCCAGGGCTGAGAAAATAAAGTCCGTTTGTTGCTCTGGAAGAAAGCCCAATTTGGATTGTGTCCCTTTCATAAAGCCTTTCCCTATAATTCCACCCGAGCCCACAGCAATTTTCGATTGAATCAGATGATACCCAGCCCCCAATGGATCCAAGTCTGGGTTAAAGAAGGTCATAATTCGCTTCTTCTGATATGCTTTAAGAAAACCCCAAAGGAGGGGCACCGCCGTCGCCCCAGCCAATCCGATGGTCAATAAAGAGGACCATCGAACCTTAACAAAAATCAAGATGGAGAAAAAAACTAAGAGAAGGATGATGGCCGTTCCCAGGTCAGGTTGTTTAAGGATCAACCCTGCAGGGAGAAGAATGAGAAAAAACGGAAAGGGAAGATGTTTCAACGAATAGCCTTTCCGGTGGAGGGGTCGATGAAAGAACTTTGCCAGTGCCAAGATGAGTGAGAGCTTCACAAACTCAGAAGGTTGAAAGGAGAGGGGCCCGATCCTAAACCATCTTTGGGCTCAATACGGCTATCAAAAGGACCAAGGCAACCGTATAAACGATGTAGGCGAAATCAGAATAAAAACGGTATTCCATAAAGGCGATTGTCATCATCACCGCCAATCCGATCAGTAGCCAAAAAATTTGTTTAAGGTAGAACGGTGTCCCGGAGACCTCCACCTTGGTTGTTGCACTATAGAGGTTGAGGATGCCGATGGAGGCGATGAGGAGGACTATTCCCAATAAAGTCCAATCGAAATGGATGAAGAGCCTTCGATCAATCTGCATAATCCAGATCTCTTTCCTTCTCCTCGATCTTTAAGGGAGGTGAAGGTTCAAGGTTGAGATATTTTTCAATCACCTTCTTAGCAATGGGGGCGGCAGCAGAAGCCCCAAATCCCCCATGCTCAACAAGGACAGCAATCGAAATCTTAGGGTCTTCGAAAGGGGCGAAGGCAACAAACCATGCATGATCTCGAAATTTTAAAGGCATCCGATTCATATCCCCCTTCTTAAAGTTCTCTGGCATTCTGACCACTTGGGCCGTCCCCGTTTTCCCCGCCACCTTGACCTCTTTCAACGCACAAGTCCAACCTGTCCCATGAGGTTCGTTCACCGCTCCCCTAAGAGCCTCCTGAACAATTTGAAGGGTTTTCTCTGAAACATTGACCTTTCCCAACTCAACAGGTGGATACTCCTTTAATTTGTTCCCATAGATATCTTCAACCTTTTCCACCACCTGAGGCCGATAGAGCTTCCCTCCATTGGCAATGCCTGAAATCAGCATCAAGAGCTGAAGAGGGGTTGTATTGAGATATCCCTGACCTACGGCGAAGGAAAGGGTTTCGCCGCTATACCATGGAACTCCAAAACGTTTCTTTTTCCAAGAACTGGAGGGAACGGTCCCGGGTTTTTCGTGAGGGAGGGAGATTCCTGTCTCTCTTCCTAAACCAAATTCATTGGCATAATGAGCAATGAGATCAACCCCTACTTTCAATCCCACTTGATAGAAGTAGATGTCACAGGATTCAACGAGGGCCCGATGGAGGCTGATTGTTCCATGGCCGCCTTCCTTCCAGCACCGAAAATTCCGATTCCCATAAGGGAAAGCCCCTGTGCAGGTGAATTGTGTCTGTGGAGTAATCATCCCTGATTCCAGGCCCGCGATCGCAGTGATGATTTTAAAAACCGACCCAGCAGGATACTGGCCTTGAATGCCCTTGTTCTGAAGGGGATGATGAGGATTTTCCATCAAAGATTTCCAATCCTCCGATGAAATGTTTCTTGCGAAAAGATCGGGATCGAAAGAGGGCTTGCTCACCATGGCCAGGATGCGCCCTGTTTTCGGATCCATGGCAATCAGCGCTCCGCTCTTATCTTGATAGGCTTCCTCCGCTGTCTTCTGGACATCTAAATCGATGGTGAGGAAAAGATTGTTCCCCGGAAAGGGATCAACGATCCCCAGGGGTCTGATCTCCCTTCCCCAGGCATCGACTTCAACCTGCCGACCGCCATCCACTCCTTCGAGGTCACTCTCCCATCGATACTCCACTCCGTATTTTCCGATCAGATCACCCATCCGATAGGTAGCCATTTTGGACTGTTTTAATTCATTTTCATCAATCTCTCCGAGGTAACCGATGAGATGAGAGGCCATATCCCCATAATCGTATGCTCTCCTGGGTCTGACATCCACTATCAATCCTGGGAGATGAACCCGATTGGATTCAAGAAAGGCAAGTTCATTCCAATCGATATCGGACTTAACCTTCACTGGTTTGAAGGGAGCCCTCCGTTTTGGGGCCCTTAGTTTTTCCTCAAACTCATTAGGAGTCATGTTTAATATCTCCCCGACTTTGATTAAGATTTCTGGATTTGCCTTTAAGTCTTCGGGGACGAGATAGACCTCGAAAGAAGGACGGTTATGTGCTAAAATACGCCCCTTATGATCTAACAGCATTCCTCGATCAGAAGGATTCTCACGGAGTCGGATGCAGTTATTCTCGGATAAATTTCGGAGTTCACTTCCTTTGATCACTTGAAGAGACCACAAGCGAAGGAAAATCAAGAAAAAAGCCAAACCCACAATGCCCACAAAGTATTTATACCTCCCTTTGAAATCTTCCATCCTCTGGGTGTTTAATTCTACCATGACTTATCTCCTCTCCTTGATTCCTTCCTTAGGGGAACGAAATAGGAACGAAAACCCTTGTCTAAAAATGGAAAAGAGGAAAGGGGCGACGAGTCCGGTGAAAAAGGATTGAGGAAGGAGGAAGGTGAACCATAAGGGATAGATATTTTTTAGAGGTACGGACCGGAAGGTGTTCATGAGAATTAAAATTAAAAGACCCTCTAACATCGCAAAGATGAAAACGAAGAGGCATTGGGAATAAAACCCCTCCAGGTAAAATCGTTCCTTGAAAAATTGAGCCGCAAAAAAGACAAGGGGTCTGGATAACGTGTAAAAGCCTAACCCGTTTCCGGAAAAAAGATCCATCAGATACCCGATGAAGAATGCCAAGACCCCACCCCAAAAAGGTGGGAATAAAAAACCCAGGGAGAGAGTAAAAATCAGCAGGAGGTCCGGTCTGAACCGGTGAATAGGAAAGGAAGGGAACCAGGTCGTCTGAAAGATGAGAAGAAAAATGACGATTAAAAAAGTAAAAACGACTCGTTTCATTTCCTCGTCTTTTTCCCTTTCTTCCCTTTTTCCTCTGGGGGTAGAGAAGAAGAAAGAGGTTCCATGATAATAAAGACCTCCTCCAATCGTTTCAAATCCACACTGGGCACCAGTTCGGCATATTGAAAAACGCCATGCCCCCTTTTGTCCACTTTTTTGATCTCACCTACCAATAAACCCTTTGGAAAATTTCCACCCAGCCCTGAGGTGACGAGGATATCCCCCACCTCCACCTCTTCAGATCGAAGAAGATATTTCAGTTCGCATCGGTTCTCCCCTTTCCCTTCGACGATGGCTTTCGCACGGGTTCTCTGGACAATCGAATCGATGGCACTGTTGTAATCGGTGATGAGGAGAACGGTGGCACAATGGGGGGCGGTTTTAAGAATCTGACCGATCACACCGGCCGGAGAAATCACGGCCATTCCTTTTTTCACTCCCTCCCTTTCCCCTTTATCAATGAGGACGCTCTTGAACCAAGAAGAGGGATCGTGACCAATCACTTCGGCTCCGATCATGGAAGGAGCGTTTTTCTCTCGAAACTGAAGAAGTTGCCTCAGACGTTCATTCGCCAACTCCATTTCCTTCATCCGATGGTTCTCTTCATGAAGCTCAGCAATTTTTTGTTTGAGCCTGCGGTTCTCTCCCTCAAGATTGACTAAAAAAAGATATTGTTGGAAGGTCTCCTGAACGGTCTTGAGGACAAAGGTGGCCGCTTTCTGACAGGGGAAACAGACCTCCATCAGAAAGGCGTCGAAAAATTCCACCCCTTTTCTCTGTTTTGCCCTCAACGACATCAAGACAAGGGCAAACAACAAAAGGAGGATGATAAAAAGGGAGAAACTATGTTTACGGAAGAGGAAAAAACCACGTATCCTCATCAAACTCAATATTGGACCGTTACCGTATGAAGTAACTGCTCATTGTCTAAAACCATTCCTGCACCTAAAACTATGGACGAGAGGGGGTCGTCTACGATCGTAATGGGAAGGCTAGTGACTTCCCGGAGTAAAACATCGAGGTTCCTCAGAAGGGCCCCTCCACCCACCAGGACAATCCCTTTGTCCACAATATCGGCGGCTAATTCCGGGGGTGTGCTTTCGAGAGTGATCCGGACGATATCAATGATCGTGTTAATCGATTCAGCCAAGGCCTCCTGGACTTCCTCACTATTGATCTCGAGCGTTTTGGGTATGCCTGTCACCAGGTCCCTCCCCTTGACCTCTATGGTTTGGGGATTCTCCTCGGGATAAGCAGTTCCGATATTGATCTTGATCAATTCAGCCGTCCGCTCGCCGATGAGGAGGTTATATTTTCTTTTGACATACTGGACGATCGCCTCATCCATCTTGTCACCGGCTACTCGAATGGATTGACTCGTGACAATCCCTGACAGGGAAATGACCGCCACCTCCGTGGTCCCACCTCCGATATCAACAACCATATTTCCAGAGGCTTCGGTAATCGGAAGGCCGGCACCAATGGCAGCAGCCATCGGCTCTTCAATCAGGTAAATCTCTCTGGCCCCAGCGGACTGGGCCGATTCCCGAACGGCACGTTTTTCTACCGGCGTAATGCCTGAGGGGACCGAGATGACGACTCGGGGCCGAAGCAGCGTTTTCCGATTATGAACTTTGGCGATGAAATAACGGAGCATCTCACCGGTGATTTCAAAATCGGCGATCACGCCATCCTTCATCGGCCGGATGGCGAAAATGTTGCCCGGGGTTCGACCCAACATCTCCTTGGCTTTACGACCCACGGCCAGGACTTTCCTTTCTCCTTTCGAATCCCTTTGAATCGCCACTACGGAGGGTTCAGAGGAAACAATGCCCTTCCCCTTCACATAGACGACGGTATTGGCTGTTCCCAAGTCAATGGCCAAATCGGTTGAGAACAAACCCCACAACGAATCAAAGACCCTCTCTCTTACCTTTCTTCCTCTCTAAACCAGACCATATTAACAAATCCTTTCATTCGATTCAAGAAAATTCCCAGAAAATTCTAGACCTAAATATAATCCCTCAGTTATGAGTTCAAGTAATAAAAATGTCCCTTTGCCTTCTAAACGGCCGCAATTGTAAAACTTTGAAGATATTCCTGCCCGACCACCTATCGCAATTTTTTCACACCTTCCCTTTGCCAAAGGGGAATAAAAATACCCGAAACTGAGGCATGACGAAGTCATCCCTCCAGTAATGGGGTCACGGATACCGAATTTCTGTCTGATTCGAAAGGGATGTTGCCCTTCCCAATACCGCATTGACCCCGTCGCCTTAGGCAGGTTTGCCTAAGGGAGGGAGGCGTTGACCCTTCCCCAAAGAATGGGTTAAATAGGGGGGGCATGAGATAGCCCTTTCACAAATTGAAATGAAAATGGTAGAATGATTCAATATGAATATCCATTTCTTTAAATTTGCTACCTTCCTTTATCTTTTTGGGACGCTGGCCTATTTAGCCTATATCATTTTTCTTAAAGAGGCCCTCTCCAAATTAGCCGTAACCATCATTTCCATTGGGTTTGCCTCCCATACCCTTGCCTTGATCTCAAGGTATGTCGAGGCTGGCTATACTCCCGTCACCAACCTCCATGAATCCCTCTCCTTTTTTGCATGGATGATCATCGGAATCCTTCTGATTGCAAACCTCAAGTATAAGGTCAAAGTATTAGGCTCTTTTCTCACTCCCATCTCTCTCATCCTCATGTTTTTTGCTTTGGCTCTTCCCAAAGAGATTTTTCCCCTGGCCCCGGTCTTAAAAAGTTTCTGGCACCCTTTTCATGTGATCTTTGCATTTTTGGGCAATGCCATTTTCACCCTTACCTTCTGTTGCAGCGTGATGTATCTGATTCAGGAACATCAACTCAAATCAAAAAGAATGGGGGCCATCACAAAGAGACTTCCTTCTCTCAATCTTCTTGATGATCTGAGCTACCAGTCCCTCAAGTTCGGATTTCCCCTGTTGACCCTGGGGATCATTACCGGCGCCGTTTGGGCAAATTATGCCTGGGGGCGATATTGGAATTGGGACCCCAAAGAAACTTGGTCTCTGATCACTTGGCTTCTCTATGCAGCCATGCTCCACCAGCGTCTGACGGTTGGCTGGAGGGGACGGAAGGCAGCCATTATGGCCATTTTAGGATTTCTGGCTGTTCTCTTCACATTTCTGGGTGTGAATCTTATTCTCCCCGGACTTCATAGCTATTCGAATTGGTAAGGTTTGGTTTGAGGCATGAGGTTGGAGGAAGGGAGAAACTTCTTTAAGCCTTTTACCTCTAACCTCAAACCTCCAACATTATTTTACGATTCTATGGAACTCCTGGTCGTTGGATTAAATCATAATACAGCGCCTATTGCGATTCGTGAATGCCTGGCCTTTCCAGAAGGCACATTAGAAGATGCCCTCTTCAAGGTCCACGCCCTTTCCTCGGTCAAAGAAACGATGATCGTCTCGACCTGCAATCGGGTGGAAATTTATGCGGCCACCCGAGAAACGGAAAAAGCGATTTACGATCTCAAAGATTTTCTCTCTCAATATCATGGTTTCCCTTTGAAGGAATTCGAAAAAAGCCTTTATTATCATACCGGAGAAGAGGCCGTGAGGCATGTTTTTCGGGTGGCCTCGAGTCTTGATTCAATGGTTTTAGGAGAACCTCAAATTTTGGGCCAGATCAAGGACGCCTATGATGCTGCACAGCAGGCCAAAACCTCCGGCCTCATCCTTCATCGACTTCTCCACCGGGCCTTTCATGTGGCCAAAAGAGTGAGAACCGAGACGAAAATCGCCATCAGCGCTGTATCGGTGAGTTCCGTGGCAGTAGAGTTGGCCAAAAAGATTTTTGGAACTCTCGAAAAAAAAACCGTCTTGCTCATCGGAGCGGGGGAGATGTGTGAACTTGCCGCCCGACACCTCATCTCAGCAGGGGTAGAAAAAATGTTGGTGACGAACCGTACTTATGAAAGGGCCGTTGCACTGGCTCAGGAATTTCGGGGAGAGGTGATCCCCTTCGAAGAGATGTCACAGGGTCTGAAGAAAACCGACATTGCGATTAGCGCGACCAATTCACCCCACGCTCTCATCGAGCATGACCAGATCACCCGGGTGATGAAAGATAGAAAACAGAAACCCATTTTTTTTATTGATATCTCCGACCCTCGGGATATCGAGCCCAGAGTGGGGGATATCGAAAACGTCTACCTTTATAATATCGATGACCTTCAAAAAGTGGCCAATGAAAACATCCGGGACAGGGGAAAAGAGGCCCAAACAGCAGAGGACATCGTCCGGGACGAAATGATTAAATTCGTCAACTGGTATCGATCTCTGGACGTCACTCCTACGATTGTTGCCTTAAGGGAAAAGTTTGAGGGGATCAGGAAGAAGGAACTCGAAAAAACTCTCTCCCTTCATCCCAACCTATCTGAAAGAGAAAAACAATCCTTGGAGGCCCTCACGTCCTCTATCATCAATAAAATTCTTCACACCCCCATACGCCTTCTCAAAAGAACCCATGAGGAGGCCGTGGCCGACCTTTATCTCGATGCGCTCCATGCTCTTTTTGGATTGTCTGAAAAGTCCCTTGAGACAGTGCTAAAAAAATACGAAGAGGAAAAAGAAGAGGAGGATTCCGAACTCGAAGATGTCCTGTGAACTTAGAATTGGGACTCGCGGAAGTCAGCTCGCCCTTTACCAGGCCAATTGGGTGAAGGAAAAAGTGATGGAGGCCCACCCCCATCTCCATGTCACCCTGATCAAAATCAAAACCACAGGAGATAAAATTCAGGATGCCCCTCTGGCCCAAATTGGCGGGAAGGGCCTTTTTGTCAAAGAAATCGAGGAGGCCTTAATCCAAAAAAAGATCGATCTCGCTGTTCACAGTATGAAGGATGTCCCCACAGAATTGCCTCAGGGGCTTCACCTCTTCGCCATGACGAAAAGAGAAGACCCGCGGGATGTCTTCATCTCAAAGGATGGAAAGAGATTGAAAGCTCTTTCTCCAAAAGCCAAGATCGGGACAAGTAGCCTGAGGCGGCAGTCCCAACTGCTCCATTTCAGAAGGGACCTTGAGTGCATTCCTTTAAGAGGAAATTTAGAGACGCGGTTGAAGAAGCTTAAAACGATGGATTTAGATGGAATTGTGCTGGCGATGGCAGGCGTGAAGCGACTGGGTTTTGAGGAAAGGATCACTGAAATTCTTCCACCTGAAATCTCTCTCCCTGCGATTGGACAGGGTGCCTTGGGAATCGAAACAAGATTGGATGACGAGGAGGTTGAAGAACAAATTCAGTTCCTCAATGACCACGACACATGGATGGCGGTTTCAGCGGAGAGGGCCTTTCTTAAGAAACTGGAGGGAGGGTGTCAAGTCCCCATTGCTGCTTTTGCCAAAACCATTGGGAGGTCCCTTCGAATCGATGGATTGGTGGGAACCGTCGATGGGAAAAAGCTTGTCAGGGACCAACGAGAAGGACCCATTGAGGAAGCTGAATCTTTGGGTATCCGGTTGGCTAAAGTACTTTTAAACAAGGGAGCAAGAGAGATCTTGGATGAAGTTTACCAGAAATCAGGCCCTGCCATCCGGATATAACACATTGCAAATTGAAAATTGCAAAATTTAAAATTAAAAATGAAAGCCTTTTTTCTTTTTTCACTTCTCATTTTGCATTGAAACCGATTTCTATATGAGTAAATCTCCCCTTACTGGAAAGAAAATTATGATCACCCGGGCCCGTGAGCAGTCGGATCAGTTCGCCACCCAACTTAAAAAAAGGGGGGCAGAGGTGATTGAATTTCCCACCATTAAGATCGTCCCTCCGCTTCGTTGGAAAGAACTTGACCAGGCGATGGATCAGTTGAAATCTTATGACTGGATCATCTTCACCAGTGTCAACGGAGTCCACTTCTTCTGGGAAAGATGGGTAGAAAGAGGTAACCCTCGCCGTCTTCCCTCTTCTCTTAAAGTATGCGCCATCGGACCTGCTACGGCCAACCAACTGATGGAAAGAAAGATTTCAGTTGGCTATATGCCGGAAAAATTTATCGCGGAGGCCATCCTCAAAGGGTTTGAAAGAATGTCCATCAAAGGAAAACGGATCCTTCTGGCGCGGGCGAAAAAGGCAAGGGATGTCCTGCCCCGAGGTTTGAGAAAAATGGGGGCAAAGGTGGATGTCGTGGAGGCATACCGGACTGTTAAGCCCAAGGGAGGATCGAAGCGATTGAGAAAACTTCTGTCAGACGGGAAAATGGATGTCATCGCCTTTACCTCTTCTTCCACCGTCAACCATTTTACCGATCTCCTTAAAAAAGAAGATCTAAAAAAATTATTAAAGGGAATCGCCATCGCTTGTATCGGGCCCGTTACGGCGAGGACAGCAAAGGAATGGGGGATGAAAGTTCATATCCAGCCCAAAGAATATACGATTCCTGCCCTGACCAAGGCCATCGTAGAGTATTTTGGCTCTGACCCTTCACCTCTCTCCAGGAGACTGTGTCATAATCGCAAGCAAAGGGGGAGACGCAGTCAGGTTCCAAAGCTTTAGAATGCGGGTCATTTAGATTATGGGAAATCGTCGCTTGTATAAAATCAAATATTTTTATACATTTGGCACGCCTGAATTCGAACGGTTAAAGGTTACCGCTCTAAATCTTTTCCACCCGACTGCCTTTCCCTCTCTTCAAAATGTTGGTTTTTTCATATTACGACACAGCCTCCCGGGGGAGAAGGCGGGGGTGAGGGGGAAGAGATGATCCAACTCCCCATTGAAGTCATCCTGTTTGATCTGGGGAATGTCATTCTCCCTTTCAACCATTATCAGATTGCAGAAAAACTTTCGCGAGTAACCCAAAAAAAGGAATTTCAAGATCCCCAGAGAATATTTTCCTATCTCTTCGACCATCAAGAAGGGATCATCAACGATTCTGATGTTGGAAAAATCTCCCCTTCAAAATTTTTTCAATCCATAAAAGAAAACCTCTGTCTTTCGCTCTCCTTTGACGAGTTCCTCCCAATCTGGAACGACATCTTTGTAGAAGATCAGGAGGTCTCCCGGATCATCCTTTCCTTAAAGGGAAAGGTGAGACTCGGCCTCCTTTCTAACACCGATCCTCTCCATTTTAACTTTATTCTCTCAACATTCCCCATCATCAAGGTTTTTGATCAATGGATCTTATCCTACGAGGTGGGGTTTAAAAAGCCTGCCATCGAGATTTTTCAAAGGGCCATGGAGTGGGCCTCGGTAGAACCCGAAAAGATCCTTTTTATTGATGACATTAAATCCTATGTTGATGTAGCGGTCTCCCTGGGCATACAGGGTATCCATTTTAAATCCGCTCACCAATTGAAAGAGGAATTATCGGTGATTTAAAAATAATTTGCCTGGGAGTGATTCCGATGACCAAGAAAATGTTTTGGGAAGATCCTTATTTAACTCGGCTCGAAAGCTCCATTACGATTGTGAGAAAAAATGACATTACCGTCGAACAAACGATATTCTTCGCATTTTCTGGAGGGCAAGAAAGTGATGAGGGAACCATTGGCAGTCATCGTGTTCTCCAAGCTCGAAAGGAGGGGAAAGAGATCGTATACACCCTTGGAGAGGGCCATGGGTTAAAGCCTGGAGATCAGGTAAGCATGGAGATCGAT
>PDVJ01000492.1_pt1 | contig 13575 bp, 10 predicted proteins | sample 1369811 | NCBI WGS metagenome assembly PDVJ01 (sample SAMN07795376, study PRJNA414565) | Alkali sediment metagenome, whole genome shotgun sequencing project. | reverse complement strand
TATGGGGATAAGATAAGTGGGTCGAAGTGTTCCCGCCCCTGTTGGGAGCAGGCAGTTCATATTATTAATCGTTTGAAAAGAATAAGGAGGTGGGGATAGGAGGATGAAACATTTCAATCCCCTCACACTTTTCCCCCTTAAGGATCGCTTTTGGAACGGAATAGCCTTGGAGAAAAGTGACTCCCTTCTGGATCATCCATTCTTTAAAACGGTTGAAAATTCTCATCCCTGGAATCGATGGGGGATGGATAGGGATTTCAAAGACCTTGACCCCCATGATCTCCTCTAAGTCTTCCTTAACCTGAGCCGGATCGTGCACCCCTAAAACAGCCGGGAAGCCAATCTGGATTTCATTATGGAGTTGTTTCTTAATCTCCTGGGCAATGGTCTCTCTGAAAGATTTTTTTTCCATTAATCGTGCGAGGGTAGTGGCAGTGATTTCCTGATAAAGGACATCAGGAAGGGAGAGGGTGATTCCTCGACACTTCAGTTGGTCAGCAACATAATGAGCGTAGAAATCCTTGAAGCCTTTCATCCCAACGATGAGGGTACGCCCCTCATCGATCATATGGGGATAAGATAAGTGGGTCGAAGTGTTCCCGCCCCTGTTGGGAGCAGGCAGTTCATATTATTAATCGTTTGAAAAGAATAAGGAGGTGGGAATAGGGAAAGAAAAGAGGAGAGGGCTTCCTCAATTTTTTCTAAGTCCACTTTAGAATAAGGGTGTCTGGGATGATTTTTTATCCATTGAGAAAGGCTATCCCTCATCCCAGAACCAAGAGGACCACTGGCCTGCCTATGGGTGAATTGGTCCTCTGGTACGGGATGTTCGCCCCGAGGAACGTTAGTATCAACATCAGGGGCTTGCTTATGGGGCTCCATCTTCGTCGTCTTTGGAAATTGACCTATGACATCGATCGTATTTGAAAAAAGGCAAAGGGAACCCATTCCCTTTCCAACAATGAGGACTTTCTGCCCGGCTTCCACAGCGGTTTTAGCTGCCATCAGCCCTGAGAGTCCCATTCCAATGACGATGAGATTGTAATGCATAGATTCCTCCTCCCCCTCCCTAACCCTCCCCCTCGAGAGACTGTGTCGCAATTGAATGGAGGTGTGTAAAACGGAGCAAGCAGCCGGATTCCTTTCCATCGCTCTTCAAGAAATTGTTTTAGGTCTTCATTGGAGTCCCCTTCTATCATTCTTAAATCGTGCAGCATTCCAAAAAGGCGATAGACACAAAAAGCCCCCTGGCACGTCCCTTTGGCGAGACGTGTCCGATGAAGGATGTTTTGTAAATCCTTCAATTTATCCAACTTTAAAAACTCTTCCAGTTCTTTCCTTTGAACGAGCTCACAATCGCAAAGCGTTTCTCCGAGATTACTAACGAGAGACTGCCCAAATCTCTTGAGTTGATCTTTTAGCCCAAGGACCTTCTCTGCACCGGGGAGGGGTTTTTGATGGGTCGAACAGGGGACATTAATTCCCATCTTTTTACAGAAGAGGTCAGAAGTTTTTTCTGCCATCAACCGGTAGGTCACCAATTTCCCTCCAGTGATGGTGATCAAATTTTTTATCCCGTCTCTTTTTTCGTGATCAATAAGTACAAATCCTCGACTGATCGCACGGTCATCCCCCTTTTCTTCGGATTGGAATAAAGGCCTGATGCCTGCGTAAGCCCGGATCAACCTGGCCTCTTGGAGGGTGGGAATCATCTTTGATGTCTCCTGAATCAAGAGGGAAACCTCACGAGGAGTCACTTCAAAATTTTCAACTTCTTCCAGACGGATGGATGTGGTTCCCAGAATGGATACGGTATGGTTTGGGACAATGATGTCGCCATCGGAAGGGGGCCTGCAACGATTGATGACGCGATGATTGAGCCTCTGATTGGTGATCAGCATCGATCCTTTGGAGAGGGCCACCCCAATTTGAAGGCCAGCAAGCTTCAGAAATTGATTCGCCCAAGCTCCTGTGGCATTGATGATATAGGAGGCTTCAATGGAGTGTTCCTCGCCTTGGAGGAGATCTTTTGCCCTCACCTCTTTTACTTGATCTCCACTTAGAATCAGGGAGGTGATTTCTGTATGAAGAAGAATGTTGGCTCCATGGTGCTCCGCATCTTTGGCATTTTCTAGAACGAGGGTGAATGGGTCAATTGCTCCATCCGGGACCTTCACCGCACCGAGAAGATGGGGATTGAGTTTAGGTTCCAATTCGAGGGCTTCGTCTCGAGACAGAACACCCGTTTGGATTTCCACCTCTTCACAGGCTCGAATAAATCTTTTCCTAAAATCGAGACCGTCCTCAGGGAGAGAAATGAAAAGACCATCCGTTTCTTCAATGCAATGGGGAGCAATCTTTCTGAGTATCCTATTCTCAGCCATGCATTCCTTTGCGGCCAGTGGATCCGTGACAGCATACCTTCCCCCGCTATGAAAGAGCCCGTGGTTTCGACCTGAGGCACCAGAGGCAAAATCCCCCTTTTCAATTAAAACAGAAGGCATTCCTCTCAATGCCAAATCCCTCGCGATTCCGACCCCTGTCGCGCCGCCTCCAACAATCAATACTTCTGTCTGTAATTTCATGTAGCTCCCCAAAAGTATACTTTCAACCTCATTTCAACCTCAATCTTAATGGCACTTTTGTCATGATTGTTCAAGGTTTGAGGGGTGTCCTTAAAGGATTTAAGGGAAGAGACAGGGGATTGTGCCTCAAGCCTTCAGCCTTAGTCCTCTAATATCTTTCACGTCAGGTTGTCTTCATCAGGTTGTCTTCATCACGAGGCTGCAGATGATGTTAGCCGCTTCGTCACTTCGATCGGCCGCATTGCTAAGGTGCCGATAGATCTCCCTCATTTTTAGCATATAGACGGTGTCTGTCTTTTTAAAGAGATCGGCGAGGGCTGCATGATAGGCCTTCTCCATGGCATTCTCGTAAGATTTGGCTTTGACGGCATGTTCCATGGCAATGTTCGGATAGGCTTCTAAGATTTTGGCCGCATCATTGATTTCACGGGCTGCTTTTCCCAGAATTTCCACCATTTCACGGAGATGCTCCTCAGAAGACACCTCATAAATCTCCATTTCATCCACGGTGGAATTGGCATAGTCCACAATATCATCAATCGCCCTCGAAAGGGCGTATATATCTTCTCGATCCATTGGGGTGACGAATGTCTGATGGAGTTCTTCAACCAGGATCCTTCGAAGTTCATCAGCCTCTCTCTCAATATCCTTCACCCGGTTTGCATTTTCCTGATTTTGGTCTCCCACAAAGGTTTCCAATGCTTCGATGCCCTCAAGAGTTTTAGAAGCTTGATCAACCAGCATCTTATAAAAATTGCTCTCTTTTGGGAAGATCCGGTCCTTTAAGCCCAATCTCTTCCTCCCATAGCTAATTTTATGCCCCTCCTGTTGAATTTAGCCATTGTTCATTTTCTAACGAGATTGCAATCATTTGTCAAGGGAAACGATGATCCCTGGTTTTTTATAGGAGAGTCACTCGTGTGAAAGAAGAAAAAATATATTCATATTGACTTTTTGAATCGGTGGAATAAAATGGAATTACTTTTGTATCGTTACTCTTATTCGAAGTCCAGTCGGATGAGCAATGGATGAGGTCCTAAAAATAAGACATTCTCTCCTCGATTTGGTTCAAGTGGCTTTTATCCTGACGGATGTCCACTCAAAAATCCTTTACACCAATCGATATGTCGAACGCCTCTTCGGTTATTCGAGAGACGAGATCGAGGGGGAAAGAATGAGGCTCCTCTTCCTGGAAGAGGACCTGACCTATTTCCTTCCTAATATCATCTACCTTGCGCTTTATAAAAGTGGTTTTGAAGGGGAAGCCCTTTTAAGGCAGAAGGATGGGACGAAGATTTTCGTTCACCTTTACGCCACCTCTTTTAAAGAGGAGGGTGAGGTTTTTATATCTTTTTCCTTTCAAGAGATCCAGCGACTGAAAAAGCTGGAGAGAGAAAGATTGGAGATGGAGCGTTGGGTGACTCTTGGCATGATGGTGGAGGAGATTGCCCATCAGATTCGGAATCCCGTCGTTGCCATCGGAGGATACACGCAACGCCTCATCAATGCATTCTCCCCTTCGACAAAAGGGAAATCTTACCTTCATCAAATTCTTAGGGAGACGAAGAGACTCGAAACCATGATTCAGCGGGTGGAGGAGTATGTCCTGATCCCGAAGCCAACCTTTTATAAAGAAAAGATTCAAGAGGTGGTGGAGACCACCCTTCAGGGATTTTCCATGGAGGCTGCTGAAAAAGAGGTCTCCATCAATTTGGAAACAAGGGCCTTAGAAGGCGAAGGGGATCTCTTCATTGATAAGGATCTTCTCTCCAAGGCCCTTTTTTTTATTTTAGAAAATAGCATCGAGGCCTCTGCACAGATGCCGATGGGGAAAAAAGGGAGGGTCGTGAAGGTCTCTCTTTTTGAAGACGGGGAAGACATCGGGATTTCGATCTCTGACAAAGGAGAGGGAATCCCTCGAAAAAATATTAACCAAATTTTTATCCCCTTTTTTTCTACCCGTCCTGATCGGGTGGGATTGGGATTGACTATGGCCAAGAGGGTGGTGGAGGAACAAGGGGGGAGGATTCAAGTAGAAAGCCGTTTGAAGAGAGGGACGACCATCACGCTCATTTTCCAAAAGGATCGGCGTCGAATGGTACGCCGGAAAAAAATTTCCCCAGAGGACGCGGGGAAAGTTATTGATTAAACAACATTTCCTATCATCCTCTTTAAGGTTTTTCCAGCCCACCGATCCACTTTTTGTTGTTTTTGTAACCTTAAGGTTTATATTTCCTTTCCATCCCGAACCAAGAGGACCACGGGTTCTACCCGTGGGTGAATTGGTCCTCTGGTATGGGATGTTCGCCCCTTGTGGGCGTCTCTTGGGAACCATGGGCTTTGCCCGTGGGGCTCCATCGGGAACATTTGATCCACTCGGCGGTGAACAGGTCCACCCTATAGGAGGGTGGAATAGAGTGGGGTTGACATCCCTATCCTACAGGTTACAATAAAAGCAAAATTGAGATTGAAGAGTTTCATTCAGCTTCGAACATTAAAAAGGTAGAGATGGAAAAGGGATTGATGGAAGTTAAGGTGATGGGAATTGTGGTGGATCCTAAAGCTTCAAATCCTGTTGTGGTCTTAGCCGATCTTTCCGGACAGAAGGCTCTACCGATATGGATCGGAGTTTTTGAGGCAGAGGCCATTTCCAGAGGCCTTGAAGAAGTCGTGACACTTCGCCCAATGACACACGACCTGATGAAACAGATTTTGAATACCTTTCAAGTCGCTCTCACTCGAGTGGTCATCCATGACTTGAAGGAAAATACTTTTTATGCCAATCTTTATCTGAACGTCGATGGAAAGGAGCTCATTGTGGACAGCCGCCCCAGCGATGCGATCGCCCTGGCCGTAAGGGTGAAGGCTCCTATTTTCGTCACTGAATCGGTTATTGAAGCGACCAAGCAAATGGGTCTTCTCGCCTCCAATTTTTTGGAAGACCGCGATGAACTTAAGAACAGCATGGAGGATATGAAACCAGAAGACTTCGGGAAATATAAAATGTAATCTAATCCCACAATCCCTCCCATTTTTCAAAACCCATGTGTCGAAATTCCTCTCCGAGTTCATACCTCAAAAGAGTCTCATCCATGCAGGACAGATGAGATACCTTTTCCTGCAGGAGTGAGGTATCCAGAATAACTCCGTTAAAATTTCCTAAAAACCCCTTCCTTCCAATTAACATGTAAATAGAACTACTCTCCCCCTCTGATGGGGGAGGGGCGGGGAGGGCCCTGTAGGCATGATGGTTTTGACAATAATTCTTTGATCTTGACAATTTGTCGATCCTGAAGAATTTTCATTTAACTTGAGCCCTTTCTAAAAGTTTAGATGGGTTTAAAAATCAAAAGGTTATGAAACCGGGCGTCTTCTGTTTTTTATCGGCATATATTTTGCTATAAATACATGCAAATCCTAATAAATGGAGGTAATTCGATGTCATTAATGGAAAAAGATTTGGTTTTGACCACCGATGAGGCAATTGATTATCTGAAGATATCCAAACCCACCTTCTTGAAATATATTCGTCTCGGGAGAATCAAGGCGATTAAGGCAGGGAAAGGGTGGAGAATTCTCCAATCAGAACTCAACCGATTCTTACGAGGAGAGATGAACTGATGATCAAGAAAATAAGAGAAAGCCTGACGTTGAAATGGATGGTCTTCGCGATCCTCTTAGCAACTCTCCCACTGGCCATCGCAGGTTTTAGCATCATCCAAATCTATCAAAAAGACTTAAAGAAGTCAGTCATTCAGGTTGAAGAGATGAAGGCCAGTAGGGTGGTTGAAAGGACAGAGGCCTTTTTAGAGAAGACTATAAGCAGTCTCTCTGTTCTGACCAATGATGAAGATTTCAAAGGGAACCGTCCCTCTTCTCATCTGAAGAACCTTTTAGAAAATTTCCTTTATCAAAATGACTCTATTTGGGAATTAACCCTTTTGGATGAAAGAGGAAAAGAGAAGGTCAGGGTTTCAAAATATAGGGTGATCGGTCCGGATGATCTGAAAAGTCAATCAAAGAGCGAGATGTTCGGGGTCGCCTCAAAAGGTAAAATTTATTATGGAGAATTTCATCTCACCAGGGACATCGTCCCCACGATGGGAATTGCAGTGCCCATCAAAGAGTATCGGGGGAAACCGGTGGGTGTATTGAATGCGAAGATCCATCTTAGGTATTTATGGAATTTGATTCCGCAAATCCAAATCGGCAAAGAAGGGTCTACTTATGTGGTGGATAAAGAAGGAAATCTGATCGCTCATCCTGATACGAGAAAGGTTCTGTTAGGATTAAATATGAGATCTCTTCCCATGGTAGACCGGGTTGTCTCTGGAAAAGAAGGAAGTATGGAATTTGACCATCCAGAGGGAGAGCGGATTCTATGTGTCTATAAATCGATGAGAAAATTGGGCTGGGGTGTGGTTGTCCAAATCCCAGTAAAGGAAGCTTATGAACCTCTCAGACAGATTGCTCGCACTGCCTTCCTATGGATTTTGGTTGGATTGGTGATCGCCCTGTCCATCGGTTTTGTGCTGATGAGGAAATTTATCCTCCCTATTAAACGGTTGTCCAAAGAGATGAGAGAAGTGGCCAAGGGAAATTTAGGTACCTATATCCTGCCCACCACGAAGGATGAACTGGGGCTTCTTACAGAATCTTTTAATCAGATGATCCAGGATTTAAAGCGATCTCAAGAAGCCTTGAAGGAGACGGAGGAGAAATATCGGAAGATTTTCGAAAAGTCAAAAGACATGGTTTATATCACTTCTTCGGATGGGAAATTCATCGATGTTAATCAAGCAGGGGTTGAGATCCTTGGGTTTAAAAATAAAGAAGATTTATTAAAAATTTCAGTCATCGATACTTACTTCAACCCGAAAGAAAGAGAAAGATTTCAGCATGAAATTACCCAAGAAGGGTTTGTCAAAGATTTTGAGGCTAAATTGAAGAAGAAGGATGGAACTCCTATTGACACTCTGATCACTGCAAACATGAGAAAGGATGAAAAAGGCCATATCCTGGGCTATGAGGGGATCATTAAAAATATCACTTCCCGGAAGATGATAGAAGAAGAACTGCTTCAGAGGAAAGAGGAACTTCAAGCCCTCTATGATCTGAGTGTCTTGATCAACCAAACCTTAGATGGGGATAAGGTCCTAGCCATAGCCCTCGAGAGGGCATTGAGTCTCACCGGTTTTGAAATAGGAGCCATCCATCTTGTGAGCGACGATGGAGAAACCTTAGAGTTACGGTGCATCCAAGGGGCGTCCCCGATTTTAGAGGAAAATATCAAATCTTTTAAAATGGGGGAAGGGATTTGCGGAAAAACGGCTCAATTAAAGGAACCCATCATCGTCCCCATTGACGAATATCCAACACCGCGGATGATTCCATTTTTGAAGGATGAAGGCATTCAACTCTCCGTAGGCATTCCTCTTCTGGTTAAAGGAAAAGCCATTGGTTCCATTACTCTGGCAAGCCGTTCGTTTCGCCATCTGCGCCAGAAAGAGATCAATTTTTTGGTCAATATCGGGACTCAGGTTGGACTCGCTCTTGAGAATGCCAAACTTTTTTCAAATGTGGCGAGAGCCAAATCCGAATGGGAAGCGACTTATGATGCGGTCACGGACCTGATCACCATTCGATATAAGGATTATCGAATCATTCGCGCCAATAAAGCCGCGTTCAAACGATACGGGTTGAAACCAGAAGAGATGATAGGGAAGAAATGTTTTGAGATTCTCCATCACAGTGCTCATCCTTGTGAAGGATGTTATGTTTCTAAAACCTTAAAAACGAAACAACCTGTATCTGGAGAAAGGGACAGCAAATATCTAAATGGTATATTTCAATATTTCACATTTCCCATCTACGACGAAACAGGGGAAGTCATTGCTGTGGTGGACCTGGCCAGAGAGATCACTGAACAGAAACGATTAGAAATTGAAAAAGAGGTGGTTAATCATATCAACAAAATCCTTGCCTCCAGTCTTGACCTGAAGCAGGTCCTCAAGGCTGTTCACTCCGAACTAAAGAAGGTATTCGATTCAGAAAGGATGACGATCACCCTTTTAAACGAAGAGGCAGAGGGGTTCCAATATTTTGCGTTAGAAAAGGATGATGATGTTAAAGAATTGGCGGGAGGGATGATTTATCCGAAAAAAGGAACGTCCTTCGAAAAAGCAACAGATACGAGGACACCTATCCTTGTGCCCGACACCCAGAAAAGCGATTCTTGGGTCGATCAAAAATTACTAAAAGAGGGGATTCGTTCTTCATTAGTTTTTCCATTGGAATATAAAGGGAAGATCATTGGAACGATGAATTTTGGAAGTAAGAAGACCAAACACTTTTTAGATCCTCATGTTCACTTTCTCCGTTCGATAGCGCCAGGATTGGCGATTTCGATTCAAAACGCTCTGCTTTTTGAAGAGACGAAAAAGAGACTCAATGAAATAACCATCCTTTATGAAATTATGAAGGTCTCTGCTTCCTCTTTAAATTTGGACCAGATGCTGAAAGAGATTATACAGGCTCTCAACCGCTTTTTTAAATTTGAAGCCTTTGGTATCGCCTTGATTGACGAAAAAACGAAAAGATTGGCCATCCATTCTTCCTTTCTGGGCCATCCTGTCGAAGAGATAGAGAAAATGGAACTCTGTTTAGGAAAAGGGATCACAGGATGGGTGGCCGAAAAAGGTGAACCTCTCTTAGTGAACGATGTTCGAAGAGATTCCAGGTATATTGTTTATGATGAGAAGATTGGTTCCGAAATTTGTGTCCCTTTGAAGGTGGGGCAAAAGGTGATCGGAGTGCTTGATGCCCAGAGGAGAGCTTTAAATGCCTTTTCTGAAGATCATCTCCGCTTGCTCAGCATTGTAGGAGGACAATTAGCCACCCTTATTGAAAACATTAGGCTTTACGATGACATTAAACAGTCGGAAGAAAGATATAGGACGGTCATCGAAGGGGCCCATGACGGGATTTGTGTGATCGGAAAGGATAATCGATTTAGATATGTCAATAGAAGTGAAGCAGAAATGCAAGGGATTGCTCAAGAGAAATTGATTGGGATGGATTTACTTGATTTTCTGGATGAGGGGAGCAAACAAGTCATGGCCGACCGATTTATCAGGTGGGGGAGAGGCGAAAAGTTATCCCCTCGCTTTGAATTAAATATTCTCAAGAAAGACGGAGAGGTTCGAAATGTAGAAATCAATGCCAGAGTGATGAAGGACTCCAATGGGGATGTAAATTATGTCGTTTTTACCAAAGATGTGACAGAAAAGAAAAAGATGGAAGAACAGCTTCTCCAGGCTGAGAAACTTCGGGCTCTCGCTGAAATGGCCAGTGGTGTCGCTCACGATTTCAATAACGCCTTAGCGGTCATCCTTGGAAATACACAACTCCTGCTTTATACCATTCAAGATGAGGAATTAAAGGAAACCCTGCAGACGATCGAAAAGGTGGCGAAGGATAGCGCTCAAACCGTTCGCCGACTTCAGGACTTTACCAGGAAGAGGGTTCATCGAGAACTGTTTAAAGTGGATATCAACTCAATCATTCAAGATTCCATTGAGATGACAAAACCGAGATGGAAAGACGAGGTCCAAAACAAAGGAATTCGCATTGAGATGGCTTCAACGCTTGAGGAAATCTCTTCAGTCTCAGGGAATGCCTCTGAATTGAGAGAGGTGATCACCAATATGATTTTCAATGCGGTTGAGGCCATGCCTGAAGGGGGAAGGGTCGAAATTCATACCTTTCAGAAAAAAAAGGAGATCTTCATCCAGATTTCAGACTCAGGAATTGGAATTGGAGAAGAGGCGAGAACAAAGATTTTCGAACCCTTTTTCACAACGAAACCCTTCACCAATACTGGCTTGGGTTTAAGCATGTCTTATGGAACCATCAAAAGGTTTGGAGGAGAGATCAAAGTCGAAAGCAAATTTGGCCATGGAACGACTTTTACTATTATCTTGCCTATGGGAGGGGAGGGAAAAGAAGAGGAAGTTTCTTTCCCCTCCATCAAAAAAGGAGAGAAAGCTCGTATTTTGGTGGTCGATGATGAGGAGTTTGTTCGAAGCGTGCTTTCCCGAATCCTAACTCAAATGAATCATCAAGTAACCTTGGCAGAGGATGGAGAAAAGGGCATTGCGCTTTTTAAAGAAAAGAAATTTGATATGGTGCTGACCGATCTCGGAATGCCGGGGATGTCAGGTTGGGAGGTGTGTCGGATCATTAAAAAGATGAGTCCCCTTACCCCCGTAGGAATGATTACAGGATGGGGAACAGAAATGAGTCGGAGCAAAATGGAAGATTGTGGTCTTGATTTTATTATATCAAAACCTTTTGATTTTAATCAGATTTTGAATGTGGTGGCTGAAACCATAGGATCCAAGGAGAGGCGATTATTATCTTGACCTCCTCTGTTTCCCCTCTTTTCCATTGATTGCCCTGATCTTTTTCTTTCTTTACCCTGTTGTTGCATTAAATTCGGCGCTTGGATTCATCAAACCCTTGACCATCGAGGCACAGCGGTTAAAACAACGCAATCCACTGGATCACCCAAAGAGTGACCTTTGAAAAGTATCATCAAAGGTGTGAAAACCGCTTTTTTATGGTAGTATGCAGCTGATTCAACCATACCTTTATGCAACAACAGGGTTTACTTGAAAGAAAGAGATTGAGGGAAAAAACGTGGAGAAGAAAAAAGGTGAAGTCAAGGTTAAGGATCAGGGTGAATCCTTTGCAGGGGTTCAGGTTGGGATCCAGGCACCCAGAGGATCGACAATCACTTGCAAAAGCTGGCAGACGGAAGCAGCCATGAGAATGCTGATGAATAATCTCGATCCAGAGGTGGCAGAAAAACCAGCAGAGCTCATCGTTTATGGTGGTTCTGGAAAAGCGGCCCGCAATTGGGAGGCTTACCATCTATTGATAAAGTGTTTAAGAGATTTAGAGAAGGATGAGACATTGCTTGTCCAGTCGGGAAAACCCGTTGGGATTTTCAAGACTCATGAGGATGCTCCTCGAGTTCTAATCTCAAATTCGATGTTAGTTCCCAAGTGGGCCAACTGGGAGAAGTTTAGAGAGTTGGAAATGCTCGGCCTTACGATGTATGGACAGATGACAGCAGGAAGCTGGATCTACATTGGAACCCAAGGAATTCTTCAGGGGACTTATGAAACATTTGCTTCTGCAGCAAAAAAGCATTTTGGAGGAACGTTAAAGGGAATACTCATTCTCTCCGCAGGTCTCGGAGGGATGGGAGGAGCCCAACCGTTGGCAGCAACCATGAACGAAGGTGTCTTTTTGGGAGTGGAGGTTGATCCAGCAAGGATCAAGCGCCGTCTTGAAACAGGATACTTGGATGTGATGGTCGATCGCTTGGAAGATGCACTCATATTGGCTTTGGGTGCAAAAGAGAAAGGAATTCCAAAGTCGATTGGTCTTGTGGGAAATGCAGCAGAGATTCATTCAGAAATTGTAAAAAGAGGGATTGTCCCGGACTTAGTGACAGACCAGACCTCCGCCCATGATGCTTTAAATGGATATGTCCCTGCTGGGCTTCGCCTTGATGAAGCGATCGAACTCCGGAGGAGAGATCCGCAAACCTATATCCGTCGGGCCATGGCATCCATGGCTGTTCATGTCCAGGCCATGCTGGAATTACAGAAGAAGGGGTCGATCGTCTTCGATTATGGTAATAATATTCGGGCGCAGGCCTTTGAGGCGGGAATCAAAGAGGCATTCAATTTTCCTGGGTTCGTTCCAGCTTTTATCCGTCCTCTCTTTTGTGAAGGGAAGGGACCTTTCCGTTGGGCTGCCCTGTCAGGGGATCCCGAGGATATCTATAGAACGGATGATGCGATTCTGAAGGAGTTCCCTGAGGATGATTCTCTGGCGCGGTGGATTCGATTAGCAAAAGAGAAAGTCAAATTTCAAGGACTCCCGGCAAGGATCTGCTGGCTGGGGTACGGGCAGCGGGCACGAATTGGAGAAGTCTTCAATGATATGGTGGCAAGAGGGGAATTGAAAGCCCCGATTGTGATAGGCCGGGATCACTTGGATAGTGGTTCAGTTGCCTCCCCTTATCGAGAGACAGAGGGGATGAGAGATGGAAGCGATGCCATTGCGGATTGGCCTATTTTGAATGCTCTTCTTAATGTATCTGCAGGGGCCACCTGGGTTTCAGTCCATCACGGTGGAGGTGTGGGGATCGGTTATTCCATCCATGCAGGAATGGTGGTGGTAGCGGATGGAACAAAGGAGGCAGAGAGGAGGTTGTTGAGAGTACTTACTACAGACCCCGGGACTGGTGTGATGCGCCATACCGACGCAGGATATGAGGAAGCCATTCAAACCGCCAAGGAGCAAGGAATTAAAATACCAGGCGTCACCATTTATCAGAGATAATGAATTCTTTTTTGATCTTTCTATTAATCCCCCCAACCCCCCTTTAGAAAAGGGGGAAGAGGGGGGATTTAAGTTTCGAGGTTGATCATATGAAAACTGTCTTCATTGATGGTGAGCATCTACCCTTAGAGGATGTGCTGGAGGTAGCCGAGGGAAGAGCGAAGGTAAAGATTGGGTCTTCTGTACCTAAGAAAGTGAATCAGTCAAGAGATTTTATTGAGAAGGCCCTTGATCAGGGTGAAAAGATTTATGGGGTAACCACAGGGTTTGGGTTGCTTTCAGATCAGATCATCGATCATTCCCAGATCGAAGCCCTCCAGAGAAACCTCATCCGCAGCCATTCTGTAGGAGTAGGCCCATGCTTCGACGAGGTGACCACTCGTGCCATCATGTTGTTAAGGGCCAACGTGATCGCCATGGGATATTCAGGGGTTCGGATGGAGGTATTGAAACGACTCGTTGATATGATCAATAAAGGCGTTCATCCATTAGTTCCAGAACAGGGATCCGTGGGGGCGAGCGGGGATCTTGCCCCTTTAGCCCATCTCACCTCCGTGCTAATGGGAGAGGG
>PDVJ01000491.1_pt1 | contig 13586 bp, 10 predicted proteins | sample 1369811 | NCBI WGS metagenome assembly PDVJ01 (sample SAMN07795376, study PRJNA414565) | Alkali sediment metagenome, whole genome shotgun sequencing project. | reverse complement strand
TTCTCCAGGCCCTCGAACCGCACGGCTGCGACCCGTGCCTCGACGTCCTGAGGGACCGTCACCCGTTGTCGCCAGGCCGCGTACTCGGCCGGCGGTACCGAGTACTGCGCGAGGGCGGCGGCCATCGTGCGGGCCGCGGCCTCGCCGAGCGGGACGGTCTCGGGAATTCGCTCGAAGTCCGCCGTGCCGATGTCGCCCATCGGCACGTCGATGCGTACGTCCCGCTCCGTGAGCGTGGCGAGCTGAAGGTTGACGTTCGCCTGTAGCATGACGTCCATGCTGCGTGCGATCAGCTGCTGTGCCTGCACCAGCTTCTCGGGCGGCGTCGGCGGTACCACGAGGTTCACCACGATCACGACGTCGGCGCAGGCCTCGCGCGCGACGTCGACCGGCAGGTTCCGCACCTGGCCGCCATCCGAAAGAATCCACGAGTCCCACATCACGGGCGCGAAGGCTCCCGGGATGGCCATGCTGGCGCGCATGGCGGTGGCCAGGTCGCCGCGATCGAGCACGACCATGTTGCCCGTCACCATGTCGGTAGCGACGGCGCGGTAGGGGATGGGCAGCTGGTCGAAGTCGGAGACCATGCGCGCCTGCGCGACGTAGCTGCGCAGCAGGTTGTCGATGCCGCTCGTGTTCGTGAGTCCGCCCGGCGAGACGAGCGCGCCGTCCTTCAGTCCGAGCTCGAACGTCGAACTCGCCGAGGTCTCGAGTCGCTTCTGCTCGATGGGTTCGAGCGGCCTGCGGCCGATGCCGCCCACGACCTCGTCCCAGTTGATGCCGATCAGGAACTTCTCGAGCTCGGCCGCGGGCATGCCCGCCGCATAGCCTGCGCCGACCAGCGAGCCCATGCTCGTACCGGCGATGCAGTCGATCTTGATGCGCTGCTCCTCGAGGACCTTGAGCACTCCCACGTGCGCACCGCCCTTGGCGCCGCCGCCGGCGAGCACGAGCCCGACCCTGGGACGCGGCGTCTCGCTGGCGGACGCGGCCTCGGCGTGCGCGGTCATGGGCAGGGACGAGACGAGCGCGAGCGCTGCCGGGATTCCAGCAAGCGCGCTGCGCCACCGGCGCACAAGGCTGAACCGCGACATGTCGACCTCGCATGTAACCGATCGCAGCACTCTACCCCCGCGGGCACGTGCGGCGCGAGCAGGGATACCGACCGCTCGCCCGCGCCGATGACCCGGCACGCGCCGCTCAGTCCTGCGGTGGCGCCGTCGCCGGTGCGCGGAACCACTGTTCGCGCGGCACTACTTTCGGCGCCTCGGGATCGCCCTCGTAGTGCGGGGACATGATCTGCACGCCGTGCTCGTTGAAGAGATCCAGGATGTGCGCGTGCAGCACGTCGAGCACGGCGAGGCGCGTGGTGGGGTCGGCGATGCTCACGATCACCGTGTATTCCACCGCATGGTCCAGCAGCGCCGTCTGCAGGATGCGCGCCGGCGGATCACGCAGCACGCCCTCCGTGCGCTCGGCCGCGAGCCGCAGCAGTTCCTGCACCTGGCGCCAGGGAGCGTCGTAGCCGATCGTGACCGTGGTGACGACCCGGACGCCGCCCTGATCCTTGAAGCGCGAGTAGTTGCGCATCGTGTTTCCCACGATCACGGCGTTCGGAATCGTGGTGTACTCGCGGCGCAGCGTTTCGATCTCGGTAGTGAGGAATCCGATCGAGCGCACGATGCCCTCGGTGTCACCGACCTTGACGAACTCCCCGGGCTTGAAGGACCGCGTGTACATGAGCATCAGCCCGCTCACCGCCTGGTTCACGACGCCCGAAGAGCCGATCGAGAGCATCAGGCCGACGAACACGCCGATGCCCCTGAAGGCCTCGCTCCCGCTGCCCGGGATGTACGGATAGGCCGCGACCAGTGCCAGCAGCCACACGACCGCCGACAGCAGCTTCCCGGTCGGTCGTGCGGTGGTCTCGTCCATCCATGCCACGCTCACGCGACCCTGCTCTACACCTGCAACGAAAGCCTGCAGGAGGCGCACGAGGAACCGCGCCACGACGAAGATCAGCAGCACGAACAGCAGGCCCGGCACGGCCTTCATCGCCTTGAGCACGAACTCGCCGAGCGCGGTGACAAGGTTCGACAGCAGCGCCTCGCCCCAGGGCCGCGTGTAAGGGAACTGCTTGAGCACGATACCCAGCCACTCGTAGGACACGAGCAGGCCCAGGAGAACGGCAACGAGGCGCAGCGGCGCGACCGCGATGCGGGCGAAACCGATCTGCCCGGTGACCTGTCGCCCGAGCGCCTGCGTAAGCCGCGCGGTACGGCGCTCGGCGAACGCCGTGATGCGTCGCGCGCCCCAGCGGTACGCGCGATGCAGTGCCCACAGGAGCGCGACCATTACCAGGGTGGCGACCAGTGCGGTCACGACAGCCGATGCGATCGCGCGGGTGTCCCGAACCTCCCCGATCTCGCGCAGCGCCTGCTGGAGCCTGCGGGCGGCGCCTGCGGCGACTTCCTCCGCGGTCTCGCCCACCTCGGCGTCCACGTCGGCGTCCAGCACGCGGAACACGAGATCGCCGTCCACCAGCACCGCGTAGCCACCCTCGATGGCGCGCGTGGTGACCTCGAGGGGGCCGCCCCTGGCAACGATCGAGTCGATCCGATCCTCGATTGCCTTGGCGCGATCGGTCGGCGTCGCCCCGAAAATTCCGGCCCGCAGCGTGACGATGCTGCGGTTGGCGATCTTCAGTTCGGTCGGCTCGGCGACCACGATCCCTGCCGCGGCCGTAGTGCTCGCGGCCGGGGCAACTGCCGCAGTGGCCGGGTCCGCTCCGGCTGCGACGACCGCCCCGGGCAGGTGGATCGCCAGCGCCGCCATGAGCGCGAGCGCGCCGAGTCGCCGGCCGGTTGATCGGAACGAGTGAGTCGTCCAGGGCATGAGGAGCATTCCGGAGCTTGACCCCGACGAGTCTAGCCGCGCCGCGACGGGCCGGACAGCCGGCGACGTGGCGGTCGCGCGCGAATCACGCGCAGAGCCCGTGCGGCACCTCGATCGTGCAAAGCGGCCCCGATCGCGAGGGGACCGGCGCCACGGCGGCTCCGGAACCTGAGACAATGCATGACGCTCGATACATCCTTCCTGGGGAGGCAGACGTCAATGTTGATTCGCAGGTCAATCGCCGCTCTCGCCCTGGTGTTCGCGCTCGGCTCGGCCATCGCCGAGGACGCGCCGACCAGCTGGGACGGTCTCGTCCAGGTGCAGCCGCGCAAGATGGACGCGGCCTATCTGATGCCCGGCGCCGACTTCCGGCCCTACACGAAGGTGATGCTCGACCCCACCGAGGTCGCCTTCCGCAAGGACTGGAAGAAGGACATGAACCAGGGGACGTCCTTGTCGCGACAGGTCACCGACCAGGACGCACAGAAGATCATCGACACGGCCCGCTCGAACTTCGGCGACATCTTCGCGGAGGCCTTCACCAAGGCCGGTTACCAGGTGGTGACCGCCGCAGCTCCCGATGTGCTGCGCATCCGCACCGGGCTGGCGAACCTGTACATCAACGCTCCGGACGTGAGCGCGCCGGGAAGGTCGCGCTCGTTCACGGCGAATGCCGGCGAGGCGACGCTCATCGTCGAGGTACGCGACTCCGTCACTGGAGCGCTGATGGGCCGCGCGGTGGACCGCCGCCAGACGCGCGACACCGGCATGCAGATGGCCACCAGCGTGTCGAACCTGTCTGACTTCCGCACGCTGTTCAAGCACTGGGCGACGATTGCCGCAAACGGCGTGGGTGAGCTCAAGTCGATGTCGCCCGTGCCGGCCGACCTGAAGCCTGGCCAGAAGCTCTGACGAGAGCCCGGCCGCGCGATCGAGCCGGGTGCCGTGAGCATCTTCGAGTTCCTGCTCACGCTGTACGCGATCGTCGCGGGCCTCGGCGTCTCGCTGCTCGTGCGCAGCATCGGCCAGATGATCGAGGCGCGCGACCGCGTACGGCTCTACTGGGTGCACACGTGCTGGCTGGCTCTCATCTTCGTCGCGCACGTGGTGAGCTGGTTCGCGCTGTGGCGGTTCTCGCAGCACGCACCGTGGACCGTGTTGCAGGCCCTGCTGCTGCTGTGCGTGCCGATCCTGCTCTACCTGATCAGTCACCTCGCCGTCCCCGAGCTCGAGGACGGGCGGATGCACGACATGCGCGAGTACTACTACCGTCACGTGCGCTGGATGCAGGGACTGCTGCTCGCGGTGCTGGTCTGCGGCGCAGCCGCGCAGCATGTCATCGAGGGAAGGCCGGGGCTGGTCGGTGCGGGCGCGGTGCGGGCCGCAATGGCGGTGATTCTCCTGCCCGGAATTGCGAGCCGCCGACCGGCCGTGCACGCGGCGCAGGCCTTCGCGCTGGTGATCGTGATGATCATCGCAGTCTCCTACGTCGCCCGGCCCATCGGCTGAGGGCGAGGCCCGCAGGTAGTTTGTGCCGATGAGCAAGCCGCGCAGTTCACGACGACCCGATCCACCTCGACCACCCGACCCGCCGGCCGCACCCTCGAGGCGCGGCGCGTGGATCGCCGCCGCCGCAGCAGTGGTCCTGCTCGCAGCCGGCGCGTGGTATCTGCTGCGCGAGTCCGGCCGCGCGCCGGACCCTGAGGCAGCCTCGACTGGCGCGCCGGCGCCTGCCGTGACGTTCACAAAGCTGGAGTACGTCGGTTCCGCAGCCTGTGCCGACTGCCACGCCGAGGAATTCGGACGCTGGCAGACCTCGCAGCACGCACTCGCGATGCAGGTCGCCTCCGAGACGACCGTGCTCGGCGATTTCTCGGGCACACGGTTCAGCAAGGACGGCGTGACCAGCGAGTTCTTCCGCCGCGACGACAGGTTCGTGGTCCGCACCGACGGGGCCGACGGCAAGCTCGCCGACTTCGAGGTGCGCCACACCTTCGGCGTGTATCCGCTGCAGCAGTACCTCGTGGAGCTTCCGGGCGGCCACGTGCAGGCGCTGTCGATCGCCTGGGACTCACGACCGAAGACCGAGGGCGGCCAGCGCTGGTTCCACGTCTATCCCGACGAGCGCATCGACCATCGCGACGAGCTGCACTGGACGCGGCGCCAGCAGAACTGGAACTTCATGTGCGCCGACTGCCATTCGACCAACGTGAAGAAGAACTACGACCCCGCGGCCGGCACGTACGCCACGACGTTCTCCGAGATCAGCGTGGGCTGCGAGGCCTGCCACGGCCCGGGCAGCGCGCACGTGGCGCTGGCTCGCGAGGCCGCGGCGGCCGGCCAGGGAATGACGGGGCACGGGCTGTCGGTGAGCCTCGACGAGCGCCGCGGCGTCGCGTGGGTGATCGATCCGGCGACCGGCAACGCGACGCGCAGCCAGCCGCGCACCACCACGAAGGAGATCGACGTGTGCGCGCAGTGCCACGCGCGCCGGGGGCAGTACTCCGATGCCTACCGGCCGGGCGAGCCGTTCGCCGATCACTATCGCCCGGCGGTCCTGAGTGCCGGGCTCTACTACGCGGACGGCCAGCAGCGCGACGAGGTCTACGACTGGGGCTCGTTCCTCTCGAGCCGCATGTACCACAAGGGCGTGACCTGCAGCGACTGCCACGATCCGCACGGCGGCCGGCCGCGTGCCGAGGGCAACGCGGTCTGCGCACAGTGCCACTCGGCCGCGAAGTACGACGCGCCTTCGCACCACTTCCACGAGATGGGGACGGCGGGCGCGGCCTGCGCGTCCTGCCACATGAAGACCGAGACTTACATGGTCGTCGACCCACGCCACGACCACGGCTTCCGCATCCCGCGGCCGGGCCTGAGCGCGGGCGCCGAAGCGCCGAACGCCTGCAATGCCTGTCACGCCGAGCGCTCGGCGAAGTGGGCCGCTGCCGAGATCCGCAGGCGCTTCCCCGAGCCGAGGCCGGGCTTCCAGGGCTTCGCGGAGGCCTTCGCGGCCGCCGACCGCGGCGATCCCGCCGCCGAGATAGCACTCGCACAAGTCGTCGCGAACCACGAGGAGTCGGCGATCGCGCGGGCGGCGGCGCTGGAGCGCCTCGAGCAGGAACCGACCGAGACCGCGATCACCGCTGCCGAGGCCACGCTAGACGATGAGAGTCCGCTGGTGCGTGCGGCAGCGATTCCCGCATTCGAGGCGCTGCCGCCGCTGCAGCGCCGCTCGCTGTTCACGATGCTCGGTGACCCGTCGCGACTCGTGCGCATGCAGGCCGCGCGGTCGCTCGCGCCGCTCGCCGACGACGCCTTCGATCCCGCCAGCCTCGAGGCGTTCCGTCGCGCGGCCGACGAATACGTGGCAGCCGAGCGTTTCAACGCCGACCGTCCCGAGAACCGCACCAATCTCGGCGGCTACTTCGCCGACCGAGGCCAGCTGATGGCGGCCGAGGCCGAGTACCGCGCCGCGCTGAAGCTCGATCCGCGCTTCGCGCCGGCCTGGGCCAACCTTGCCGACCTGATGCGCCTCGCCGGCCGCGAGGCCGAAGCGGAGGCCGCGCTGCGCGAGGGTCTGCAGCAGTCGCCCGACTCGGCCGCCCTGTACCACTCGCTGGGTCTCGCGCTGGTGCGTCAGCAGCGCAAGGCCGAGGCGCTCGCAGCACTGAAGCGGGCGACCGAACTCGACCCCTCGAACCGGCGCTTCGCATACGTCTACGGCATCGCGCAGGCCGAGCTCGGACAGTGACGGCTGCCGCCACGCCGCTCGGGGTGTTGCGCCGCGTGTTCGGGCACACGGACTTCCATGGCGCGCAGCGCGAGATCGTCGAGCACGTGGTCGCGGGCGGCGACGCGCTGGTCCTCATGCCCACGGGCGGCGGCAAGTCGCTGTGCTACCAGCTGCCGGCACTGCTGCGGCCGGGCACGGCGGTCGTGGTCTCGCCGCTCATCGCCCTGATGCAGGACCAGGTGGCAGCGCTCGCCCAGCTCGGCGTGCGTGCCGAGTTCCTCAACTCCACGCTCGACCTCACCACCGCTCGTGCCGTCGAGGGCGCGCTGCTCGCCGGTGAGATCGACCTGCTGTACGTCGCGCCCGAGCGTCTCGTCACGCCGCGCTGTCTCGAACTCCTGGACCGCAGCCGTGTCGCGCTGTTCGCGATCGACGAGGCGCACTGCGTGTCGCAATGGGGCCACGACTTCCGGCCCGAGTACCTTGGATTGTCGGTCCTGCACGAGCGCTACCCCGGCGTGCCGCGCATCGCACTCACCGCGACGGCAGACCCGCAGACGCGCCGCGAGATCGTCGAGCGCCTCGCACTCGACGACGCACGCGTGTTCGTCTCGAGCTTCGACCGGCCGAACATCCGCTACACGATCACGGACAAGCGCGACGCCCGCGCGCAGCTTTTGCGTTTCGTCCGCGAGCATCATCCGGGCGACGCGGGCATCGTCTACTGCCTGTCGCGCAGGCGCGTCGAGGAGACCGCCGCGTGGCTGCAGGGCCAGGGTGTATCCGCACTCGCCTACCACGCCGGCCTCGACGCCGCGCTGCGCAGCGAACGGCAGGCGCGCTTCCAGCGCGAAGACGGCGTGGTGATGGTCGCAACCATCGCCTTCGGCATGGGCATCGACAAGCCCGACGTGCGCTTCGTCGCGCACCTGGACCTGCCGAAGAGCATCGAAGGCTACTACCAGGAGACCGGTCGCGCGGGTCGCGACGGGAGGCCTGCCGACGCCTGGATGGTCTACGGCCTCGGCGACGTCGTGCAGCAGCGCCGGTTGATCGAGGCCTCGGAGGCCGGCGACGAGCACAAGCGCATCGCCAATGCGAAGCTCGACGCGCTGCTGGGCCTGTGCGAAACGGCGCAGTGCCGCCGCGTACGGCTGCTCGCGTATTTCGGCGAAGTCGGCGCACCCTGCGGCAACTGCGACACCTGCCTCGCACCGCCCGAGACCTGGGATGCGACAATCGCGGCGCAGAAGGCGCTGTCGGCGATCTACCGTACCGGGCAGCGCTTCGGCGCGGTGCACGTCGTGGACGTGCTGCGCGGCAAGGAGACGGAGCGGGTGTTACGTTTAAGGCATCAGCAACTCGGAGTGTTCGGGCTGGGCACGGATCTCGACGAGATGGCATGGCGCGACGTGATCCGTCAGCTCGTGGTGCTCGGGCTCGTCGAGGTGGACCATGCCGCATTCGGCGCGCTGAGGCTCACCCCCGCGAGCCGCGCCGTGCTCAAGGGCGAGCTGCGCGTCGAGCTGCGGCGCGCGGCCCGCCGGGAGCGGCAGCGGCGCGGACGAGCACTGCGTGACCGTTCGTCCGGGACCGGGCAGAGAGCCGTGAACGCTGGCGACGCCCAGGGCGCGAACGAAGCGGGTGCGTCGGCCGACCCCGCTGGCGAGTCGCGACGTTACGCGCGCCTCAAGGCGTGGCGGCTCGAGGAAGCGCGCCGCCAGTCCGTCCCCGCCTACGTGATCCTGCACGATGCAACACTCGCGGAGGTGGCGCGCCGGCGCCCTCGCGAGCTCGCGGCGCTCGCGGCCATTCCGGGCATCGGTGCGCACAAGCTGGAGCGATACGGCCGGGCCGTGCTCGGGGTCGTTGATGATGCGGGTGACTGACACGTGAGAGCGCGAGTCTTCAACCTGACTGCGCGGGCCGCGACATCGCGGCGCGGCACCGCAGTCGCAACGGCGCTGGCTTTGAGTGCCGCGATGCTGATTAGCTTCGGCCCTGCCGCCCGCGCGCAGGACATCGAGCCGCGCGCCTATTCGAACGCACCCGTGGGCGTGAACTTCCTGGTCGCGGGCTATGCCTACACGGAAGGCAGCCTGTACTCCGACCCGTCGCTGCCGCTGACCAACCCGAAGCTCGAGAATTCCAACGCCGTGGTGGGCTACGCGCGCGTACTGGACCTGTGGGGCAGGTCCGGCAAGTTCGACATGAACATGCCCTACACGTGGCTGTCAGGGACGGCGCGTTTCGACGGGGAGCCGATCGAACGCGAGATCGCCGGCAACGGCAATCCTGCGTTCCGGCTGTCCGCGAACCTGTACGGGGCGCCCGCGCTGACCCTGAAGGAGTTCGCGGCCTACCAGCAGGACGTGATCGTCGGCGTGAGTCTGCAGGTCCTCGCGCCGTGGAGCCAGTACGACTCCAGCCGGCTGGTGAACATCGGAACCAATCGCTGGTCGTTCAAGCCGGAGGTGGGCGTTTCCAAGGCCATCGGTCAATGGACTCTCGAGGCGACCGCGGCCGTGACCTTGTACACCGACAATGACGATTATCAGAACGGCAACACGCGTTCGCAGGACCCGCTCTACGCGTTGCAGGGACACGCGATCTACGGATTCCGCTCCGGCGTCTGGGCATCGCTGGACGCCACCTACTTCGCCGGCGGACGCACCGAGGTCAACGGCGAGCGCAACAGCGACCTGCAACAGAACTGGCGCGCGGGCGCAACGCTCGCAATTCCCGTGAACGCCCGCAACTCGGTCAAGCTCTACGCGAGCAGCGGCATTTCGGCGCGCACCGGCAACAGCTACGACCTGGTCGGCATCGCCTGGCAGTACCGCTGGGGCGCCGGGTTGTGAACGGCGTTCTTACCGCGCAGGCACGGGTGGTCAGCCGCGGGACCGGCCCCCTGCGGTCGACCCGATGTCTCGCGACTCGACGACCGTCACGCCGGGCAGTGAACGCAACGCGACGCCGATCATCGCTGCTGCGATGTCGCACGCGGCGACGGGACGCCACGTCGCGGGAGCGAATCTCAGCAGCCGCTCGCCCAGGCGTTCGGCCGGTCGCGACTCGGCGCGCTCGCCGGCGATGACCGACGGCCGGAAGATCGCGAGGCTCGGCCAGCCCATCTCCCGCAGCGCCGCCTCCACGTCGCCCTTCACGCGCGAGTAGAAGAACGGAGAACCGCGGCTCGCACCCAATGCGCTCACGATGGAGAAATGCTGCGCGCCATTGCTGCGAGTGAACTCCGCGAGGCGCAGCGGGTAGTCGTGGTCGACGACCCGGAATCGCGCCTGCGAACCCGCCTTACGGATCGTCGTGCCGAGCGCGCAGAACACGTGATCACCGCGCAGTTCCTCCTGCACCCGGTCCAGGCGGTCGAAGTCGGCGACTACGACCCGCAGCTTGCGGTGCTTGAGTTCAGGCCCGAGATCGCGCCGCGCGACCGCGATGACGCGCGCGTAGCGCGGCTCGGCGAGCAGGCGCCGCAGGCACTCCCCGCCCACGAGGCCGGTGGCGCCGGCCACGATTGCCGTGAGACCGGTCACGGCGCCCTCAGCGCGGCGCGAAGCGCGGGTCGGTGATCTTCATCTCCGTCACGGGTCCGTACCTGCCGACGTCGCCGCGGATGCGCGCGGCGTCGCCGATCAGCACGATCGCGAGATCCTTCGTCGCCGGGAAGGACTGACCGATGGTGCTGCGCACGACGGCTCCGTCCACCGCCGCGACGCGGGAGGCGAACTCATCCACGTCTTCGGGCCCGAGGCCGTAGAGCATAAGGTCGGCGAGGCGTCCGGCGAGCGCGCCGTTGGTCTCGATCGTCGGCGGAAACTGCCCGAGCATGTAGGACTGCGCCGAGGCGAGCGTCGGTGCGTCGAGACCCTCGCTGTGCAGGCGCTCGAGCGATGGCGGGCACGGTGGACTCGGTCGCGGTGTAGGACGTGATCGCAAAGGAGCCGGGCTGCGAGAGGCGATCGAAGGACGAGCGTGCGCCGTAGGTGAGGCCGCTCTTCACGCGCAGCTCCGTGTTGAGCATCGAAGTGTAGCGGCCGCCGAACACCGTATTGACCACCGCCTGCGCGGTGCGCGCGGGATCCGTGCGCGAGGCCCCGACGTTGCCGAGCCAGAAGTAGGTCTGGGTTGCACCGGGCTTGTCCACCAGCAGCACGCGACGTCCCTGCTCGCGCGGCGCGGCGGTCGCCACCGGTGCCGGGGCACTGGCGCGCTTCAGGCCACCGAATGCGGTCTCGAGCAGACGTCGCACGTCCGCGACGTCCACGTCGCCGACCACTGCGATGATGAGCCGGTCGCCGCCGACCTGCGTGTCGTAGTAGCGCTTCACGTCGTCCATGGTCACGGCGGCGAGCGACTCCTCGCTGCCACCGACCGGACGACCGTAGGGCTGACCGCGGAACAGCCAGGCGTCGCCGTAGTCTCCAACCAGCGCGCGCGGGTCGGAGTCCTTCGCGGCGGCAATCGACTGGATCGCGAGCGCGCGCTCCTTTTCGAACTCCGCGGGCGCGAGTCGCGGCCGCAGCAGTGCGTCGCTGGCAAGCTCGATCATGAGGCCGGCGTCGCGCGCAAGGAAGCTCGCACCGAGCACCAGGCTCTCGGCGCCCGCTGCGATCTGGAGTTCGCCGCCCGCGCCCTCGATCGCCTCGGCGAACTTCGCGCCATCACGCGGACCGGCGCCCTTGTGCATCAGGCTCGCGAGCAGGGCAGCCGTCCCCTCGCGGCCCGGCGCGTCGGCCAGCGCCCCGCCGCGCAGCACCACGGTCATCGCGACCATCGGTGTGTCGCGCTTCGGCATGACCGCAACCTGCGCGCCGTTGGCGAGCGCGAAGCGCTCGAGAGCGGGCAGCTTCACTGCAGCCGGTGCGTCCTTCGCAGGAACCGGCACGGCGCCGAAAGCGACGAGCAGCATCACCATCGCAAGGCGCGCTGCATTGCGCCAGATCGTCGGCAGGCGCTTCATCGCGCACCTCCGGCGCCGGCCGCACCGGCGGACACGCTGGCAGGCTTCGGCTCGACGATGCCGACGGTGCGGTTGTCCTTGCGCAGCACGGACGCCGCGGCCTTGCGCACGTCGTCGGCCGTGATGCTTTCGTACACGGCCGGCGCGTCGAACAGCTTGCGGTAGTCGCCGTGGAAGACCTCGTAGGTGCCGAGCGCCTGGGCCTTGCCGCTGATGGTCTCCAGGCCGCGCCAGAAGCCGGCCAGCGCCTGGTTGCGTGCCTTGGCCAGCTCGGCGGGCGTGGGTCCGTCTTTCGCGATGCGCGCGATCTCCTCGTCGATCAGCTTCTCGGTACGCGCGACGTCACCGCCCGGCGGCACCACCGCATAGATCCACGCCAGACCCGGATCGAAGCCCGCTTCGAGCTGCGTGTCCACCTGCACCGCGGCCTGCTCCATCTCGACTAGGCGCTGATGCAGCCGCGAGGAGTCGCCGGCGCCGAGAATCGACAGCAGCACTTCCATCACGCGCGACTCGCGATCGGGCGCCGCGGCCGCATGAAAGGCCATCGCGAGCAGCGGTGTCTGCGCCTCGCGGACCACCTGCAGTCGCCGCTCGCCGACCTGCTCAGGCTCCTTCGTCGTGACTTGCGGCGGTGCGGCCTGGGCCTCGAGCGGCGCGAGATATTTCTCCGCAAGCGCGAACACCTGCTCGGGGTCCACCGCTCCGACCACGAACATCACCGCGTTGTTCGGCGCGTAGTAGAGCCTGTAGAACGAGCGCAGGTCGTCGATCGTCCAGCCCTCGATGTCCGACGGCCAGCCGATGGTCGGGATCTGATAGGGGTGCGCGACGTAGGCCGTGGCCTGCATCTGCTCGATCAGCGTGCCGAAGTTGTCGTTGTCGACCGAGGAGCGGCGCTCGGAGAAGACGACGCCGCGCTCGCTCTCGACCACCTTGGGATCGAAGTCGAGCTGGCGCATCCGGTCGGCCTCGAGGTCGAAGATCAGCTCGGTGGCGGTCACCGGGAACCAGTTCTGGTACACGGTGACGTCCGAGCTCGTGTAGGCGTTGTTCGCGCCTCCGTTCGCCTCCATCACGCGATCGAACTCGCCCGGCGACCGAGTCTTGGTGCCATTGAACATCATGTGCTCGAAGTAGTGCGCGATGCCGGTGATGCCTGGCCGCTCGTTGCGGCTGCCGACCCGGTACCACGTGTACATCGCGACGTTCGGGATGTCGCGGTCGGGCCAGACGACGACCTTCATGCCGTTGGCCAGCGTGCGCGAGACGATCTGCTCGGCACCAGCGATGGCCGCCGGCGCGGCCTGGACGGAGGCGGCGGCAGCTGCTAGCAGCAGCGCGGCGGCGGTGCGTTGCATTGCATTCACGACTCAACCCTCCTTCTCGACCGCGATCCAGCGGTCGACTTTGGCCTCCAGCACGTCGAGCGGCAGCGGGCCGTCGACCAGGATAGCCGAGTGGAACTTCCGCAGATCGAAGCGCGCACCGAGCTCGCGCTCGGCGCGCGCGCGCAGTTCGCTGATGCGGAGCTGCCCGAGCTTGTAGGCCAGCGCCTGCCCGGGAATCGCCATGTAGCGCTCGGTCTCGGCGACGCGGCGTGCCTCGCTGGTGGCGCTGTTCTCGTCGATGTAGGCAAGCACCTGTTCGCGCGTCCAGCCCTTGGCATGCAGGCCCGTGTCCACCACGAGGCGGATGGCGCGGAACAGTTCGCCCTCGAGGCGCCCGAAATACTGGTAGGGATCCTCGTACATGCCGAGGTCGGGGCCGAGCGACTCGGCATACAGGCCCCAGCCCTCGCTGTAGGCGGTGTAGCCGCCGAAGCGGCGGAAGCGCGGCAGGCCCTCCTGCTCGCGGGCGATGGAAATCTGGAAGTGGTGCCCGGGATTGCCCTCGTGCAGCGACAGCGCCTCCATCGCCCACTTCGGCCGCGCCGTGAGGTCGTAGGTGTTGGCGTAGAAGATGCCGGGGCGC
>PDVJ01000490.1_pt1 | contig 13587 bp, 12 predicted proteins | sample 1369811 | NCBI WGS metagenome assembly PDVJ01 (sample SAMN07795376, study PRJNA414565) | Alkali sediment metagenome, whole genome shotgun sequencing project. | reverse complement strand
CCATCTCCGGCTTTCCAATGTGGCTCAGAATGCTTTCGTGCAGCGCACTCATTGCGCCCCTTGCCATTCCCATGGGCATCCCGTTCCCCTCAGGGCTCAGCACGCTCGCCGCAGAGAGGGAAGCACTCATCCCCTGGGCGTGGAGCATAAACGGTTTCTTCTCTGTCACAGGAAGTTCGGCAGCAGTGCTAATTGCCATGGGATATGGCTTTAAATCCATAATTGTGATAGCTGTGGTGCTCTATATTTTCTCGGCATTTATGTTCATCAAACTAAAAAGAACTGTTCCATAAAGATCAGAGAGAAAGGAAAGATACCTTGCGATGACAACCAGCATTGATGGCGGAGCAAAGCCTTTATTCATGATGCAAGGCATCGGCGATGTTGAGCTGCCGTATCTCTTGTACGACGGCCATGAACCAACATTGATCCTGCTTCACGCAACGGGATTCACGCCCTGGTTATGGCATCCTATTGCCAGAGAATTATCTCCGTCATACCAGATCATAGCCCCCTACATTTGCGATTACCGGAACGCAGATCCTGAAAAAGGTGGTCTCTATTGGGAAACGGTTGCACAAGATATTGCTGCATTCTGCAACAGGAAGAATATTGAAAATCCAATCCTGGTGGGACATTCCATGGGAGCAACCGTTTCCACAATGGCACATGTCCTTCACGGCGTAAAGGCAAAAGGCATGGTTCTCATAGAACCAATCTTCCTGTACGAGGATTTTTACCGTGTTCGCATCAGTGTTGGAGAGCATCCCTTGGCATCCAAAGCATTGAAGCGGAAAAATCAATGGAAGAGTCCATCTGAAGCCATGGGCTATCTCAGATCAAAAACACTCTTTGCACACTGGACCGAGGAAATGCGGGAACTCTACATTACGCATGGAATGCGAGAGAGGAAAGGAGGCGGACTTGAATTGGTCTGCTCCCCTCACACAGAAGCCGCCCTGTTTCTTGGCGGTGTGCACTACAACATATGGCCACTTCTCCCAAAGGTCTCCTGCCCTGTTCTTGTCATAGAAGGAGAAAAGACTGACAGCAAAAACTATATCGATCTCGAACGCGCCGTTACTTCGATACCAAGAGCATCTCACATAATCGTCGCCGATGCCGGACACCTTATTCCCATGGAGCAACCGTTTCCACAATGGCACATGTCCTCCACGGCGTAAAGGCAAAAGGCATGGTCCTCATAGAACCAATCTTCCTTCACGAGGATTTCTACCGTGTTCGCATTAAAAACAAAAAATAGTGCATAATCCCTTGAAAAATAATTGTACGTCATGTAGAAGAGTTTGTAGGTGATTAGCGTGAAGGCCTCACAGGGGGAGAAGAAAAAATATTTTCAGGAGGGAAGAAAGCATGGCAAAGTTAAAAAAAGGAGATGCATTGACGTGTGAAGTATGCGGTCTCGTTGTTGTTGTCGATGAGTCGTGCGGCTGTGCCGTGGGCGAGATCATTTGTTGCAAGACCAAGCCAATGGCGAAGGGCAAGGCGGCAGCCGATAAAGCAAAAAAGAAGAAATCAGCAGCCAAGGCCTCTGCGAGATCTGCCGCAGCGAAAAAAGTTGTGAAAGCGAAACCTGCCGTGAAGAAGGCAGGGAAAAAGCCTGCGGCTAAAGCAAAAAAGAAGTAATGGTTTGATCTCTTATTCGCGTGTATTGAGTTTTTGTGAAACCCCGTAACTCACAATCAACATGAGAACGGGGTTTTCTTTCACCCTATTATCTTACGCGACTCGTGGTTTGTATTCCGCATTGTGTTAAAATCCCCCGCGCTTCTTCGATAAAGGATCATTTTTCTTGCGCTTTGCACTTTGCTTTTGATAATGTATAAAGCATGATCATTTTAAGGAGAAGCGCATTTCCGCCGTCTCCATTGCAATACAGTAAACCATCGTGAGGTTCATAAGGAGCAATGAATACGAAAATTATCGATTCCCACATGCATTGCGGTATCCAGAATGTGAATTTGCCGTTTACAGTAATTAGAAAATATCTGGATGCGGCAGGCATCCAGGGCGCATGTCTCTTTGCACCTGTCGAGGATATCTATGACCGTTACCATTATGAGTTCGAGGATAACGCCGGCTGGGTGAGATGCAGACAACAGGCAAATCAATATCTCCTCGATATACAGGAGACTCATGATACTATATTTTCCTATTACTTTGTATGGAACGATTTTCGGAAAGATGAGCTGAAAAAAGGTTACAAGGCAATCAAGTGGCATCGCCACGAATATGAACCGGTCTATCATTACGATGATCCCTTCTGTGAGGCATTCCTGCAGGAGGCGTACCGCCTGCAACTTCCCATCATCCTCGAAGAATCTTTTGAAAACACATGGTATTTCATTAGAAGGGTCGACGGAAGAACCTCCATCATTATTCCCCATATGGGAGGATTAAACGGAGGCTTTCCCAAATTATTCAAATCCGGGATCTGGGACGATGAGACCATTTACGCCGACACGGCACTGGCTGGAGGATGGGAAATGGCCGACTTCTTGAACAAGTACGGAAGCGAGAGGCTCCTTTTCGGAAGCGACTTCCCCTTCGGCACACCCGGCAATGAACTTCAGGAAGTAATCGGGTTAAACCTGGGAAAACAGGATTTCGAAAATATTGTTTTCAAGAATATTGTGAGGTTGTTGAAAATCCAAGAACCGTAAGATGATAACAGGAATATTGAAATGAGGTGCATATGAAAATTGCCATCATGGGAACAGGCGGAGTCGGAGGATACTATGGAGGCCTGCTCGCGCAGTCGGGACAGGATGTGACGTTTATCGCCCGCGGGGCGCATCTTCGGGCCATTCGTGAGCAAGGCCTAAGGGTAAAAAGCGTCCATGGCGATTTCACTGTCCCACCGGCAAAGGCAACTGATACTCCTGCCGAGGTGGGACCGGTGGACATGGTACTCTTTGCGACCAAGACATATCAGACCGACGAAGCGGCGCAATTGATCACTCCTATGGTCGCTCAGAACACAGTGATAGTGTCGCTCCAGAACGGCATAGACGCGGCAGACCGCATCGCCAGGGTGGTGGGAATGGAACATATGCTGGGAGGAGTGACATGGCTTTCTGCGGCGGTTGAAGCGCCGGGATTAATCGGCCAGTACAGCCAGTTCCGCCGCATCGCGCTGGGTGAGTTCAGCGGTGAGGCGACGCCGCGTCTCAAGGCAGCGCTTGATGCATTGCAGGCAACCGGCGCAACGGTTGAAGTCAGCGATGTTATCTTAAAAGTCCTGTGGACAAAGTTTGTGTTTATCGCACCTGTCATGGCCATGGGGAGCCTGACGCGTGTGACCTTCGGCGAGTACCGCAATGTGCCGGAAGCGCGCGCCATGCTGACCGACGCCATCAGCGAAGTAGCGTCGGTGGCAAAGGCCAAAGGCGTAAAGCTCGATGAAGATGTAGTCAAAAAAACTCTTGCGTTCATTGACAGCAGTGAACCGGGCATCAAGCCCTCGATGCAGCGCGATGTGGAATCGGGAAAACCTTCAGAACTCGAAGCAATGATAGGTGCGGTCGTACGCCTGGGCGACGAACACAATGTGCCGACACCGGTAATGAAGTTCGCCTATGCAATGCTGAAACCTGGTGAATTAAAGGCGCAGCGCCTTCCAGCATTTCAATCTCTCCCGATTGAACAAACCGGCTGAGCGAACGGGTTACCGTTTCCCTCGCGGTATTTGCATGTTCTGCAATATCCTTGTGCGTGAGTTTCAAGTTGATGATGATCCCCCTCTGATCTTTCACTCCGAACTGGTCGCCGATATTTTTCAGTACCACTCTAATTCGCTGTTCGGCATCTTCAAAACTTAATACCTTGATCATCGACCACGCTTCTCTCAATCTCACGCAAAGCATGGCAATGATCTCCCTAAGGGCCTTACTGTTCTGCAGTAGATGGGTCTCAAAATCTCTCTTGGAGATAAAACCGACCGTTGCATCTTCAATGGCTACCACTGTAGCCGGCGCGGTCATGCCATCGAGTATGGCCATTTCACCGAAGAAATCACCTTTCTTACGAATGGCGAGAATCCTCTCATGCCCATCGGCGCTGAGCTGTATGGCTTTAACCTTACCTGAATACACAAAATAGAGGTAGTTCGGCGTATCCTCTTCGTACAGAATAACCTGATTTTTCTTGAAGTGTTTTTCCACGACCAAGTTTTTTAAAGTGGATATCTCCGTTTCGGAAAGGCATGTCAAAAACGGTATTTTAGGAACAATTAACTCAAACGGGGATTTGTCCGGTTTATATTTAATGTTATCACTCATAGGAGAATGGGGTAACGATTACTTTGCATATATGAAATAGTGGATATGTATTGTATCTGGTAACCTGCCTCTTTTCAAATAAGTTTTTACAGGTGTGCTGCCTGCGCGCACGGATTCACGACGTTTTTGCGATATCTGTACGCATTTTGTACGTGAATGAACTCTTTTTAGCATTATTAGCACTATTATGCATCAAGAAATTTAATTGCGCTGTTTCAATATAAAGAAAAGGGAATCAGATCGTTATTACCGCCAAATTTACTTTAACGCACAAGATTCCCCTGGCTTATACCCCGAACGCCAAAAAGGAACTTCTTATCACTTTGCAAGAAATTCGAATCCACAACTCCACGATACTACTATGATAACTCTATTTCGTGGCTTCCTCCTGAATATTCTGGTAAATATAATGTCAGCACTTTAGATGATGGAATAAAAGTTAAAATTGAAATATTATTCAGAGCGCCATAGATAATCCATATCACGTACGTGATTTACTGCCTCTTAAAATTACAGGAACCTGGTTTAACGAACTACGCAAACGTTTACAACAAAAAGGAGGTGCGGGAGATGTCTGATGAAGGTTCGACTTACAAAATCGGGGGGTGGAGGGCACACTACACACTTATCATTTGTTCGCTACTCTATATGGTCAATTACATGGATCGGCAGGTGTTAGCCGCAGTTCTTGAGCCGATGCGTTTAGATTTGGGATTGACGGACACACAGGTTGGTCTCCTGCAGACGGTATTCCTTTTAAGCATCGCGTTCTTTTCCTTGCCGGTGGCTTTTCTTATCGATCGCTGGAGCCGAAGGAAGGCAATTGCAGTGATGGCGATCTTTTGGAGCGCGTTTACCTATGTAACGGGCTTGGCACGAGGTTTTGTCGGCGTCCTTGTTCCGAGAATGCTGGTCGGCATAGGCGAAGCGGGTTTTTCTTCGGGCGGAACGGCTTTGCTTTCCGCTGCATACTCGCCGGCATCAAGAGGTAAGGTGATGGGGGTCTTCAACCTGGTGATTCCAGTTGGTATCGCCATCGGCTTCCTTCTCGGCGGGTCACTTTCTGCGCAGTTTGGTTGGCGTAGTGCCTTTTTTGTGTTCGCCATTCCGGGTATCATCTTAGGCATTCTCGCATGGTTCATGAAGGACTACAAAACCGTCACCCATGTTGACGTCACGGGCAAGCAAGCGGGATTTTTGAAAACAACCTCCATGCTTTTTAAGATTTCGACACTGAAGTACCTGTATATCGGCTTTGGCATACGCAACATAATGAATTTCTCCGTGCTTACATGGATGAGCGCGTATCTGATGCGTGCTCAGGGCGTTCCCGTCAATGTTGCCGGTAAGCTCTCCGCCATTATCTTCCTGATGGCGATTTTTGGCGCGGTGATCGGCGGTTGGCTTTCTGACACTTGGCAAAAAAAGAATCGCCGAGCGCGAATGCTGCTTCCCGCCATCGCCGACAGTCTTGCGGCGGTGGTGCTGATCGTTGCGACGACGATGAACCTGCAGGGGACAGGGTACATAGTTATGTGCTTCTGGGGCGTGATGGTTATGGTCGGAACCCCTGCTCTCAACGCGGTGACACAGGATGTTGTTTCAACGGCCTTTAAGGGCACATCCTTCGGTATGGCCGTCCTCTGCATGTATGTTTTTGGTGGTGGTTGGGGACCCATCTTGGTCGGAAAGATATCCGACATGCTCGGCGGCGGCGCGTACGGACTACAGCAGGCCTTTTATGTGGTGGCAATCGCCGGTTTTGTAGCAACGGTCATTTTCCTGATCGGCGCGCGTTCATACGAGGCGGATATGGACAAGGTAAAGGGTGATTCTTTGGAAGCGGAAGCGTAGTGCCGATACGCCGCAGAGATCTCTTTCGCTGCCGAGCTTTACCAATTGCATTTCTTTGAATCAAGGACGACTACTATGGCCATTACAGCAATGCCTCCCGGGGAAAGCGATGAAGACTATCCTGAAGTTTTGATCATTCATCACCAGGAGAACCATGTGAGGACGAGACCGGCCTCTGCCGAATTGAGAGGGTATTTGTGTCTTCCTGTAAGCGGTAATTGACGGATTTTGAGAAGTATGCAAGATTACAATTAATAATAATGGGCCTACTGTGGTTACAACAGAAACTACGCTGCAAGAAGATGTTTTGGACAACAGGAAAAGGAGAGACTTAATGGGAGACAGGGGCGGCAAGAAAGATAAGGAAAAGGGTCAGAAACAGAACGCCGAAAAACAGAAACAAAAGTCAAAAAACAAGCTTGATAAGCAGCCAAAAAGAAAGCCTTGATAGAAATCACGGTGCGGGGAGCTACACAACAGCTTTGCCCGTTTGAAGTGCAAGGACGACAATAGCGAGCATCAAAATGAAAGTATCATATAAAGCCGCGCTTCTATCCACATTCGTCTTTCCTGGCGTTGGCCAGCTCTATTTAAAAAGGTATTGGAGGGGTCTGGTTATCATGTTTTTTGTCCTCACCGGATTAGGCTACATGATCTGGTCGACCACGGTATCTGCACTTAATCGCCTTGACGACGCTATGGTTAAGGTGCAGGGTGGTACCACGAACCTGCAAGAGCTTTCAGACATTGTCGGATCAAAAATGTTAACCACAGATCCCTATCAGGACGCTGTTTTCTATGTTATTTTTTGCGTTTGGATATTTGCTATCATAGATGCCTATAGGATCGGAAAGCAGAGAGAATTTCAGGACGAAGAGACTTCCCAATTGTAATTCCTTTCCCAACCAGTTGAATGATAATGGAGTGAAATTTTGTTCCGTTCTTCCTGTTATCCACAAAACGTAACTCTCGACGAAAATACAGGGTTTCAATCCAAAATCATTGATGTTATTTTCTCGCTAATAATGATAGTGATAAACGAAATCTGGATGTCCGGTTCTGTGAGGGGCTGGGGCCAACGGATACATGCTTGAAATATTGTGGCACCGCCGTGAAACCAGGAGGCAAACGGAGAAAAAAACCTCACCCTGTAGCATCAGGGAGAAACCGGTCTACTCGACTCAAGTAGGGTCGACCCTTTGAAAGTCAAGGTAAAACCCCTCGAAAAATGGAAGGAGTTCGGTCATGTCGCACATATATCCATTACTCCCAGTAATCGTAGTGGTTGTTCTGGTTATCTTGTTCCTATCATCAGCCATCCGGATCATCAACGAGTATCAGCGGGCCGTCATCTTCCGTCTGGGGAGGATCATCGACGCAAAGGGACCGGGGATCATCATCCTGATACCGATCGTCGACAGGATGGTCAGGATCGACATGCGGACGATCACGATGGATGTTCCGCCGCAGGACGTTATCACCCGTGACAATGTGTCCATTAAGGTGAACGCCGTCGTTTATTTCAAGGTCATGGATGCGAACGACGCCGTGATTAACGTGGAGAATTACCTCTATGCCACGTCACAGCTTGCCCAGACAACCCTCCGGAGTGTCTGCGGCCAAGTGGAGCTCGACGAACTCCTCTCATCTCGGGATAAGATCAATCTCCAGCTCCAGGAGATCCTAGACCGGAGCACCGAACCTTGGGGAATCAAAGTTTCTCACGTCGAGGTCAAGCAGATCGATCTGCCCGAGGAGATGAAACGGGCCATTGCCAAACAGGCTGAAGCGGAGAGAGAGCGGCGGGCAAAGGTTATCAATGCTGAAGGCGAGTTCCAGGCCGCCCAGAAGCTGATCGAGGCGGCGGCGCTTATGGAAACGCAGCCCATGTCACTGCAGCTTCGCTATCTCCAGACCTTGAACCAGATCGCGGCAGAGAACAACTCCACGATCATCTTCCCCATCCCGATCGATCTGTTCAAACCGTTCCTGAAGTTGGCAGAAAAGAGCTGAATGCGCATGAGACGGTGAGGGTTTATGACTCCCCCGTCTCATCACCATATTACCCTACTTCTTCCTTGTTTATTCTATCTCAATTCGGCCGTAAAACATTTCGATTGATAATGATTATCTCCATCAAGAGAGATCGCGACTATTCCTGGGATAAATATTAAGGCGCAGTGTTTTGACAATGTGTGGCTGCAGGATAGGTTTGTAGGAAAACTGATGAAAAAGCCCCCCGCAACAGGTGAAACAGCTGAAAATCTTATAGCTCAATCTAATTTGACTTTTCAAATGGATGGGACTATATAATTAGTCCATTTCTTTATAATTTTTTACCAAGGAGAATATATGAAAGCCAAACCTTTCAGCGGCGTTCGAAGCATTGCAGCAGCCATTATAGGTGTCTTACTCCTTACTCCAGTTTGTTACGGGCAAGAAACTCTCGACCAGGCAAACAATCCAACCTGGACAGGCGGGGCGACCAACATTGCCCCCGCAAATAAAGTCAGCCAAATCTTCGTGCCGTCTCTCCCATGCTTGGTAGGAGTGGAGGTCGCATTGAAGACCGGCAACCGCGGACGAGGTGGGGACCAAGTCACATTAAAGATACTGGGAGGAGGGGGTCAGCAGTTGAGTTCCACCTCTGCGAACATTCCTGAAGGATTTGATGGATTCTGGCGATTTAATCTTCCGGGAGGAGGAATAAGCGTTACACCCGGCAAGCCAGTCACGGTACTGTTGCAGGATACAGGCAAGACGGTTTTCTGGTGGAAATACAATAGTGGTAACCCTTATCCGGCGGGACCGTCTTACTTTTATGGGTCACCTTTTAGTAACAATGATTTCTTTTTTAAGACTTACGGGAAGAAAAATTGCGAATCCTTATCGCTGACGGTTGCCCCCGACCCTGCGAATCTTACTAAGGGCGGAAGCCAAAAGCTAACGATGGGGCTGTCGAACCCGGGCTTCGAGTTGGGGAATCTCGAAGGCTGGAAGAAGACGGGGACGGCGTTTGATTCGCAGCCGACCTATGGAGAGAACGTGATGGGTAGGCGGGTAAACCCGATCTCGGTCGGCGGAGACTACTGGACCGATATCGCGTATCCCACCGGCGTGCGCGGAAATTACTGGATCGGCACGTTCGAAAAGCGCCCCAATGCTAAGACCCCCGCCGGCGCCACCCAGGGTGACTTGCCGACGGGCACTCTGACTTCGGCAAACTTCAGGATCCCCACCGACACCAACTTCATCACCTTCCTGATCGGCGGCGGCAACAACCTGGGGGCCCTCAAGATCGAGCTCCTCGATGCAAGCGGCGCGACCTACACGCCGGTCCCCGGAATCGCGCCGAAGACCGGGCTCGACAGCGAGCTGCTCCGCCGCGACTGGTGGAGTGTCGGAACCCTCAACAAGACGAAGGACTACGCTATCCGCATCACCGACAACGCGACAGGCCCCTGGGGTCACATCAACATTGACGATATCCGCTTCGAGAAGACCGATCCCCGGACGACGAGGCTTGCCGACGGACGGCCGTCGCTCCTCCAGACCACGATCGGGAAAACGGCCGTGTGGACCGACTACGACGCCAGGCTCTGGGGGGCGGCCGATATGCACACCCACCTGATGGGGCACATGTCGATGGGCGGAAAGTTGATACACGGCGCGCCCGACTTGAACATGATGGCCCTGCCGGGCACCATCAAGCAGGGCAATGGCTGCAATACCACCGGGATCAAAATCGTGTCCTATGAGCAGGCGCTCCCCGACTGTAGTGCGACGCACGGCGGGTGGGGCGTTGACAACACGTGCGGCGACACAATCCGCGCAATAGCGGTCAACGTCTTCGACGAGAATAATATCCACAAGATCCAGCTCCCCCACGAGGCAAAGTGCGATCCCGGCATGGAGATGGACGCCGGCCTCTGCTACAAGAAGTGCAAGTCCGGGTATCATGGTCTTGCCACGATGTGCCACAAAGATTGCCCATCCGGCTTCCGCGATGACAGCTTCCACTGCGGCAAGCCTGCGGCTTACGGGCGCGGCACGGGCTACGTGATGGGGACCGATATCTATGCTAAAAACTCGTACGGGAGGGGAAACGGCTACTCCTGGGATCCCTTTAAGGGGGGAGATCCCACGTATGGCGATCTCAGGAATGGCAAGAACCGCTGCCTGAAAGACCATCCATCGGGATGCGAAGAAGGCTCACCCACCATCTGGTATCCGAAGTGCAAGGATGGCTACAAGTCTATCGGACTCCTCTGCTGGGAGAATTGCCGGCCTGGGTATAACGACGACGGCCTCACCTGCCGCGCCGACGGCCTCGCAATGGCGAAGACCAAGTGCGAAAGAGAGAACCCGCAGGGCTGCGAGCAGTATGGCCTGATGTACTACCCCAAGTGCCGGGCCGGCTTTCACGCCGTCGAATGCTGCGTATGCAGTCCGAACTGTCCGCCGGGCATGACCGACATCGGCGTCTCCTGCCAGAAGAACGGCAGCTACGATCGCGGCATGGGAAAGCCGCCGCTGAGCAACGTGCACGGCGATCACAAGCATGCCGGATACCCCACGATGGCGTACTGGCCACACTATAGTAGCAAATCACATCAGCAGATGTTCGTCGAATGGATCAGGCGCGCGCACGAGGGCGGCCTGAACGTGCTCGTCGCGCTCGCGTTGAACAACGAGCTCTTTGCTGAAGTGGTCAAGGGCGATCCGCCGAAGGACGACCGGGCCAGCGGCGACCGGCAGCTGGACGAGATCCACAAAATGATCGCCAGACACCCCGACTTTATGAGGGAAGTCAAGACGGCGGCCGAGTTCCGAGCGGCGGTGAAAGACGGGAAACTGGCTGTCATTGTCGGCGTCGAGCTCGACAATATCGGTGGCTTCAACGTCAACAATCCCAACCTTGTCGGCAACGAAGCGGCGGTGAAGCGGGAGATCCAACGCCTCTATTACGAAAAGGGGGTTCGTTATATCTTACCCCTCCACTTCGCAGACAACATCTTTGGCGGCGTAGCAATCAAGGGCGGGCTCTTTAACCTCTCGAACCGCTTTGTGCGCACCAGGCCGCTGCCCATCGGGCAGCCGTTCCCACCGGGTTACCTCTACAAGATCGAAAAGGTCGAAAAGGTGGATCCGTACATCAACTTCCGGCTCCCGATTTTAGGCAAGGATGGCGAGTGGGCCACCGGCGTGACATTCACCACCATCAAGGCGGCGGTCGACATCATCGGGACGACGCCGTTCCCTCCGGCCTTCGACGCGATCAAGTGCCCCATCCCCATGCTGGGCTGCGTCCCGCAGTTCAAGCTCGTCAGCAGCTTACTTGCCCCTGATCCGGAATGGGACCAGTATCAGTTCGTTCGTGGCGGACATGTGAACCAGAGGGGTCTGACCTCCATCGGCGAGGTGGCGATCAAAGAGATGATGCGGCTCGGGATGTTCGTCGACATCGATCACATGAGCGACAAGACAGCCAATCGTGTGCTGGAAATCGCAAAAAAACTCGACTACCCGGTCAACTCCGGTCACACCGGGTTCCGCTACATGCCCGGAGCGCAGGAAACCGTCGACGAAAGCTCACGGACAGCACCGCAGCTCGCGATTTTGGGGCATGTGGGCGGCATCATGGGGGTCGGCTGGGGGGGCGGCGACGCGGACTTTTATCTGAAAAACCACCAATGGGGCCTCAAGCACGGGACCGAGACTAGCAGCTGTAAATCGCCGAAGTGCACCCCGCCGCCCGGTCCTGCTTACTCGCTCGGGTCTGACATTAACGGACTCGTGGATATGCCCAAGCCCCGTATGGAAGGGAAGGTGGTCTTATCCAACGTGGACTACTGCCCTGACAACAACGACGACTATAACACGTGTCTCCGGAGGAAACCGAACGCCATGCGCAAGTACGCGTTCGGAACCATGGCAAGCGGTAAGCCCCGGTACTGGGACTACAACTCAGAGGGCGTGGCCCACATCGGCCTCTATCCTGACTTCTATCAAGACATGAAAAATGCTTACATGAAGCAGCTCGCTGTATGGACTGCGACGCCAGCCGAAAAGCGGAAAGTGGAGCGGCCCGCAGACGTGCGAGAGTCGTTCTTCAGCGCCGCCGATGCGGTCGCACGCATGTGGGACAAGATGGAGGTCAGGAAGGCCTTTGTCAAATAATGGGGAATCAGACCATAATCCCGATTCCCCATTATCACAGAAATATTAGGTTGAAATTTGGTGCCGAGGCCGGGACTTGAACCCGGACGGATTTTGTCCACTACCCCCTCAAGATAGCGTGTCTACCAAGTTCCACCACCTCGGCACGAGGGCTATACCTTTTTTATTCCCGATTGAGTCGGGAATGACATTTAAGAAACTACTTCTGCTGCGCCGGCGGTACCTGCTGCTCACCAGCCATCGGAGCTTTTTCCACCGGTGCGGGCGCTGCTTGCTGCTGCGTCTGCGGAGACGTTTTATCTATCAATGTCGTTGCCTTATGGAGGGCCGCATACGAAAGGGCCAGAGATGTTATTTTCCCAAAAAGCTTCCGGGACCGCTGCTTCCGAATACTGTCTGACTTGACCCACCGAAGGCTGCCCCCATGTTTGCCCCTTTGCCCGCCTGCAGGAGAACGACGAGGATCAAAATGACACATACTGCAACATGTAAGATCGTTATTAATATTTGCACGTTACCAAAACCTCTAAAAAAATAAGATTAAAAAACTGGATTCCAGATTAGAGCCTGCCCCCGAATGTATCTGTCGGGGGTCCGGAATGACAGTAGACATTCATTTTCGGAGTAATTCTCATGCCCCTGTAAGGAATTCCACAAAGGAATGAAAATTTAGCACCTCTGGATTCCCGCCTGCGCGGGAATGACAATAATAACAACGGAAATGACAAGCACACAAGAACTCAAAGTCATTAAAATTGTATAATCCTGATAAACGACTCAAGGTCCAGACTGGCCCCTCCGACGAGCACACCGTCGACGTCCGGCTGGGCCATAAGACCACCGATATTACCCGGATTCACACTTCCCCCGTAAATAATGGCGCTGTTTCCTGAGATATGCCGTCCGTACGTTTTTCCAATTACTTCACGGATGTATGCATGAACCTCTTGCGCCTGCGCAGGTGTTGCCGTCCTGCCCGTACCGATTGCCCATACGGGTTCATAGGCAATCACGACGTGCGTTATATCATCAGCGGTTAAATTATTCAACCCCTCTTTTATCTGTTGTTCGATAACAGCAAACGTCTTGTTTTTATCCCGTTCTTCCAGGGTTTCGCCGATACAGAATATGGGCCTTAAGCCACAGGAAATAGCAGCCTTGAGCTTCCTGTTGACAAAATCATTTGTGTCTCCAAAGAGTGCGCGACGCTCCGAATGTCCTGCGATAACATATTCACATCCCGCATCGACCA
>PDVJ01000488.1_pt1 | contig 13592 bp, 15 predicted proteins | sample 1369811 | NCBI WGS metagenome assembly PDVJ01 (sample SAMN07795376, study PRJNA414565) | Alkali sediment metagenome, whole genome shotgun sequencing project. | reverse complement strand
AATTTTGAATTCCAATCTGCAATCTGAAATCTGAAATTTGCAATCGGCAAGGGGCGCCTGATGGATTTACCTGTACCCGTAAATTATTCGCTCGATGAGGTTTTGTCTCAACTGACCTTGACTGGCCCCCCCGTCCTTCCAAGAAAGGTCCTTTTTTGGGGAGAGGGGGCCGGAGAAATCTCTTCTTATATCGCGGGATGGATGGCAGGCCAGGAGATGGATGTCGTCGTATTGGATGGAGCCAATCGTTTCGACCCTTATGTGGTCTCCTCCTTTGCAAAGAAAGCGTCGATCCCTCCGGAGAATCTTCTCAAGAGAATCCGAATCGCGAGGGCCTTCACCTGTTATCAGATGACTACACTGGTCGAGGAGAAACTCATCGCCTTGTTCAGACAAGAAGAGGCGATCAACCAGACGTACAAACCGTGGGTGATTCTTCTGGGACCGATCACTACTTTTCTAGATGAGGATGTCCCGGAAAGAGAGACCAGACCTCTCTTCGAGAGGATGTTGAGAAAGATGGAGGAGATGGCGATGGATAGAGTTTCTTTCTTTCTATTCCAGCCAAATCCTCCCTTTACGAAAGTCGGTACGAGTCGGAACGACTGTCGTACCGACACTCGAAACCGAGGGGGGTCAGGGGGATTCGTGAATTCCAAGAGAGCCTTTCTTGAGAGAAGGCTCTTCCAGATGTCCACCCTGGTCTGGAGAATACACTGGGAAGAAGAAGGAGCGAAGTTGGTTCTGGAAAAGGAATTGGAACTAAATACCATTGGAAATTGTAAATTGCAAAATGGAAAATGCAAATTTGAGAAGGAAGGTCCTAAATGCCTGTCTGTCAGTAGATAGAAGAAACTTTCAATTTGCAATTTGAAATTTGCAATTTGCATTGAAGTGTTCTATGGGAAGGACCGTTCTCCCTTTTAGTAGGGTTCTGGAGCAGGAAGTCCAAGAATGGAGGAAGTTTCGGAGGGGATTGAGAAAGGAGGATCAGCAGTTTCTCGATCGCCTCTTTGGAGAGGCACGGCTTCATGTGCAGGCCGGGGTCTATGCCTCGAGACCCTGGCCTTTTGAGACGATCTTGGTCTCCATTCTTCTCGAGCATGAGAAGGCCTTAGTCGAATTGAGATCAAAAATAAAGGCAATAGAAGAAAAAGAACAGAAGGAGTTCACCCCGATGAGCGCAGGCGGTCGTTTGAGGCAAAAGATTCTGCCTCTTACCTCAAGCGTAGCTTTTTTTGGCGAAGCGATCCTCCATCCTCTAACGGAGCATTTATGGAGATTCGTGGATGGCTCTTCGACCTCTATCCTCTGGAGTCCTCGATGATTCTCTGGATCAAAGGGGAGGATGGATCCCTTCGTCGATTCGAAGATCCCTTCCGCCCTCGATTCTATGCCCGAGGGAATCAGGAAGATCTCCTCTCCCTGGTTCATTCTCTTGAGAAAGAGGGGCGGACGACGGGATACCAATGGACTCAAAAGAGAGAGTTCTGGAGTGGAGATGAAGTGGAGGTGATGGAAATCGAGTTGGGCAATCCTGAACATTATGCCCAGATTTCCAAAATTCTTCCTCGATGGGAAGAGAGAATCACCTTCTACAATTGTGACATCCCCACAGCCCAGGCCTACCTTTATGAAAAAAGGCTCTTTCCAACAGGCTCCTGCATTGCTGAAGCAGAGGGAAGCCGAGTCTTTGAGATTCACCCCGATCCATCAGAATCTGTATGGATGGATGATAGAGATCTTCCAGACCTTCGTGTGATGGAACTGCGTACCCTGAATCAATCCTGCATCAGCATGGCAAGGGGTCGGTATGGTTCAGGGCTGATCCTGGAATGCGAGGGATATCGATGGGAGATGGAGCATGTGGACCCGGGGGAGATTGGGAAATTCATCAAACAGTTCGATCCTGATGTGATCCTGAGCGATGATGGGGATGCCTGCCTTTTACCTTTTCTCTTCTCGTTGGAGAGAAAGTTGAAAATCTCCATTCCCTGGGATCGGGAACCTTATCGTGTAGAGAGAGGGGCCAATGTGAGGGGCCATTCTTATTTTTCCTATGGCAGAATTTACTACAAGGCCCCCGGCCATCTGTTTCTCGGAAGATGGCATATCGATCGCAGGAACTCATTCATCTATGGAGAATCAGGGATAGAGGGAGTGATCGAACTGGCCCGTTTGGCCAAAATTCCAATTCAACGGATGGCCCGCACCTCTCCTGGAACGGCCATTACGTCCATGCAACTCGACCGGGCCTTTCAGGAAGGGATTCTCATTCCCTGGAGAAAGGGAGAGCCGGAACGATTCAAGACGGCGTGGGATCTCCTTGTCGCAGATAAGGGAGGTCTCGTCTTTCAGCCTAAATTGGGGATCTTCGAGGACGTGGCAGAGATTGACTTCGCCTCCATGTATCCTACCATCATGGCGATTCACAACATCTCGCCAGAGACCGTGTTCTGCAGATGTTGCGAGAATCATAAAGTTCCGGAAGCTGGTTATACGATCTGTGAAAAGAGAGAAGGACTCGTTCCAAAGACCCTGAGACCCATTTTAACAAGAAGGGCCTGGCTCAAGAGGAAAGCCAAAGAACCCCTCACCCCACCCTCTCCCCTGGGGGGAGAGGGAAAGGGTGAGGGGGCAGCAAATCGTAGGGCAGGCCACTGCGCCTGCCTTGAGGGAAGCAAAGACAAGCGAGAAATTTATAACCAGAAGCAGACAGCTCTCAAGTGGATGCTCGTGACGTGCTTTGGATATCTGGGTTATCGAAATGCCCGTTTCGGAAGGATTGAGGCCCATGAGGCAGTTACTGCCTTTGGAAGGGAGAAACTCCTTCAGGCCAAGGAACTCTGTGAGGAAGAGGGATTCGAACTTCTCCATGCCATCACCGACTCCCTCTGGATTCGAAAAAAAAATTTAAGGGAAGAGGAGGTCCTTGAGCTTTGCCGGAAGATCGGTCAGGCCACCGGGATCACCATGAGCCTGGAGGGAATCTATCGATGGATGACCTTTCTTCCCTCGAAGGGGAATCCGGAGAGTCCAGTAGCTAACCGCTATTTTGGTCTCTTCGAAAATGGAAAGATCAAAGCGAGGGGATTAGCCTTTCGAAGAAGCGATACGCCTCCCTTGGTTCAGGAAGCTCAACTCCGGATGCTCGAAATCCTGGCCGAGGCAAAAAACAAGGATGATTATCAGTCGAAAGTTCCTAAGATTTTAGAACTTCTTCTCGAATATTCATTGAAATTGAAGGAAGGGCAGGTAAAAGCAGAAGCATTGACTATTGGGAAGAGGATCTCTCAGGAACCCAATGCCTATAAGGTCGACAGCCTGACTGCTCTCGCTGCCCAGCAGTTGGAGGATTTTGGAATTCCAATCCACCCCGGAGAGAAGGTCAGGTATATGATCAAAGATGCCCTGTCGAAAGACAAGGACGAGAGGGTAAGAGCTTTTCCACTGGTAAGTCCGGACGACACTTACGATGTCAAAAAATATCTAGAGCTGCTTCTGAAGGCAACAGAAGAGCTATTGATCCATTTGGGTTATGATGCGAAACACCTAAGAAAGATACTGCATATCCCTCCCTTTGTGAAAGGGAGGACAGGAGGGGTTTCTGAGGGGACTGTCTTCGACGGTAAAATCTGAAATTTAGCGATACTGCATTTAGTATGTTATATTGGTTTAACCCATTTCAATCCAATTTTTGCAGGAGGAACCCATGTTTGACGTTTCGGAAAAGGCGACGGAGATGATTAAAGAAGCCTTCAAATCTCAGGAGAAGATTCCCTCTATACGCGTCGTGTACGACGCGGGAAGCTGATCGGGGCCCTCCCTGGGTCTGGTTCAGGATGAACCAAGCGAAGATGATAAGGTTTTTGATCAAGAAGGGATCACTTATGTTGTTAACAAAGACCTTTTTGAAAAGGTAAGGCCCATCAAAGTGGATTTTATTGATACCCCCAGAGGGGGGGGATTTTTCATTTTCTCCAATCTCGAGAAAGAATGCGGATCCTGTAGTTGCTAAAATCCCCCCTTTATCAAGACTCACCGCATTTTGCGATAGAACGTGATGTTCCAGTCGTCGACCATGACATCGAAAGAAGCTCGGAGAATAGGGACGTACGCAGAAGATACCACGTATTTCGGCAAATCAGGATCTTCAGGCGGGGCATGCAAGGTCGGATCGCTGCCATTTCGTAATATCAGAAAGAACGACAACGATTCTACCATCATCCAGTAGCGTTGGCTTGCACTCTATCTGCTTTGTCTCTCCATTTTTGCAAATGATACTGAGACTCTTTTCCAGACCCTTGTGGATACCATCCCACTTTCGTGAATTGATAATTTCCTGCCTGTATTCAAGGAAAGGTGAGGCTACATGAAACCGGTCCGTTCCAGAAGACATGTCTTCCAGAGTATACCCAGTGATGGTGGTGAATGCAGGATTGATGTAAATGAACTTGCCGTCGTTGTCGATAAGGGCTATACCAAAGGGCGCTTTATGAAGAATAGGGAAGAACGTTTCCCTCTCCTTTCTTAACAATTCCTGGGCTCGCTTCAACTCAGCTTTCGTGTTTTCCAATTCCGCAATTCGGTGGTTCAATTTTTGCAGATTCCTTATTACGCACCCTCTGGCCGTGTTTTCATCTCTCATTTTTTTCTTCTCCAAAGGATTCTGATTTAAGGACATAATCTTTTGTTTTCGAAGCAATAAAAATGCCAATATAACATTACTGATTAAACCTCCTGATTTTCATAGGTTATTTGAAAACGAGACATTCTACAGGACGGTCGAATATGACATTTTTTGTCTCAAAGAAAACATCATTTGACATTTAATCAACCCTTCGACTATCCCCGGTCTGATCCTTCGACTGCGCTCAGGACAAGCACCCGGGGTTTGCCCCTCGGCCTGAGCGTTCGACTGAGCTCACGCCGAAGTCTCGGGTCGAAGGCTCAGCCTGCCTGCCGGTAGGCAGGGGTTGATACTGAGCGGCGCTTTTGACCTCGTCCTAAAGGCGGGGATTTGGCGCCGTTTTCTTGGAGCAGAAACATGCTTGGATTGTTAAAGGATGAGCGAAGAAGGGTCAAGAACCCTCTTGACGGAATTGTTATCTGAGGTTATGAAGTATGGCAAGTTGAGGAGGCGTTCTTGGTTTCAGAAATTACCCAATGGATTATGGAGTTGATGAGGGACCATGGTCAACTCTCGGTCTTCGTCGGGGTGATGATCGAGCAGATCATCGTCCCCATTCCCTCCCCGATGATCATCATGGGCGCTGGTGCCATTCTTATCTCCCCTGAACTTTCAATTCCAAACGCCTTTCTTCAAATTCTATGGATTATCGTCCTTCCTGGGACGATCGCCTCCACCTTGGGTTCCTATATCGGATACCTCGTCAGTTATTATGGAGGAAAGGCACTGGTGGTCCGATATCAACGTTTTTTGGGTGTAGATTGGGAACAGATAGAAAACTTAGAGAAACGTTTCCGTGGAAAGAGAGAAGCGTTGAGCATCTTTCTCACCCGGGCCATTCCAGTCTTTCCTATCTCTCTTGTATCCATCTTTTCCGGACTGCTCCGAATTCCCATCAGACCCTTCACTCTTTATACCTTCTTAGGTTCGATCTTCCGATGTTTCTTCCTTGCTTTTTTTGGGTGGTGGATCGGAGCGACTTACGAAAAAGCAGCCGCTGGTTTAGATTCGATAGAGACCATCGTGTCAATTTTAATGCTGTTAGGGATGGGTGCAGCCTTTGGATACCTCTATTATAAATTTAGGAGGTCGGCTCCGAAATAAACTCACAATTATGCCCCCCAAAATGGTAGTTGACTGGATTCGAAAAAAATGATTATGAATAATTAAGGCTTAAAGAACGGAAAGGAGGATGGGCGATGAGAGTCATCGTTGATGAAGAAGCCTGTATCGGATGTGGACTCTGTGCAGAAACGTGTCCAGAAGTCTTTGAGATGACCGATGATAAAGCCAAAGTGAAAGTGGATGAAGTTCCAGAGGATGTTACAGAATCCTGTAAAGAAGCGGTTGAGAACTGTGCGGTGGAAGCCATCCAGATAGAAGAATGAATTCACAGAAATAAAAAGGGGCATTCTTCCCCTTTTCAAAGAATGCCCCTTTCACTGTCTCCCTTATCCAATCACTCAAAATATTCTCTGATTTCTTTATAACGATTGGGATCGCGCAATCGATCCAGAGCCTTGGCCTCGATTTGACGAATCCGCTCCCGGCTGAGCCCGAACTGCCTTCCGATCTCCTCCAGGGTACACTCTCCATCTCCTCCAATCCCGAAACGGAGTCGAAGGATCTTTTCCTCTCTGGGTGAGAGACCCGATAAGAGTTTGCGAAGTTGGTTGATCAGATCCTTTTCAAGCAATGAATCACTGGGAGAGAGGCCTTTGTCATCAGGGATCAAGTCTTCGAGCGTGCTATCCTCTTCACCGATGGGCATATCGAGCGAAATCGGTTCCTCGATGAGGTTGAGAATCTTATCCACATCGTGCAATGGGATCCCGCTATCTTTCGACAGTTCCTGGGAAGTAGGTTCTCGACCCAGCTTCTTCACCAGATCCTTAAAGGACTTCATCAACTTCCCTTTGATCTCGAATAGGTAATTGGGAATGCGAATCGTTCTTGACTTTTCCGCAAAGGCCCTCAAAATGGCTGCCCGGATCCACCAGGACGCATAGGTGCTGAACTTGTAACCTTTGGTATAATCGAATTTAGTCATGGCCTGCATGAGGCCGAGATTCCCCTCTTGAATGAGGTCCAAGAAGGAAAGCCCTCGATTGGCGTAACGTTTCGCAATACTGACGACTAATCGCAAATTGGCCTGAATGAGTTCATTCTTTGCCTGCTGGGTCTCGAGGACAGCCCGCTGGTATTGATTGAAAACCTTTTTATAGAGAAGGGTTTGCTCTCTCTTTTCTACAGGAGTCAGTTTCGGTTTTTTCCCATTCTTCCCCTTTGCGCTATGGGCCTGTTTATGACCGTTACTTGGTTTTTTACTCCCGTTCTTCGGGGCAGGAGCATACATCTTGGCCTTGAGACGGTTGGTCTTTGTTTCGAGGAGCTTGACTTGACGCTCCCCCTCCTTAATCCTCTTCGCCAGCTCAACCTCCTTTTCCGGGGTGAGCAAAGAAATCTTTTCAAGGCCTTTCAGATATTCCAGGGTTATATCCTGAGGCTGATAGGGGACTTCTTCCTGGATGTTTTTCTCCACCTGTACCTCTTCCTCCTCCTCAGTTCCAATTTCTTCCTCTGTCTCGAGTTCAAATTCCTCCAAGGACTCTTCTGTTTCGTCTCCACCAGAGGAGACGGTCCGAATTGGGGGAATATCCGATTTCTCATGAAAAAGAGATGAAGCTGGCACTGCCTGTAGGGTTAACGCTTCCCCTTTTTTGCCATTTGTCTTGTTCTGTTTCACAGATATCATACCCCTTTCTTCTATATAAAAAACCCCTTCCATTCACGATCCATGGAAAGGGTTATTTCGCCCCCCTTGAACCAAAATTAATATCCCTGCCCAGTTGAATGGGATTAAATATTAGACACCCTAAAAGGGCGTTCTATTCAGTCTGTAAATCTAATATATTCAAATTGAGGCGGTTTGTCAAGAATTATTTATATCTGTAATTATACATAGAATTCAATTAGTTATTTACTATTACTCAGATTTAACTGTAATCATATAGGATTTATTCTAAAATAAAAATGTGTGGTCATTCCCATGGGAGAACCCATTATAATCCTTAGGTAAATCATATTGAGCGTGGTTTTTGATTGACTTTGAGAAGTCCTTCTTTTATAAAGAGAAAATATACTTTTAAACTGAGGATAATAAATGGGAAATGTTGACCTCCACCTTCATACGACAGCCTCCGATGGCGTGTTGACTCCATCTCAAATGGTGAACTATGCAAAAAGTAAAGGGCTTATGGCTATTGCCATCACTGACCACGATACTATTGAGGGTTTGGAGGAAGGGCTCTTAGAGGGAGAGAGGATTGGTCTTGAAGTAATTCCGGGTATTGAGATCAGTGCTGAACATTCGCCCGGGTCCATGCATCTATTGGGTTTTTTTCTTGATATCCATCATCCCACCCTCAAGGAGCGACTGGGATATTTACAAAGGGCAAGGGCAGAAAGAAATCCGAGAATGGCCGAGAAGCTGAACAAATTAGGGATCGACATCACCTTTGACGAGGTTCTGAAGGCATCGGGAGGAGGACAGGTTGGTAGACCTCACTTTGCCCAGGTACTTATAGAGAAGGGCTATGTCCGGAGTTTTCAAGAGGCTTTTGAGCGATTTTTAAAAAAAGGGGCTTCCGCCTATGTGGAAAAAATGAGGTTTTCCGCTGAAGAATCGATCCATTTCATCAATGAAGCCAACGGAGTGGCTGTCCTCGCTCATCCAAATACACTCCAGGTGAATGGATATTCGGAATTGGAAAACCTTATCCTTCGACTGGTTAAAACAGGCCTTAGAGGAATAGAGGCCTATTATCCCGAACACTCTGCTCTTGAAGTGGCTCAATACAAAACTCTCGCGGAAAGGCATGGCCTTTTGGTCACGGGGGGAACGGATTACCACGGGATTGAGAAGAATGGGCTGGATATAGGAGTTGGGAGGGGAGAAATGAAGCTGCCATATTCCATCGTAGAAAATCTCAAAGCAGCACGAAGACCATCTCCACGATGAAAGCACCGGAAATCATGATGAAGAGATAGGATAGGATCGAGGGGATAGAATGGTAGTCATTCTTTTATTGATTGTCACGACTCTCTTATGGGGGTTTACCCCTATTCTTGAAAAGGTCGCCTTGACGAAAGTCGATCCACTGGTCGGTGTCACCATCCGAAGCGCCCTCGTCACCGCAGGTCTTTTCATCCTGACTTTTCTCGTGGGCAAAGGGAAGGCATTAGTGGAGGTGGATGGAAGGAGTTTTCTTCTTTTTGGCGCGAGTGGCATGATGGCGGGTCTTCTCGGGATGTGGGCCTATTATGCGGCCCTGAAGATGGAAGCCACTTCTAAAATCGTGCCTATTGCTGCTTCTTATCCTCTGGTTACCGCTCTTCTTAGCGTTTTGATCCTGAGGGAAGAGGTGACTCTTCCAAGGGTGGTTGGCACTGCATTCATTGTTATCGGCATCTGGTTTGTCAAATAAAGAAAGGATCATGGGTTATTGGAATATTGGAGTGTTGGAATAACGGGGTAGAAAAATTATTTTCACGGGTTCAATGACCCAATAATCCATGCTTCAAGTATTCCATCATTCTGGAGGTCAAGATGAGGAAAAGAGGAAAGACAAATCGTTTGAAGGCAGCCCTCAAGAGAAAGAATGTCAAAAGATCCTTGAGAGCATCAAAGGGAGAAAGAAAATTCCCCACCTGATCCGTTAACCAACGGTAGAGGATTAAGGTTAGAGGTTGGAGGCCAAGTCTCTTACCAGTAAGGTGAGTCTCTAACCCTAAAGTCTGGGACCTTCATCGTCGATAAAAAACGGACTTCCTAACCGACTAAAGTGAGCCCATTTCTTTTTTGAATTCATCATGAGAAGTTTTGAATATCCCAGGCTCGTCTTCTCAGATCCTGAAGGCAGAATCCTTGACCACCCTCATCTGAAACTGGCAGGCCGCTCCGGGGACCGAATGGTCCTTCCGCAACCCTCTGAATTAGTCCCCCTTCCCACGGGGAGTCAACTCTTCAGCCTCCCCGGCAGGGTCCCGATTGGATGGGACGAGGACATGGATTCTTTTATCTCATCCGAGAAGAGGAAGGTGGGGCGGAGGGAAGTTGACTGTGCAGCCGTCGCAGCTTTTCTTCCCCCTGGCTATATACGAACCCTTCTTCCTGCAACCCAATTGAAACCAGATGCTCCAACCCTTCCGCTTTGGGCATACAGTTCTGTCGGCTGGGAAGATGGGAAGTTTTGGGCGACAGGCCTACTCATCGACCCAAATCCCCATTGGCATCCGAAGTACTTTAAGAATGACCGGCTGCTTTCCCGGAAGGTGGCGGATGCGCTGAAGAAAAGTTCGAAGAATCGACTCCTCCACCAATTGTCACGGTGCGCTCTGGAATATCATTGTTTTGCGGCAAAAAACGTTTTTTTCCAGAGATGGGAGTGTCCCTTGCCCACCTCTCCTTCATGCAATGCAGATTGCCTGGGATGTATCTCGCTCCAGCCCTCCGAATGCTGTCCGGCCTCTCAAGAAAGGATCCCATTTGTTCCAACGGTGGATGAGGTCCTGGGTGTTGCCTTACCTCATTTGGAAAAGGCTGAGGATGCAATCGTCAGTTTTGGCCAGGGTTGCGAAGGAGTAAGAGAGAAGACTGATCGAGGAACCATCAACCTCAACACCAATGGAAGCTTTCCCCAAAGGGTGGAGAGGCTTTGCGAGGCGGGACTTGATAGCATCCGGGTAACACTCAACAGCCCTCATCCCAAATACTATCGGCGTTACCACCAGCCCAGGAGATATACCTTAGAGAAGGTCATCGATTCCTTGATTCTGGCTAAAGAAAAGGGGCTCTACACCTCCATCAACCTCCTTGTTTTACCTGGATTCACCGATCGAGAAAAAGAAGTGGAAGGATGGGTGGAATTGGTCCGAAAGACTCGCCTGGACCTCATCCAGATGAGAAACCTAAATATCGATCCTGACTTTTACTTAAATGAGATGGGCAAAGGTGAAGGAATGGGAATCTCCAGGATGATTGAAGTTCTAAAGGCAGAAGGTTCCTCTCTCCAATTTGGTTATTTCAACCGCACCAAAGAACATTTTAGATGAATAGAGCGGGTTCAAGGATTCCAGGGTTCTAGGGTTCATGTGTTTCCTAAAAGACCTTCACTAGACCCCTTGACCCCTCGAACCCTTGGACATGATCTCATGGAAAAGTAGAATCCGTCCATAATGAACAGAGGTTCGTTCAAAGAAGGCGTTAAGGCGGCCCTTCCCATTGTCTTAGGGTACTTGCCTGTCGGGATCACCTTCGGCATTCTGGCTCGAAAGGCAGGGCTCACTTCCTTCGAAGTAGGCCTGATGAGCCTTTTTGTCTATGCAGGGGCAAGCCAATTCCTTGCCATTGAAATGATTTCAAAGGGAATTCCCAATTTCTCCATTATCCTCGCCACTTTCTTCATCAATCTGAGACACATCCTGATGAGCTCTAATCTCTCCGTTTATTTGCAAAATGTTCGAATTCCAACCCTCGGTCTGCTCTCAGCTCAAATGACCGACGAGTCGTATGCGGTCGCCATTTCGAAATTACCATGGATGAAGAACAGGCCACACTATCTTCTGGGACTCCAGATCATCTCTCAGTTGGCTTGGGTAGGTGGATCTGTTGTTGGCGCGCTCTTCAGTTCTCTGGCGACGAGTACGGGTTGGGGTCTTCCCTTTGCCTTACCGGCTCTCTTCATCTGCCTTCTGGTTCTTCAAATCAAAAACGCTCACCATTTCTGGGTCATGGTGATTGCTGGAATTTCTTCTGTTTTCTTCAAATGGGCCCTACCGGGGAATTGGTATATCCTGCTCACCGCCCTTTTTGCCTCTGGAATGGGAATGATGATTGAAAGGGTATGGAGGAAGAACTCATGAGACAGTCGATGCTGATCCTCATCTTGGGGATGGGCTTGGTAACTTTTCTTCCCCGTTTCATTCCCATGGCCTTTTTATCGAGATGGGTTTTTCCTGAAAAGCTCAAGGCAGGGTTAAATTATTTTCCGGTGGCCATTCTGAGTGCTATTGTCTTCCCTACTTTCTTCACGGATGGAAGTCAGGTAGAAATTCAATCCCAATACCTTCTTGCAGCACTTCCGGTTTTTCTCTTGGCCTGGAAGGTGAAGAGCCTCTGGGGATCCGTCCTCCTGGGAATGGCGGTTTATTGGTTGCTGGGATTTGTCTTGTGAAGGGTTCAAGGGTTCTAGGATTCAAGGGTTCAAGTGGAGTAAACTATTTTGGAGTCTCGAAGCAGTAATTGATATCCTCGAACCCTTGGCCCCTTGGACCCTAGAACCCTTTTAGATTTTTTGGGCAATGAGGCTGGCGATCGCCTTCCTTTTTCCACCTTCTTCGAAGATCCCTTCCCGATAGAAAAGAATTCGAAACCCTTTGAAGAGGTGGAAAGGCTCATTTGGCTTCAGAAAATATTTTGGATTCTTAGGCCCGTCGGTGTGGAGCTTTCGATGTTCGAGAAGGTAGGTTTCAAAAATCACCACTCCTCCTTTCTTCAACCCTCTTTTCATCTTCGGGATGATGTTCCGGTTGAGAAAGTAAAAATTCGTAATAAGGTCGTATTCTCCCTTCTTGATTTGATAGGTATCGAGATCAGCGAGAATGGTATGAACTTTTACTTCTCTCTTTCGACCTAATTCTTGAGTTTTTCTCAAACCTATTTCTGAGATATCCACAGCATCCACCTTGAACCCGTGCTGAGCGAGAAAGATAGCGTTTCTGCCTTCACCTGCGGCCAGATCGAGAGCTTTCCCTTTGGGGAGAAGGGCAATATGCCTCCGTAGAAAAGAATTGGCCTTTTTACCGAAGGCGAATATCTTTCCCTTGAATCTTTCATTCCACCGTTTGCGATCTGATTTCAAGTCACCCTCCGTCCGACTTAAAAGATATCATCCGGTTTTATCACAGTCAACCCTTCGACTTGGCTCAGGACAAGGCCCGAGTGCGCCTTGATGGTGGTTGGACCAATCGAAGGGTCAATTCAAATCCCTCCCGATTGAGTTTGCTTTTCCATTCAATTAGGTAAAAAATAATAACTATGGCTAAAAAGGGCTCCAAATGTCAAAATTCTTATTCAGAGCTCGATGATTAATGAGGAGGGGTGCTGTATGACTGAGCGGGGAGCGGGGATAGGAGACCTTTACCATCAGGAGACAAAGTATCGGAGAGATGCAATGCCACGGGGAGGCCTCGATTGGGCCAATCAGCCCTCTCCTTATAAAGAGTTTCCTGCTGCGTTAAAGCATATTTCCCTCCACCCTCCTGAACAAAAAGGCGGAAAGCCGATCTGGGAAACCATTGCTCAAAGGCGATCCCAACGGGAATTTTCTCCTCACCCGATCACCTTTGCTGAACTCTCACAGTTGCTCTGGGCCACGCAGGGGATTACGGCAAGGGCATGGGGGTATGACTTCAGGGCAGTGCCTTCTGCAGGAGCCCTCTATCCAATTGAAACCTATGTCGTAGTGAATCGGGTGAATGAGTTAAACCCGGGCCTGTATCATTTTGATATAAAAGAGAATCAACTCATCCTGCTTAAGGAAGGGAATTTTGGACGCGATCTATCCCATGCTGGGTTAGGTCAAGAGATGCTGGAAGAGGCATCCTGTACCTTCGTCTGGACAGCCATCGTTGAAAGATCGAAGTGGAAATATCGGGAGAGGGCCTATCGTTACATCTATATGGATGCGGGTCATATTGGCCAGAACCTTTATCTGGCTGCGACGGCATTGAATCTTGGGTGCTGCACGGTGGGTGCTTTTTATGACGAGGAAGTCGACAGATTGATTGGAATTGAAGGTGGAGAAGAAATCTCGATCTATCTTGGGGCGGTGGGCCGAAT
>PDVJ01000487.1_pt1 | contig 13592 bp, 8 predicted proteins | sample 1369811 | NCBI WGS metagenome assembly PDVJ01 (sample SAMN07795376, study PRJNA414565) | Alkali sediment metagenome, whole genome shotgun sequencing project. | reverse complement strand
CTATTAGCCAACAATGGATTCCAGCTTCAGAGCCGGATGATCTTTTTCCTTGAGGAAAGGCATGATGTCCGCTTCCGTGATTCCTACTGTCTCATCGGCAATCCGGTCAATGAGATCGGGCACGCCCAATTCCTGGCCTCTCCTGAGCAGTCGCTCCCGAAGCTCCTCTTTAAGCGCCTTGGGCATCCAGACCATCCGGAGCAACCCGCCGTCGCCCACGATGAACTTCCTCTGGGTGATGTTATACTGACCGCCGCCCATGACACCGGCCAGGGTCGTGAACTTCATCCCGCAGGGCGTCTCCCCTGTGTAGTCCCGGTTCACGGTCATGACGCCGTTGCAGCCCGGGATCACGGCGGCAATGCACTCACAGCACCCGCAGGTAGTCATGGGATCGACCAAGAGACTGTAGAAATTGTAGTGGTCAACGGTCTGGCGCGAGGCCTTGAACACGAAATCGTTCACCCCTTTCCACTGCCCGAGCTTCGGATCCAAACACTCGCCCTTCTGAACAGGCTGGTTGGGACCTGTGGGATTGATTTCAAAAGAGGCCTTGCAGTCCATCCAGTTGTAGGCGCCGCACAATCCGGTTCGCTCCGGACTGATGACGCACACATGGCTGGGTGCGAAGGACTGGCAGAGCGTGCAGGAGTAATAGGTCTCTATGGCTTCATCCGTCATCTTCTCCACGCGCTCATCCCTCAGCTTGTATTCAGCTCTTGCCCGGGTCGTCAGTTTGTCCACATCTTCTTTCTTCGTATAAAGGGTCACCTGGATTTTGTCCAAGATGCTCCCAAAATCCTGGTGCAGCTTGGCATGAAGAATGGTTCCGATGTGTTTGAGAGAGAAACCCTTCTCCACGGCCTGCTCGCCTACACGAATCCAGGCGATATCCCTCTGCCCGATGTGCATGATGCCCTGAGCATAGTTGATCAGGTGATGAATCTGCCTTTCCAGGATGGGTTCGAAATCAGGCTGCATCTTGCGGCCGGCCACCTGGACATAAATCCCCAGAGGCAAGCGGGACCCTTTTTTCACGTCTTTGACGTCCGGGCCTACGAGGTCGACCTTCCCGTCTTCGATTTCATTCATCTCCCCCATTTTGCAGAGCTCGGTGCACTGGGTCTTTCCGCCGCCCGTCTCAAGATAGAGATCATCCTTGCGAACCCGTTCCCCCTCGAAAGCCGGGCCATAGGCCAGCGGGATGTCCACTTTGGCCACGCTCACTTTCAGGCCTCGAATCTCAATGGACCTTGAAGGCATGTCCTCATGAAGGACGTTCGCCACCACATGCTCATAGGTGCAGACTCCGGTGGGGAGAACTTCAGGGATGTCCGTGTCCGAAATCGTTGGGAATCCCCAGTTGATGCAGCCGGCTGCATTGGCCGCCCATTCCGCGTTCACCTCACCCAGGGCATTCACAAAAGCAAAGACACGGTCTTTCTGGTACTTCAGCTGTTTCTTGTAATCGCCGGGCTGAATGCCGCCAAAGGCCATGCCTGCGCGGTTCGCAAAACCAAGGGCAAAAACCGCGGCCGAGATATCCGGACCAAAAGGCACGAGCCGCGTGTTCCAGCCGATCTGCACCTTTTCCTGCACGAGCTGCTGGGCAAAGGTGGTCCCGTTCTGATTGGCGGCCATGAAGACATAGATGGTCTTGAGCTGGTATTCCTCGGCCATCTTCTTTGCTGTTTTCGAATCCGGGGCCGCGCCGACAATGGCTGCAAATCCAGGGGCCGTACCGTCCACGAATTCGACGCCTCTCTTCCTCATGATCTTGTCGTCCGCTGCGCCGAGCCAGAGTTTTCCGTTGTCCAGATCCGGATCTTCCACTTCCGGTTGATAGAAATTCGGATCTTCCACGTATCGAATCGCCTCCACGATCTCCTCGGCAAAGAGGGCCGCCATGCCCGCGTCGAGAAGCGGGCCGAGATAGGGAACGTGACAATCCTTCTTGATGTGGGGCGGTAAAAGCTTCCGCGCAAATTCAAGGGACTTTTTTGCAGAATCCAGATCCGTCACCTTCATTCCTGTCAGGGAATAGATGATCGGCAGATAATACGCCGTGTTGGGAAATGCGATTTTCTGGCTTCCACCGTACGTTTCCAGGGCCTGCTTGTATTTTCCTTCCGCCTTCGAGACGATATTGTACGCACCCTGGATCGCTGCAAACGCTACTAATTTCGACATACCTTGTTTCCTCCCTTCTTAAGAGGCATTAAAATGATCGTTGCTTATTCTGAAGCCCTGCGGGCTCCTGGCCCATGATCGTTTCGGAAGCGGCTATCCTCCGCGCCTGTGGATCCGGTCGAGATTCTTGGCCAGCCGGTCCACAAGGGTTTGAGGCTCTTTGGCCAAGCGCTTGGCTGCCTTGTCCTCTTCTCTGGCCTTTTTCTCGGCATCCGTCGTTTCTTTTTCCTGCGCCCTCTTTTCTCTCAGGGCCTGGAGCTCACCTTTCTCTTTATCGGCTGCCTCGACCTTTTTCCTGGCCTCTGCTTCGGCCCCAGCTTTTGCCTCAGCTTCGGCTCTTGCCTTGGCCTGCGCTTCAGCTTTCGCTTTTTCCTCTGATTCCTTTTTGGCTCTTGCCTCGGTTTCTTCCTTGGCCCTGGCCTCCGCCTCTGCTTTGGCTCTGGCATCCGGTTCCGCTTTCGCCTTCACCTCTTCAGCCTTGGGCTTCAGTTCAACAACCTTTTCGGCTGCCTTGGGCGGGGCTTTTGGTTTTTCTTCTGTCTTTGGCGCCGCTGCAGCCTTGGCCGGCTTCTCTTTGGCGGGCGCCTCTTCTTTGCCCACAGCCGCCTGCGGTTCCGGAGAAATCGACATCAGATCCGCTTCCCTGAGGGGGAGCTTCTTGGAGACGGGCTGAACATCCGTTACCGTGCCCCCCTTCACCATTCGGTCAATGAAGGAACGCACGAGCCGGACGCTTTCAGGATGTCGCAGGATCACCACATCCGCCCCGGCCAGGAGGTAACAGGTGGCCGCAACGCTCTCCATCAGTATCCCTCTTCTCTCGGGATCTCCGAGGGTCGGCGCGTCCTCTATGGATTGGCCGGCTTCCTTGCATTTCCAGACTTCGTTGCCCACATTGGAAATCATGGGAATCTGAAGTTTCTCATCTTCCTGGGTCAGAGCCGCCATCCGGATTCGCTCCATCACGGAGTATGAATACTCCAGGCCGTACCCGAGCCCGCCGGTGGTGGGATCAATGAGGATCTTGTTGCCGGCTACACCAAGGTTTCCGAGCAGGATGTTCAACTGCTTGGCCAGATTGACGTCGATCGGCGAGGAAGCGACAATCACGTGTCCATAAGCGAGAGCACTGGCTCCTGCGCCCTTGTGGTTTCCTTCCTCCACCGGGGAGAGGGATACATTCTTCCCCTGGCAGGCCTCGGAAATCTTTTTGAGCACTTCCTCGTCCTTCTGGTTGTTCGCGGTTCCCCAGACGACCACAGGAACATCCACCGCATCGATCACTTTTTTTGCAACGACAGCCGCCTCATCCGCTTTCCGGTCCATTCCATTGGGATCGATGCTTTTCATTTGCAGGACAATGAGATCGGCGCCAAAGTCTTTCACACATTTCTTGGCCCACGCCTCCGGTGAGAAAATCACCTCCTTAAACGGCTCCACTGCGGCAGCAGGCCAGTCTTTTGAAGGATCATAGTCCCATATCTCCATGGCGATCTTGGGTGGGTTGGGCATTTTTCCTTCAAAGACGTAGAATGGATAAGATTCCTCTCCTCCCAGTGTGAGGGCCCTTTTCCCTGTTCCGATGGTCGTGGTCCCTATCTTCCCAGAATAGGGTTGCTTTGGAATTTCAAAGGCCAATGTCGTTCCCTCCTTGTCTAATCAGAGTGTCATCTGAAATCCGATGGAATCGGATTTCAGGAAGCAAACGAATCAAGAACGAGCGCACAAAGATCATCCGTACGCTCGGTTTCATAATTAGCGAGCGCGCAAGGATGGTCTAAAAGACGCCTATTTTGTTGAGATGCAAAGGAACTGGGCAATGAAACTTGATCCCAACCGCCCTATGGGGGAAAAGAAAAAATCCTCTCAAAAGAGGAGCCCCCACCATATTGAAGTGAAAATGCCTTGTCAAGAATTTTTTGCCAGTAAATTGAAGGCTTTTCCCAGTTAGATGGTCTACATGTGGTAGGATGGAAAAGATTTCTACAAAATATTGGAGTCAGAGGAGAATTCTTTCAAAGATACTGAAGGCGGCTTCCACGGCTTTGCTTTTCATCGTAAGCTGTGTAGTCGGCTTTCCACTGAGATCGAATTCCCTGATGAGGGGATCGTCCGGGATGATCCCTGAAAGCTCAAGCCCGAATTCCCGGACGCTCTTCTCGATGTCCGTTTCCTGATTCTCCTTGGCCTGATTGACAAGGAAGGCCTTTCGCTTGATGCTCAGCGGGAGTTCCTGGGTAAGTCCAACGATCCTGGCGGCCGCCTGAATTCCTCTCCGGCTCGGGTCGGAAACAATAAGGAGGAGATCGATGTTGTTGGTCGTCAGCCGGCTGATGTGCTCCATTCCTGCTTCATTGTCCACCACGACGTAGGCGTAATTTTTGATTAATCTGTCCAGATAGTTGGTGAGAAGGGTATTCGCCGCACAGTAGCACCCCGGTCCTTCAGGCCTTCCCATGACGACGAGATCGTAGCCCTTAGCTTCCACGAGGGCCTGCTCCAGTTTCATTTCCATAAAAATGTCTTTGGTCATTCCGGTGGCAACACCTTTCTTCATCTCCTCCCGGGCGTCTCCAATGGTTTCCTGCACCTCCAACCCGAGGACTTCATTGAGGTTGGCATTCGCGTCCGCATCCACCGCCAGCACGGGTACCTTTCCCTTTTCCACCAGGTATTTAATCAGCAAACCGGCAACCGTTGTTTTGCCTGTTCCGCCTTTTCCGGCCAAACCAATGGAGTAAGCCATTATATCCTCCTGCTCGGGAAATTTTAGTTGCCATTCAGATAAGATTTTTCTAATATTCAGGCACCGTTAAACCAAGAAACCACTCTGCTATGAGCCATAAGAAAGACATTTGGGTAGAGGTCTCCAAGAGTATAGAATCTAAGATGAGTAAGGGGGAATACAAGACTTGGTTCTCCCGAACTTCATTGAGGAGGTTTGACCCCCAAGTTGTGGTTCTTGGAGTGCCGAACAAGTTCGTGGCAAACTGGTTGAATGATAACTATCTGATTGACATAAAAAAGTCATTCAAGAAAATCGCCAAGATCTCCCCAAGCATCCATTTTTCCTATGACCATGGCGCAACAGAGAGAGAGCCCCGCGAGGTTGAAAAAACAGAAATTTACCTGAAGCGCAGACTTAATCCTTCAATGACTTTTGATAATTTCATCACAGGGGACTGCAACCGGTTTGCGTGGTCTACAGCACAAGAGGTCGCTGAGAGAAGAACAGAAGAGTATAATCTCTTGTATATGTATTGCGTGAGCGGGTTAGGAAAGACCCACCTCCTTCATGCGATCGGGAATCATCGGCTCAAGAAGAATCCTCGTTGCCGCTTGAGATATCTTTCTTCTGATGCCTTTAGTTCGGATTTCATTTACTCCATAAAGAGCGACAGGCTTGACGATTTCAGGCTGGAGTTGTCAACTCTTGATCTTCTGCTCTTTGATGATATCCATCATCTGGCGAATCGTGAGAAGACGCAGGAGGAGTTTCTTTCTATTTTCAATACCCTTTACAGCCAGAAGAAACAGATCGTGATTGCCGGTGACGGCGCACCCAATAAACTGAGGAATATCAACCCGGAGTTGAAGTCTCGGTTGGGCTGGGGGTTGTTGGCCGATATTCAAGACCCGGATCAGAACCTCAAGATATCCATCCTCCAAAAAAAGGCTGCTGAAGATAATTTGAGTCTGCCTGAGGATGTGGTGTTTTTCCTGTCGAATTCGAGTAACAACATCAAAAATCTTTTGAAAAATATGATTCGCGTGGAGACATTTGCGTCCCTCAACGATGGGCCGGTTACTATTTCCATGGTCAAGGCTCTCATGCGAGACAAGAAGACAAGTGAAATCAACCTCGAAGACATCATGACGACCACGGCCGGGTGTTTCAATATTTCCATGAGTGATCTCCTTTCCAATAAGAAGAACCGTATTTATTCGTATCCCCGACACCTGGCCATGTATCTGGCTAGAAAATACACGGATCTTTCTTTTAAGGAAATTGGCTATTCCTTTAGCCATAAGGATCATTCAACCGTGATCCACGCGCTCAGAAAGATTGAAAAAGAAAAGGATAAGAAGAAGGAAGTTCAGAAAGATCTCAGTAAGATTGAGAGCCTTCTTGGCTGACATTTTCACGACAAAGGTTTATGTGAGTGAACGCTATTTTGGAGTTTTAGGGATCAGAACGTAAAGTGTGACGGATAGATCTCTTAAAACTTTTTAAAAGGGTCACGGTTTTTTAATAAAACATTCTCAGTTATTTTATTTGCTTATTTTAGTTTTAAACAAACCAACACCTATGATGATGTATGATTATTAAAAGATCTTGGAGGTAATTATGGAAGTAAGAATAGACAAAGATGAACTGATGAAGGCGGTTTCCAGAGTGCAAAGCATCATCGAGAAAAGAAGCAATATGCCTATTCTCTCCATGATCCTTCTTTCAGCTCAAGAAGCGTCGATCCAGATCTCTGCGACGGATCTTGAAATAAGCTTACAACAAAAAATACCGGCTGAAGTCACTCAGCCCGGGAGTGTCACCATTTCCGGACGGAAGCTTTTTGAGATTCTCAAAGAGAGCAAGCATGCCACCATTCATATTAAAAAAAAGGAGAACAACTGGGTCTTTATCTCCGACGAACGCGCTAAATACAATCTCGCATCCCTCTCACCGGAGGAATACCCGGTCTTTGTGGAGCCGGAAGATGTTCCCATGGCTCAGCTCGACGGGGAGCTTCTTCGAGAAATGATCAACAAGACGATATTCTCCGTTACCCTGGAGGAAGCAGGATTTAAGCTCTCCGGGATTTTCACAGAGAAAGTCGTACGAGAAGGAAAGACCTATCTCCGAATGGTGTCCACGGATGGCCACCGTCTGTCTTTGATCGACAAAGAGGTGAAGGATATTGAAAAGATTAAACTGGACGGTGGAGTGATGATTCCGAAAAAGGGAATGGCGGAATTAAGTAAGCTCGCGAGCGAAGGCGGCGCGCTTGAACTGGGCTTTAAACAGAGCAATTGTGTCGCGAGGAAGGATAACTCCTTGATCGTGATCCGGTTGCTGGAGAGCAAGTTCCCTGACTACAGCGCCGTGATCCCGAAAAAGGTCAAAGGGGTGGTGAAGATTAAAAGAGAAGATCTCCTCGATGGCATGAAAAAAATGATCATTCTTGCAACAGAGACGTACAGGGGAGTGAAAGTCAGCCTTGACAAAGGAGTCCTGGAGTTGGTCTCCATTAACCCAGACCTCGGGGACGCTCAAGAGAAGCTGGAGGTTGAATACAAGGGAGACCGACTGGAGGCGGGGTTTAATCCGCGCTATTTTATTGATGTGCTGCAGAACATGGCCACGGAGGTTGTGGATTTGGCTTTTATTGACAATTTAAGTCCCTGCGTCATTAAAGGAAAAGACGACGAGGGATTTCTCGGTCTGATTATGCCTATGAGGCTCTGAGATGGTGGATCTAAATTCAAGTTACGGCGCAGCGGATATTAAAGTTTTAGAGGGCCTCGCGGCGGTCCGGAAAAGGCCGGCCATGTATATTGGGAACACGGCCTTTGAAGGATTGCACCACCTTGTTTACGAGGTTGTGGACAACAGCATCGATGAAGCGCTTGCGGAATACTGCAACTTCATCGACATCAAGATCCTCGGGGACAACAGTGTTGTTGTCTTTGACAACGGCCGAGGCATTCCTGTGGATATCCACGAGACCGAGCACGTTCCGGCTCTTGAAGTGGTGATGACCAAGCTTCATGCCGGGGGCAAGTTCGACAATAAGAGCTACAAGGTTTCAGGAGGACTGCACGGGGTGGGTGTTTCGGTGGTGAACGCTCTGGCCGAATTCCTTGAAGTAGAAGTGTATCGAGACGGCAAAATCTATTTCCAGCGTTTTGAGAGGGGCGACAAAGCGACGGAACTCAAGATTATCGGTGAGACCGCCAAGAGGGGCACGAAGATCCATTTCAGACCGGATCCGGAAATTTTTGAAACCATGGATGTTGATTTTGAGACCGTGTCCCGGCGAATGAGAGAACTGGCCTTTTTGACCCGGGGCGTCAAGATCCAGGTCGCGGACGAGCGGACCGGAAAATCCAAAGAGTTCGTCTACGAAGGGGGCATCAAGTCTTTTGTTCAGTATCTCAACAAGAGCAAGGCCGCGCTTCACCCCGATCCGGTCTACATCAACGGTGAAAAGAACAACGTGATGATAGAGGTGTCGTTCCAGTACAACGATTCCTACAATGAAATCATCTGTGCTTTCGCAAACAACATCAACACCCGGGAGGGCGGGACCCACCTGATCGGATTCAAGTCCGCCTTGACGAGGAGCATCAATCAGTACTTGGGGAATTCGCCTCTGTCCAAGTCCTTCAAAGAAAAACTGACCGGAGAGGACGTGAGAGAAGGCTTGACCGCCGTGGTCAGCGTGAAACTCCCCAACCCCCAGTACGAAGGCCAGACCAAGAGCAAGCTTGGAAACAGTGAAGTCAAGGGGCTCATGGAGACGGTGGTCAACGAAGGGCTCGGTGTGTTTTTTGAAGAGAACCCGTCTGTGGCCAAGGCGATTGTTTCCAAGGTGATTGATGCGGCCAGGGCTCGAGAGGCCGCGCGCAAAGCCAAAGAGCTGGCGCGGCGCAAGGGAATCCTTGCGGATTTCTCTCTGCCCGGGAAGCTTGCCGACTGTCAGGAAAGAGACCCGGAGAGAAGCGAGGTCTTTATTGTGGAGGGGGATTCGGCCGGCGGCTCGGCGAAACAGGGAAGAGACAGAAGGTTTCAGGCCATTCTGCCCCTCAAGGGGAAGATCCTGAATGTGGAGAAGTCCCGGTTTGACAAGATGATGTCGAGCGATGAGATCAGGACCCTGATCGCTGCGCTGGGCGCCGGAATCGGAGACAAGGACTACAACATTCAACGCCTTCGCTATCACAAGGTGATCATCATGACGGATGCGGACGTGGATGGGGCCCACATCCGCACCCTCCTCCTCACCTTCTTTTTCCGTCAAATGCCGGAACTGATCGAGAAAGGGTACCTCTACGTGGCCCAGCCGCCGCTCTATCGGGTGGCGGAGGGCAAGAAAGAACAGTATGTGAAAAACGAGGAGAATTTCAACGAGCTCATCATCAAAAGGATTGCCGAGAATGAACGGCTCCTCGTGGTAGACAAGGAAGATGTGTCAGGCCAGAAACTGAGCGTCTTCCTGAAGAACCTCATCCGGTATTACGACAATGTGAAGGAGCTCGAGAGAAGAGGATACAGCGAGGGATTCATCGAATTCATCGCCTCCTGCGCCGTCAAAGACAAGGACTTCTACAAGACGAAGGAGTCCATGGAAGCGTTCATCCAGAGCCTGAGTGATGCCGGGTTTGACGTGCGGGACCTGCGGCTCGGCGAGGGAGGGCACTACGAATTCGGCGTTTCCGACCCCGGGAACGGCGGCCATCATTTCTCGATCCAGTGGGACTTCTTCGTCTCCCCGCAAACAAGGCGAGTGATGGAGATTGCGCGGCAGCTTAAGGACTTCAGAGGCCGCGAATTCAAGATCGGCGGGGAGACGGATGGAAAACTCCTCCAGGACTGGCCCTCTCTCCTCGAGGAACTGATGCGCAGGGGCAAGAGTGGTTTAGGCATTCAGCGATACAAGGGCCTCGGGGAAATGAATCCGACCCAGCTTTGGGACACCACCATGGATCCAGAGAAAAGGAGCCTGCTTCGCGTGAAGGTGGAAGACGTGGTTGAGGCAGACGAGATCTTCACCATTCTGATGGGCGATAAGGTGGAACCGAGGAGGGAGTTCATTTATGCGAATGCCCTCGAAGTGAAGGAACTGGACATCTAGCAGACTGTAGACAGCAGGGCGCATAGAGCCAAGAGCAAGAGAGAGTGGGTTGAACTCTCTTGGATTCATGCTTTCTGCTTTATTGATGCGTTCGTAAAAAGCGCGAAAACGCCCTTTTCCGTCATACCGGCGGAAGCCGGTATCCAGTGTTCTTAATTCGCTACGATTTCACTGGACCCCGGTTTTCACCGGGGTGACGACTTCTTACGAGTGCATTTTTATTGATTGATTGGGGAGTTGTTCCTATGGATGTCAATCCAGCGCTGGACATGGTCAATATCGAAGAGGAGATGAAAAGATCTTATCTCGAATACTCCATGAGTGTGATTGTGGGGAGAGCGCTTCCCGACGTGCGCGACGGCCTGAAGCCGGTCCACCGCCGCGTGCTGTACGCCATGCACGAGATGAAGAACTATTTCAACAGGCCCTACAAGAAGTCGGCCAGGGTCGTCGGAGACGTGATCGGAAAATTCCATCCCCATGGAGATGTGGCTGTTTACGATACCATTGTCCGGTTGGCGCAGGATTTTTCCATGAGATATCCCCTGGTCGACGGCCAGGGGAATTTCGGATCCGTGGATGGGGATCCCCCTGCGGCGATGAGGTACACGGAAGTCAGGATGACCCGTCTGGCCCAGAATTTTCTGGATGATATCGATAAAGAGACGGTGGATTTGAAGCCCAACTATGACGGTTCCCTCGATGAACCCGCCCTCCTTCCCACCTCGATTCCCAACTTGCTCGTGAACGGGTCCTCCGGCATTGCCGTGGGCATGGCCACCAACATCCCTCCCCACAATCTCACGGAAGTGACCCTGGCCGCCGAAAGGGTCATCGATGATCCGGAAGTCAAGGTGAAGGATTTGATGAGGATTATTCCCGGCCCGGATTTTCCGACCGCCGGATTCATTCTGGCCACTGCCGGAATCAAGGAGGCCTATGAAACAGGGAAGGGCATCATCAAGATTAGAGCAAGGGCCTTCATTGAGAAGGTGGGCCAGAACAGGGAGAGGATCATTGTCTCTGAGATCCCCTTTATGGTGAACAAGGCCAAACTCCTGGAGCGGATCGCAGAGCTGGTCAAGGAAAAAAAGGTCGAGGGGGTGGCGGACATCCGCGACGAATCAGACCGGGACGGCATGAGGATCGCCGTGGACGTAAAGCGGGAAGGAAACGCCCTGGTGATCATGAATCGGTTGTACAAGTACACCCAGATGGAAGTCTCCTTTGGGATCATTCTTCTGGCCATTGTCAAAGGCCGACCGCAGGTTCTTAATCTCAAGGAGATGCTCGTTCTATTCGTCGAGCACCGGCGGGAGATCATCGTCAGGAGGACGATTTATGATCTCAAGAAGGCGGAAGAAAGAGCCCATATCCTGGAAGGCTTGAAAAAGGCCCTGGATGCTCTGGATGAAATTATCGAAGCCATCCGATCTTCCGCAGATCCCAAAGAAGCGAAATCCAGGCTCGTGGCTGATTTTTCTCTCACCGAGGTGCAGGCCCAGGCCATCCTCGACATGAGACTTCAGAGGCTGACCGGGCTTGAAAGAGAAAAGATCCATTCCGAATACCAGGAGCTCCTGAAAAACATCTCCCAGTACAAGGCCATCCTGGCGAGTCCTGCCATGGTTCTTCAGATCATCAAAGACGAGATGAAGCAAATTCGGGAGAGTTTTGGAGACGAGCGCCGAACCGAGATCCTTCATGAGGAAGGCCAGATTGATGTGGAGGATCTTATTGCCGAAGAGGACATGGTGGTCACCATCAGCCATGAAGGCTATATCAAGAGAAATCCCATCAGTCTCTACAGAGCCCAGCGCAGGGGAGGCAAGGGGTTGACGGGCGCCAGACCCAAGGAAGAAGATTTTGTGGAGCTCCTCTTTGTCGCCTCTTCCCACGATTATCTGCTTTTCTTCACCAACAAGGGCCGGGTTTACTGGAAAAAGGTTCACGAGGTTCCGGAAGCCGGCCGCATGTCCCGCGGGAAAGCGATCGTCAACCTTCTTGAGCTTCAGAAAGGCGAACGGGTGGCGACGACGCTCGCCGTGAGGGGCTTTGAAAAGGACAAGTATGTGGTCATGGCCACCAAAGAGGGGCTCGTGAAGAAGACGGAGCTCGCTGCCTACAGCAACCCGAGAACAGGGGGCATTGTAGCCATCAGAATCAACGAAGAAGACGAGCTGATCGGAGTCAGAGTCTCAAGCGGGTCCCAGGACATTTTCCTGACCACCCGTCAGGGAAAGTCGGTCCGGTTCCATGAAGACGAAATCCGTGAAATGGGTCGTGTGGCAGCAGGCAACATCGGCATCCGAATGGAGTCCGGCGACGAAATGGTGGGAATGGACGTGCTCGATGAAGGAGCGACCATCCTCACGGTCACGGAAAAGGGCTTTGGAAAGAGGACGCGCACCGGGGAATACAGGGTCCAGGGGAGAGGAGGCAAGGGAATTGTGACGATCAAAACCACCCAGAGAAACGGTGTCGTGGTTTATGCGTGTCAGGTGACGGACCCGGATCAACTGATGATCATCACCGAGCAGGGCAAGATCATCCGGCTGAAGGTGGCGGACATTTCCGTCATTGGCCGGAACACGCAGGGTGTCAAGCTGATCGAAATCGCCGAGGGAGAAAAAGTCGTCGCTGTCGCCAAGGTCATTGAAGAATAAGAGATGCATGAGCCCCTTCAGCCTGACTTTTTGAAGAAGCATTTAGCCGCCTCGCTCTTTTCATCCCCTATCCACTACCATGCTTCAATGGATTCCACGAATGCTCTGGCCAGGACCCTGGCCGCTCATGGAGCGCCTGAGGGAACACTCGTCATCACCGAAGAGCAGACAACAGGCCGCGGACGAAGAGGCAGATCCTGGGTTTCTCCTGCAGGAGCCAACTTGCTTTTTTCCCTGCTCCTGAGACCGCCCCTGGAAGGAGAGCGAGTCTTTGTGCTGACCATGGTTCTGGCGTTGGCAGGGCTCAAAGCAATCAAGCGGGTTGCCGGCGTAAATGCCATGATCAAATGGCCGAACGATCTGTACGTGGGCGCAAAAAAACTCGCAGGCGTCCTAACGGAATTTTCCGTCAGAGAAAAGAAGATTGACTGGGCCGTGCTGGGCATGGGGATGAACGTGGGCTGGCATCCTGAGGTGCCGCAGGGCAGCGGGGCACCGGCCACAAGCCTTTTGGAGGAAATGGGACAACCTGTTTCAAGGAACGAGTTGCTCGTAGAGATCCTTAAAGGGTTTGAGGCTCTTTACAGGGATGTTCTCCGCGGAAGCATGGAAGCTCTCTACGACGAATGGAACCACAAGTGCCTGGTCCTGGGAAAAGCCGTTGTCATTGAATCAGACCTGGAGCGGATCGAGGGAAGAGCGTTACGCATTGACGATTGCGGGGCACTGATCGTTGAAGATGCCAAAGGGGATCAAAGAAGAATCTTTACCGGCGACGTGTCCTTACGCCTTGCGGTCTCCTAAGATATCCTGCCAGAAATCTAACCGAAGTCGTAACTCCTCAGGTAGATAGACTGAAGGTAGATAGACTGAAGGAAAAGAC
>PDVJ01000486.1_pt1 | contig 13600 bp, 9 predicted proteins | sample 1369811 | NCBI WGS metagenome assembly PDVJ01 (sample SAMN07795376, study PRJNA414565) | Alkali sediment metagenome, whole genome shotgun sequencing project. | reverse complement strand
CTCGCCCCCCAGTGGCCGAGCAGGCGGTGCTTGACGTGTTCGACGACGAGCGGCTCGCGCAGCAGCGGATTGTCGCGGAGGTAGATCATGCCGACCGCGAGGTAGTTGCAGGCGCGCCACCAGGCGTGCATGCGGCGCAGCTCCTCGGCACCGAGAAGGGTGGCCGGGTTGGGCTCGGTGGATCTCACGGCGTCAACCATCGCAAGTTCTCCCTGGCAGCAAGAGTGGCGAAAAATCGGCCCGGCGAGTTTGTCCTCAAGATGCGGCGCGGATAACGCCGCACCCATGCCGACGCCAAGTGCGTCGCGCTTCATCGCGGGCTGCCAACGTCAGTATGTCATCGAGAAAATGACATTCTTGCGACAGAACGGGTTGCCGGATTGACCGGATTCAGGCCGGTGCCCTGTTCACCGCCTGGCAGCCAATCGACGGATTGCCGGTCCTTGCCGTGCGATAAAGGCAGCGGCTACCGCGATCGCGGCCGTCGAGTCCTGGCATTCGCGCGCGGCCTTGCCTTCGCCTTGCGCGCAACGGCCCTGGCGGCCACGGGCCTCGCCGCAGCGCGCCTGCGGACGGCGGTCTTGCGGTTCGCAACCGGCTTCGCGGGCGCCCGCAGTGCCACCTTGCGCACGTCGCCCGCGGCACCCTTCAGGATCGCCACCGCGCGCGCCATGTCCTTCACGATCCGCTCACGCGCCGCCTGCAGAACCTCGGCCTGGTTGCGCGCCAGTTCCAGCACGCTGCCGGTGTGCACGGCGCGCTGCAACTGACCGGCGGCCTCGTCCAGTGCGGCCGTAACGATGTCGGATTGAAGTTCGATCAGGCTCTGCGCGGTACCCTGCGAAATGGCGCTGAGGCGCACGCCCGATTGCGCGAGCTTCCGTACCCGCCCGTTCAGCGACCGGATGCGCGCGGCCGATTCGACCGCCGCCCTGCGCGCGGCTGCCAGCCTTTCCTTGCGAAATCGCTCCGCAAGCTCAGCAAGGCCCCGGCCCTGTTCCTCGAGGAAGTCATTGACGTCGGAGTTCATGGGTTTCCCCTCTGATGCGTTCGTCGTCGATTGTAGTCCACTCGCCGCGCCTCGATGTTGGCATGCGCGCCAGCTCACCCATGAGCCGCACGAGTCTCGCCGAAGGTCTCCCGGATGATCGCCTGGATCCGCGTCACCGCCGGCAACGGATACGCATGGATGCTCGTGTGCATCTGGATCAGGTGCCGGAACGGCAGCGGAATGCCGATCACAGCAAGGCTGCCAGCGGCGATTTCCTTTGCAAACGCGAAACGAGGCCCCGCCGTGAAGAAGCGCGAGCTGTTGCTCACGACCTGCACCAGCATCCCGATGTCGGGGCACATGATGCGTCCGACCTGCGCCTCGAGGTCGATGCCATGCTCCTCCCTCAGCACCTCCGGGTATGGAGGTTCCACCAGCAGCGTCGCGATCGGGTACTTGAACAGGCCCGCAATGCTCGTCGGCGGACTGGCGATCATCGGGTGGTCGGGGTGTGCGACGGCCACGATATCGGTCTCGAGCAGCGGCTCCGCATTGATTTCCGTGGGCCCGTTCACCACCGGAGCGCAGATGACGACGTCCACTTCGCGACTGACCAGCCACTGCAGGAGCTGGTGGGTAGAACTGGAAACAAATTCGATACTGATGTCCGGGTAACGCGCGCTGATCGCCAGGGCGACTCGGGCCAGCAGTATCCGGACAGGAATTGGCCCAACGCCGATCCGAACGATGCCACGCTGTCCGGAGGCGATCCGCCGGATGTCATGCACGAGGCGCGAAGCTTCGACGGAGATCGTGTCCGAGCGGCCAGCGATGAACAGCGCAAGGTCCGTCGGCCGCGAGTGGCCGCGGCTGCGGTCGAAAAGACGCGAGCCGAGCTGATCCTCGAGATGCGCAATCCGGTTGCTGAGCGTCGGCTGCGTGACTCCAAGGACCAACGCGGCCTTGCGCAGGCTTCCCGACTCGCAGATCACCTTGATGTCCAGAAGATCTCGAACGTTCACGGCAGGCTTCCCCGGAGAAGGTGACAAAACCGATAAGAAAATTTATCACTGTAAGTGAATCTTTACTATTCCAGCCATTCCAAGCGGTCCCTAGAGTCGCCAGAACTTGCCGTGGACGCGCTTCGGTGTGGCTGGCAGGCGACTAGAGTGTCCTGGCGACCCAGCGGTCGGCGCCAGGCAAGAACGGCGAATCAATAAGTCTGTTTTCGGGGGACTCCTGATAATGATGATGCGTAAGACGCAGGTTCTGACCGTGGCTGCGGCTACGGCGATCGTCCTGGCTGCGGCACGAGCGGCCAGCGCGCAGGAAGCGGCGGACACCGAGGCAATGGCGATCGAGGAGATCGTCGTCACGGCGCAGAAGCGCGAGGAAAGCGTGCAGGACGTGCCGATCTCGATCGCGGCATTCACCGGTACGACGCTGCAGAACGCACAGGTCAACAGCGTGGCGACGCTGCCGCGCCTGGTGCCCAATTTCAGCGTGAACCGTGCCGTGCAGACGGCGAACGTGCGCCTCACGATCCGCGGCATCGGTGCCGCCGGCAACTCGGCGATCGACCCGAGCGTCGGCGCATTCATGGACGGGATCTACATTCCGCGGCCGGGCACGCTGTTCGTGTCGTTCAACGACATCGCGGCGGCCGAAGTGCTGCGCGGTCCGCAGGGCACCCTGTTCGGGCGCAACGCGACGGTGGGCGCCATCAACCTGCGCTCCGCGAGCCCGCAGGACGAGCTGGACGGCAGCGTGTCGCTCGAGGCCGGCAGCTACGGGCAGCAGAAATACACGGCGATGGTGAACGCGCCGGTCGGCGACCGGCTGGCGTTCCGTGCAGCCGGGTTGTACGAGTCGACCGACGGTTACACGGAGAACACCGTGACGGGCGACGAACCCGGCGACCTGGAGACGACCGCGGTGCGCGTCGGCGGCACGTGGAAGATCACCGACGACGTCAAGTGGACGCTCAAGTACAACTACGCCAACATCAGCGGCGACGGCTATCTCGATTCGCCGATCATCCCCGACACGGTGACTCCGGCCAACCAGGCGCGGCTGAACCTGATCTTCGGCGGCAATCCGCCGGAGATCGCCGATCCGTTCAACCGCAAGACCAACCAGGTCACCGAAGGCGACCTGAGCGACGAACAGTGGGGCCTCGCGAGCGAACTCGCCTGGGAGATAGGCGACTGGACCGTGCGGTGGCTGGCCGGCTACCAGGACTGGCAGAACGACCAGTACGAAGCGGACGTGCTCTTCACGACCCGCTACCTGCTCGGGCGCACGGGCGGGTACGACAGCACCAGCGAGTCGACCGAACTGCAGTTGATCTCGCCGGTGGACCAGCTGGTCGGTGGCCGCCTCGACTTCGTCGCGGGTCTCTACTATTTCCAGGAGGACTTCTCGATCCTCGAGCAGCTCTCGATGCTGAGCGACTTCTGCAACACGCTGATCGGCCCGCCTGGATTCACGGCGGCGCAGCGCGCAGCCTGCAACGCGAGCCCGAACAAGGCGAACGCCACCGTGCTCAACTTCGAGCAGGACGCCACCAACTACGCGGTCTACGCACAGGCGAACTTCAGGCTGATCGACAACCTGACACTGGTGGCCGGCGGTCGTTACACCAAGGACGAGAAGTCCGGCACCTTCGACCAGCAGGTCTTCAATGCGTTCGCGGCAGCAATCCCGCTGCGGGCCAAGGAATTCGCCGAGCTCGAGAAAGACGATGACGAGACGACCTGGCGCCTCGGTCTCAACTGGACGCCGACCGACGCACTGCTGTTCTTCGGCAGCTACTCGACCGGCTACAAGTCCGGCGGGTTCAATTCCGGCGGCGGCCAGGTCAACCTGACGGCGCCGCCCCCGGCCGGCCCGGGGCCCGACGGCCGAATCTTCGACAAGGAAACCTCGGACAACTATGAGATCGGCGGCAAGACCACACTGGCCGGCGGCGCCGCGCATTTCAACGTCACACTGTTCCGCATGGACCTGCACGACTTCCAGGACCGCGCGTTCGACGGCGCGAGCTTCAACGTCATCAACGCAGGCAACCTGCGCCAGCAGGGCATCGAGGCGGAGGCCGACACGGTGGTGCTCGAGGGGCTGCGGATCTTCGGCGCGCTCGGCTATCTCGACTCGGAATTCACGGAGTACGACAACGCTTCGTGCCTGCCGACCGCGCAGCAGCTCAATCCGAAGTGCACCCAGAACCTGGAGGGCGTTGCGAACGTGTTTTCGCCGAAGTGGACGGTCTCGGCCGGCGCCGAGATGCGAGGCGACTTCGACTTTGCGGATATGGGGTATCTGTTCCGTGCCGACATGAACTATGTCGACGAGCAGAACGTCAACGCCATCATCGACAACAATCCGCAGGGTTTCGAGCCGAGTTACGCGCTGCTGTCGGCCCGCTATGGTCTGCAGTTCGGTACCGATCGCCGGTACTCGGTCGCGGTGTTCGGCGAGAACCTCACGGACGAGGGCTACTGCAGGGGTCGTTTCTACCAGCCGTTCAATACTCAGCTCGGGTTGAACCAGCCGCTGGCGGTGGGTGGCGGTACCGTGACACGTTGCGGCGTGAACCAGCCGCGCACGTTCGGAGTGCAGTTCAAGGCCAATTTCTTCTGACCCGCAGCCGCACGGTGCGGCCGCACCGTGCGGACTGCCTTGTCCTGGTCTGCGAGGGATTTCGATCTCGAGAGGGCAGTACATGAGCAACGGCTTCCTGGACTTGCGGCCCATGAGCCTCGCTGCGTCGCTGCTGCTGGCCATTGCGCCTGCGGCACCAGCAGCGGACACCGGCCAGCTGGTGGACGAGGAATCCGCGGCTCCGGTTCATGCGGCCCCGTCGCCGGCCGCGCTGAAGTATTCGCCGCAAGCCGGGCGCAAGTACCCGACGCGAGTGTATTTCGGCGACACGCACCATCACACGTCGAACTCGGGTGATGCGTTCATGGCCGGCAACCGGATGGGACCGGAAGACGCCTATCGCTTCGCGCGTGGCGAGGAGGTGGTCTCGACCACCGGCATCCCCGCGAAGTTGTCGCGGCCGCTCGATTTCCTCGTCGTCTCGGACCACGCCGAGGGTCTCGGCCTCATGTACGAGGTGCTCAAGGGCAATCCGGCGTTTACGTCCGACCCCACGCTTGCCCGTTGGGCAACGGCACTGAAGGCGGGCGGCGAGGAAGCCGCCCGGGCGAAGAACGAGCTGGTTTCGGCCCAGGCGCAGGGTACTTTGCCAGGTCCGGTCAAGGACCCGAAGATCGTCGGACCAATAATGAAGTCGGTCTGGAAGCAGTACACGGCGACCGCGGAAAAGTACAACGAGCCCGGCCGGTTCACCGCGATGATCGGCTACGAATGGACGTCCGTACCGGGTGGCAACAACCTGCACCGCAATGTGCTGCTGCGCGACGGCAAGGACAGGGCGGACCAGGTCTATCCGTTCTCGTCGTGGCAGAGCGAGGACCCGGAGAAACTCTGGGCCTGGATGGACGCGTACGAGAAGAAAACGGGCGGCCGGATGCTCGCCATCCCGCACAACGGCAATCTCTCGAACGGGCGCATGTTCGAGCTCACGGATTTTTCGGGCCAGCCGCTGACCCGTGATTACGCCGAGCGGCGCGCCCGCTGGGAAATGCTGCAGGAGATCGTCCAGACCAAGGGCGCGAGCGAAACGCATCCGACGCTTTCGCCGAACGACGAGTTTGCGGGCGACATGGGTATCGCCGGCTGGGAATACGGGAACCTGACGCTCGAGGGCAAGCTCGAGACTCCCGAGATGCGGCCGACGATGTACCTGCGTGGCGGCCTGATGCGCGGCCTCGAGCAGCAGGCGAAGCTCGGTGTCAACCCGTTCAAGTTCGGCATGATCGGCAGCTCGGACGTGCACACCTCGCTGACCGCGATCGAGGAAGACAACTTCTTCGGCAAGGAGATCATGGACGAGCCGAGCCCGCATCGCTGGGATCACGTCACGAAGGAAGGACTGGGCAAGAAGCGCTATGGCTGGCAGCAGCTGGCTGCGGGATACGCCGCCGTCTGGGCCACAGAGAACACCCGCGAAGCGTTATGGGACGCGATGCAGCGCAAGGAGGTGTACGGGACCTCCGGCACGCGCATGACGGTGCGTTTCTTCGGCGGATGGGACTTCAATACGGTCGATGCGCGCAGCCGCGACATTGCGGCCGCTGGCTATGCGAAGGGCGTGCCGATGGGCGGCGACCTCAGCAAGGCTCCGGCGGGCAAGGCGCCGACATTCCTCGTGGCTGCGGCAAAGGACCCGATGTCCGGCAACCTCGATCGCATCCAGATCGTCAAGGGCTGGCTCGGAAAGGACGGCAAGGCGCAGGAGCGTATCTACGACGTCGCCTGGAGCGACGTGGAGCGGCGCAAACGCGGCAGGAATGGCAAGGTCCCTGCGGTCGGCAATACAGTGGACGTGGCTACGGCCACGTGGACGAACACCATCGGCGATCCGGAGTTGTCGGCCGTGTGGACGGATCCGGACTTCGATCCCGCACATCGTGCCTTCTACTACGCGCGGGTGCTCGAGATCCCGACGCCGCGCTGGACCAACTACGACGCGGTGCGATTCAGTGTGAAGATGTCGCCCGACGTTCCGATGACGCAACAGGAGCGGGCCTGGACGTCGCCGATCTGGTACGGCCCGATGTGAATCGGGACGGGTCCCGCGACTATTCGGTCCGGCGCTTCGGCGCCCGTTTCGGCGGCTTGCGGCTCATCCGCAGCATCTGTCCGGCCACCCGCGTCTTCCGGAGTTCGGCCAGGACCTGCTCGGGCATTCCCTTCGGCAGCCCGACGAACGTGTGGTCCTCGCGGATGTCCACGTGCCCGATCTGCCGGCCTTCGAGTCCGGCGACGTTGGTGATGGCGCCAACGATGTTGCCGGGCTTCACGCCGTGCGCGTAGCCGACTTCGATCCGGAACGTCTCGGTGTCCTCCTCGGCGAGCCGCTCCGCCGCCTGCCTCGGCTCACCGTCCCCGCCGCCCTGGAACCCGCGCGGCTCGCGTGATTCGCGCGGCTCCGCCGCGGAGTCGCGCACCTTCTCCTTGAGCAGCAGCGGACTGCCGCCCTGCAGCAGGCTTGCGAGCGCCGCGGCGATCTCGACCGCGGGCACGTCGTGCTCGCGCTCGAACTCCTCGATCAGGCTGCGGAACGGTTCGGCCTGCCCGGCGGCGAGCGCCTCGGTGATGCGCTGACGGAAGCGTGCGACGCGCTGCTCGTTCACGTCGGCAATGGTCGGCAGGTCCATCGGCTCGAGCGGTGAGCGCGTCGCGCGCTCGATGTAGCGCAGCATGTTGCGTTCGCGCGGCGTGATGAAGAGTATCGCCTCACCGTTGCGTCCCGCCCTTCCGGTGCGGCCGATGCGGTGCACGTACGACTCGGTGTCGTAGGGCACGTCGTAGTTCACGACGTGGCTGATCCGCTCGACGTCTAGACCGCGCGCGGCGACATCCGTCGCGACCAGGATGTCGAGTTGTCCGCCCTTGATGCGCGCCACCGTGCGCTCGCGATCCTTCTGCTGCATGTCGCCGTTGAGCGCGGCGGCGGCAAAGCCCCGTGCCTCGAGCCGCTCCGCCAGTTCGACGGTCGACTGCTTGGTGCGGGTGAACACGAGCATGCCGTCGAAGGCCTCCGCCTCGAGGATGCGCGTCAGCGCGTCGAGCTTGTGCACGCCGCTCACGATCCAGTACCGCTGCCGGATGTTGGTGGCGGTGCTGGTCCTGCTGGCGACCGTGACCTCCACCGGTTCGCGCAGGTGCTTCTGCGCGATGCGGCGGATCGGGGCCGGCAGCGTCGCGGAGAACAGCGCTACCTGCCTGGTGGCCGGCGTCTGCTCGAGGATCCACTCGATGTCGTCGACGAAGCCCATCTGCAGCATCTCGTCGGCTTCGTCGAGCACGACGCAGGTGACGCCGCCGAGGTCCAGCGTGCCACGCTTGATGTGGTCCATCACGCGGCCCGGCGTGCCAACGACGACGTGGGCGCCACGCTTCAGGCTCATCAGCTGCGGCGTGTAGCTCTGCCCGCCATAGATCGGCAGCACGTGGAATCCCTTGATCCTGGACGCATACTTCTGGAAGGCCTCGGCCACCTGGATCGCGAGTTCGCGCGTCGGCACGAGCACGATGACCTGCGGCGGGCCGCTGCGGACCTTGATGCGACTCAGCAGCGGCAGTGCAAAGGCGGCGGTCTTGCCGGTGCCGGTCTGCGCCTGGCCGATCATGTCCTTGCCGGCCAGCAGGACCGGGATGGTGGCCGCCTGGATCGGCGAGGGCGACTCGTAGCCGACCTCCGCCAGCGCCTCGAGGACTGGGACGCTGAGCCCGAGGTCGCTGAATGCGGCAGTGGCCGGGTCGGTGGCGGGTGCCTTCATGGGGGCGTTCTCGGGTGGGCGGCTGGACTGCCGGCAGGTACGCCAAGCCTACGCGAACCCGCGCGGCAGCGCTCCGGCCGGGGTCGCTGCGTACGCTTTCAATCTGACATACTGCGCGCCCGGGCGAGCCAGCCGGACTCTTTGGTCCGCGGCCGCGCCGCAACCTGAGGACCATCCATGGCAGACCCGATTCCCGCCAGCGGCGCTTCCAGCCCGGCGGAACCGCAGCCCTCGCTCATCAGCTACACGCACTGGATGTACGCGCTGCACGCGGCGAGCGCGCTGATGGGCGTGTTCACCGGCGCCACCGTCATCGGCCAGTTCGTGTTCGGTATCCCGTCGATCATCGCGGTGGTGATGAACTACGTGAAGCGGGACGAAGCGCGTGGGACGTGGCTCGAGTCGCACTTCAGCTGGCAGCTGCGCACCTTCTGGTTTGCGTTGCTCGCGTTCATCGCGATCGGCCTGTTCTCGCTGCCGCTGGTGCTGCTGCTCGGCCTCGGCATCCTCACCTGGATGCTCGGCGCGTTCGTCGTAGGCATCTGGATCGTCTATCGCGTGGCCCGTGGCTGGTTGCGCCTCAAGGACGGAAGAGCGGTCTAGACCGCAGCCACAGCCCACACACTATTCTCCCCTGGAGCCCCCATGTTGATCGCACAGGACAAGGTCGTACTCATCCACTACACGCTGACCGACGACGCGGGCAAGGTGCTCGACAGCTCCTCGGGCGGCGAGCCGCTCGCCTATCTGCACGGTCAAGGCAACATCATCCCCGGCCTCGAGAAGGCGCTCGACGGCAAGCAGGCGGGCGACAAGCTCAACGTGCGGGTCGAGCCGGCCGAGGGCTACGGCGTGCGGGACGACGCGCTGGTGCAGCAGGTGCCGCGCCGCGCGTTCGGCGGCGCGCAGAGTGTGCAGGCGGGAATGCAGTTCCACGCGCAATCCGCGCAGGGCCAGACGCGCGTGGTCACGGTCACACGGATCCAGGGCGACATGGTGACCGTCGACGGCAACCATCCGCTCGCCGGCGAAGTGCTGAACTTCGACGTCGAAGTGGCGGAAGTGCGTGAGCCCACCGGCGAGGAGCTGGAGCACGGCCACGTCCATGGACCCGGCGGTCACCACCACCACGACTGAAGTCGAACGCCGTTCACGGTTTCGCGGGTCCGCGTACCCGGTTATGTCCGGCCCGCAGACAAATCGAGCCTGCAAGCCGTAAACTCCGTGCAGACGGGCGCCTCCGAGGGCGCGCAGCGCAACGCTGCGCCGGGGCGTTCCGGGGAGTCATCATGAATAAGTCCGGATTTCTGGCGCTGCTGGCGGTGGGCATTTTCGCCACGTGCGCGGCCCAGGCGCAGCAGCAACCCTGGATCGTCAAGGGCGGCGTCGGCTACCTGATGCCGAAGAGCAATCCCGGAACCATCGATCTTGGCACCGGGAACCTCGACGCCGAGTTCGATGATGCCGTCGGTGCCATCTTCAGCGTCGCATACATGTTCGACGAGCATTGGGCCGGGGAGCTGTATGTGGGCGCGCCGTTCCAGAGCGATATCGACGTGGAGGGCGGTGGTCAGGCCGAGGCCGACCAGGTGCCGCTCACCATCAGCGCTCTCTATTACTTCAACCCCAACGGCAGGTGGCGTCCGTATATCGGCGCAGGCATCAACTTCACCGAGTTTTTCAGCGAGAGTCCGGACGAGCTGCACCTCGGCGGATCCATCGGCCCGGCTGCTGTCGCGGGCATCGACTTCCTGTTCACGAGGCACTGGTTCGCCACGCTCGACCTGCGCTGGACATACGTCGAGACCGAAGTGCAGGCGAATGGAAGCCAGCAGGACTTCGGACACCTGCAGCTGAATCCGCTGCTGGCCGGGGTCATGGTCGGATACCGGTTCGGCGGTCGCAGACCGCCGGAATTCGTGGCGCCTCCGCCTGCGGCCCCCGTGGTCGCGCCTGCGCCGGTCGTCGCGGCCAGGTGCAGCGACCAGGATGGCGACGGCGTGTGCGACGCGGACGACAAGTGCCCGAACACCCCGGCGGGCGATCGCGTGGGTCCGTTCGGCTGCTCGTGCGACGTGACGATCCGGACGCACTTCGCGTTTGACTCGGCGGTGCTGACGGCCCAGGACAAGGCCCAGCTCGACGCCGTCGCAGCGCGTCTCAAGGAACTGGAGTTTGTCGAAGGCACGGCCACCGGCCACACCGACAACATCGGCACGGCCGAGTACAACCAGGGGCTCTCCGAGCGTCGTGCCCAGGCCGTGGTGGACTACCTGGCCTCCAGGGGCGTGTACCCGGGTCGCATCAAGCCGATTGGCATGGGTCTGACCCGGCCGATTGCCGACAACTCGACCGAGGAAGGTCGTGCGCAGAACCGGCGCGTGACGATCCGTCGGACGGATTGCGGCCCCGCCGAGTAAGCGGACGGCCGACAGGTGAATGCGAGACCGGCGGCCCGAGCCGCCGGTTTCTTTTGGGATGCCCGCGGCGCGTCTACCGCGGCAACGTGAAATCGCTGTCGAGCGCTGCCAGCGTGGGCGGGTCGCGTCCGTAAATGTCGTTACGGAAGAGCACCTGGCCGTCAGGCGTCGGCTGCGCCGTCCAGTAGAGCAGCAGCACGGGCACCGGCTTCGCGAGGTTTACGGTCTTCATGGCCTTTGCGGCCACGACCTCGGCCATCGTCACCTGGTTCCAGCGCGACGCATCGTCGAGCACCAGTTCGGCGAGTTCGAACGCCTTCTGCACGCGGATGCAGCCCGAGCTGAACGTGCGCTCGTCCTTGTCGAACAGCGACTTCGACGGCGTGTCGTGCAGGTACACCGAGTACCGGTTCGGGAACATGATCTTCACGAGACCCAGCGCATTGTCGTCACCCGGGTCCTGGCGCAGCTGGTAGGGGGGCAGCCGGCCAGCGCCGTAACGGTTCCAGTTCACCGAGCGTGGATCCACCTCGCGACCGCTCGAGTCGATGACGCGGATGTTGTTGCGCTTCAGGTAACCGGGGTCGCGCTTGATCACCGGCAGCTTGTCCTTGACCAGGATGCCGGGAGGGATCGTCCACGTCGGGTTGAATACGACGTAAGTGATCGTCGATTTGAAAATCGGCGTCTCGCGGTAAGGACGGCCGACGATGACTTTCGATGTCCAGACCGGCTCTTCGTCACGGAAATACGAGACGTAGAATCCCGCGACGTCCACCAGCACGAAGTTGCCGTGCAGTTCGTGCAGCACCCAGCGTGAACGCTCGAGATTGACGCGGATCTGGTCGATGCGCGCCGACACCGGAACGTTGAGCGCCTGAAGCGTGCCGGGGCCGATGGCGCCATCCGGCGTCAGGCCGTGGCGCTGCTGGAACCGCTTCACCGCCGCTTCGAGCGCGGGCTCGTAGAGAATGTCATAGGGCGGCGTCGGGGCCTCCAGTGTCCCTTCGAGGTCCTTCGAGACCGTGAGCCGATAACGGAGCGCGGGGACGCGCGGATCACTCATGCCCGGCTCGATCGTCGGGCCACCGCTGATCGGCGACCACCCGCCCGCCGCCTGCAGCGCCCGGTATTCCTTCAGCCGCTCCCGGCCACGCTGGTACCAGGGATGCTGCGGCCTCGCGCGCTCGAAGCTCTCTTCGATCTCACCCGCGTCGAGTGCCTGCCGGAATCGCTCGAGACCCGCTTCGACATCCAGTGGGCGCGCGGAGAAATTCCACTGCGAGCTCAGCTTTTCCGGGTCCACCTTGCCGACGTAGAGGTGGTAAAGCGCGAGCATCATGGCATCCGTCGCCACGAGCTCGAGGTCGGCCTGGTCCGTCGGCGCGAGCGACCTGCGGCCGCGCAGGTCGGAACGGAACGACTGCAGCATGACGACGTGGTAATCGGCGGGATCGAGGCCGTCGTACTGCAGGTCGGCGATCGCCGCGATCAGCTGGTCGAGCCGCGCGGGATCCTGCCACCGCGGCTGGAACTGGTCGGCTTCGTAAAAGCGCGCAACACCGTCCGCGGCGACGATGTTCGCGCCGCGCACCTGGTGGTCACGCGCATCGTGCTCGCGCTCGTAGCGCAGGTGGTCGACGCGTTCGCGGATCGCCTCGGACACCGGACTCGGCATCGACGCGGTCGTTGCCGTTGGCGTCTGGCCCAGCGCGGACAGGGAAAAGAAGATCGCCACGTAGGCGATAAACGGCCGCAGATCGACAGTCGGCACGACGTTTGACCTCTATCGGGAATTCGGGCGACGCACTTCCGCTTCGCGACTACCTGCTGCGTACCAGCCGTGCCGACAGGTCGTAATCGCCGGCCGCGGTGATCTCGACGTCGGCCCAGTCGCCAGCCTGAAGCTTGCCAGGCTTCGCGATGCGCACGGTCCCGTCGATTTCCGGAGCGTCGGCGCTCGAACGGGCGATCGCGCCGTCCTCGTCCACGGTGTCCACCAGCACGCGCATCCTGCGGCCGACCTTCGCGGCCAGTTTCTCCGCGCTGATTCCGGCCGCCAGTTCCATGAACCGATCGAGGCGCTCCTGCTTGACTTCCTCGGGCACCGGATCGGGCAGCGCATTGGCCGCGGCCCCTTCGACCGGCGAGTACTTGAAGCAGCCCACGCGGTCGAGGCGGGCCTCCCGCAACCAGTCGAGGAGGATCGTGAAATCCTGCTCGGTCTCGCCCGGGAAACCGACGATGAACGTGCTGCGGATCGCGATGTCCGGGCAGATGCTGCGCCACGCGCGAATGCGTGCGAGCGTGTTCTCGGCGTGCGCGGGGCGTTTCATCAGCTTCAGCACCCGCGGGCTGCCATGCTGGAAAGGCACGTCGAGGTATGGCAGCACCTTGCCCTCGGCCATCAGCGGAATCACGTCGTCGACGTGCGGGTACGGATAGACGTAGTGCAGGCGCACCCACGCGCCGAGCGAGCCAAGCGAACGGGCAAGGTCGGTGAAGCGTGCCTTGACCGGCTTGCCGCCCCAGAAGCCCGTCGCGTACTTGAGGTCCGCGCCGTACGCGCTGGTGTCCTGGGAGATGACCAGCAGTTCCTTCACGCCGGCCTTCACGAGCCTCTCGGCCTCGAGCATCACTTCGCCGATCGGACGGCTCGCGAGGTCGCCGCGCATCGAGGGAATGATGCAGAAGCTGCAGCGGTGGTTGCAGCCCTCGGAAATCTTGAGATACGCATAATGCCGCGGCGTGAGGCGAATGCCCTGCGGCGGCAC
>PDVJ01000485.1_pt1 | contig 13600 bp, 12 predicted proteins | sample 1369811 | NCBI WGS metagenome assembly PDVJ01 (sample SAMN07795376, study PRJNA414565) | Alkali sediment metagenome, whole genome shotgun sequencing project. | reverse complement strand
TGTTCCTCATAAAGAAGTTGCACTCTATGCAGGTCTTCATGTCAAAGGATATAATCAATTCCGCTGTCCTTATAATAACAAGCCATTTGAGGAGGACGTGCAGATGATGCTGAAAGAGTTCACCATTCGTCACCCGGCAACAAAATACGCACTCCTGAGCCTGGAAAAAAACCTGGCCGGTGCATGTGTTACCCTGGCAGATTCAGTTCCTTTCTGTCAGCAGTGCGGTGACCCAACCGACGGGATATGCCATGTCTGCCGAATTATCAATGAGGTGACTGCCCATGGCACTTAGGCGGGGACGAGTCTGGAGGTCAATCCGGAATTCTCCCGGCATACAAATCTCCATATATTTCTTCGCGTTTGCCCTGCTGCTAGGCCTCAATACCTTTTTATTTTACTCCTACTATCCACTGCTGGAGAATAAACCCCTTTCATGGTCTGAATCACTTCTGTTTGTCGTCGAATCCATGACAACGGTCGGGTATGGCGAGTTGTTACCCTTCTCCAGCGAGATTACCCGACTGCTGGCTATCCAGATAATGCTGTCAGGAGTGATCATGATCTTCGTTGTTATCCCGCTGCTTCTTGCCCCGTTCCTCACCACCCTGCTTGCTCCTGCACCGCCACGAAGAACTCCGCACCGCCTGTCAGGACATACCATAATCATGGGATATAACGAGCTCACCAGTTCTGTAATTGACAGCCTCGCAATATCTGACCATGATATTGTTATCATTGAACAGGACAAAGCAAAAGCCCTTGAAATTGCCACGCATTACCGGAAACGTGCCTATGTTATATGGGGAGATTATACCGATCCCGGCACATGGTCAGCAGCACATATAGCAGGTGCACACTTTGTTGTTGTCTGTATGGATGAGCGGCAGACGGCCAGCATCGTTCTCGGCATTCGAGGGCAGGTACAAGGAAAGATCATTTCGGTTGTGGATAAGCTCTCTTTTGATCGGTATCTCCGGTATGCTGGTGCTGATTACGTGCTGTCTCCCAAGCATACCACCGGAAGGCTCCTTGCACGTCATGCTGTCCTCAATCCCAACGGGGATACAGAACCGGATATTCCCGGACTCGACAGGATTCACATCAATTTCCGGAACGCTGCAGAGCAGGAGCTCAGGCTGATAAATATTCCTCTGGTTTTCGGGTGCAATGCTGCCTTTAAATCCCTGTCTGAACTTCATCTCTTTGAGCGGTTTGGGGTTATCATCCCGTTTCTCTGGAAGACCGGAAAATTCATTCCCTTCCCCGGTGATGATACTGTCGTTGACAACACGACTTCACTGTTCCTTTTTGGCAGGGCTGAATCCATTGTCGCCACGCTCCGGGAGGAGTTCAATACAGACGGGTGTGCAGATGCGTTGGCAGTAATCGCTGGTTTTGGAGATGTTGGTGCAGGTGCATACCAGAAACTTACGGCATCCGGCGTTTCCTGCATTGTTGTCGATTCGAAAAAACAGGAAGTGGAACAGGTCGTCGGCAATGCTGAAGATGAGGACATACTCAAAAAGGCCCGGATCGAAGAAGCTCGGTTCTGTATTGTTGCTTTGAACGACGACAATGTGAATATCTTTACTACGCTCATGGCCCGGAATTTAAACCCGGTTATCCGGATCCTTGCCCGGGCCAATGAGCCGGTGTCGGTTGAAAAACTTTACCGGGCTGGTGCTGATTATGTTGCTCTCCTTCCTATGATAGGAGGCCAGACAATCGCCAGGATCATCCTTGCTGATACCGTGACCATACTTCTTGAACTGCCAAACAGCGATCTGGTGATCCTTAAACATTCGCGTACTACGTACCCGAAACCAGTGCGCTGGTACATCAGAAAAACCGGCGTCCGGATCATCGGTATCGAGGGGCCCGGCCGCTCTGTTGTTGCCCCGGGTCCTGATGAGATTCTCACTGAAGGGGACGCTGTCATCGCCGTAGGAAATACCGAACAATTGAAAAAGTTCATCCGTCTACTCTAAGCGGTGTGAGGTTCATGGTAACAGAAATCGGGTGCAGGATGGGTGAGGTAGAACAGATGATCCGGTACGCATACTGGAACAGTGGGTGCAGGGGAATTGTCGTTGGGCTGAGCGGAGGTGTGGACTCCGCGGTGGCAGCGACATTCTGTTGCCGGGCGATCGGAGGCGAAAAAGTGCTTGGACTCTCTCTTCCCTCCAGGGTGAGCAACCCGGCAGATATCAAAGATGCTGCAACGCTCTGTTCGCAGAATGGTATGAAGCACCTGGTAGTTAGCATAGAACCCATACTCAAAGGATTCACATCCATGCCGGAATTTAAAGAATCGCGCTACCTGCTTGGCAATCTTATGGCGCGAATCCGTATGGCTGTTCTCTATTATCACGCCAACCGCGACTGTAGAATTGTCTGTGGTACCTCAAACCGGAGTGAATATATGCTTGGTTACTGCACAAAGTTCGGCGATAACGCAGCTGACCTCCAGCCTTTGCTGCACCTGTATAAAACTGAGGTTTACGATTACGCACAGGAACTGGAAATTCCGGAGTCAATTATTAAAAAGGCACCCTCCGCTGGTTTATGGGAAGGACAGAGCGATGAAGAAGAGATCGGTCTTTCCTATGCAGAAATTGATCATTCACTCCGGGCACTTGAGCTGCAGGGCTGGATAGCAGCAACACCCACAGAAGAAAAGGTGCTTGTACTCGTGAAAAAAAGCGAGCACAAAAGACTTTTGGCACCTAACCTTTTAGTAGTACAGAAAATACTGTAAGGAATTTTTCCGGGAAATTAAGAAACGAGAGTGCATCCTCGTTGCCGATCAGATTGTAAAGCGGTGCTTTGCATATCCGGTGTGTCCCAACCCCGCAGCTTGGGCCGATATGTCTTAATGGGGGATAAACAGGATAAAAGGAGTTTTTTTGCATCCTGCCGGAACTCATTTCATAATACGCAGCACCATGATATTTTTCGTACTCACCATACTCGCTTTGGAATGCCGTTGAAACAATATTTGCCATGGTGAGCGTTGTATCCGGAGAGGGGTTGATGGAGATATGCCCATATTCTGGCGGGATTATTACAAGATCGCCAGAATTCGCAGAGATCATCACCACATCATCAAGTGACCGTGACTGGAGAAGGTAGTGTGCCTCACCTTCAATGACTTCATAGATCTCCGGATAGCCGATCCCTGCCGGGTTTTTCGGGTGATAATGCCCCTTGGTCTTCACCCATTCACCACAAAGAGTCCGCGAAGGAATGACCGTAAGATCATAACGGAGATTATGATGGTGTAACCAGCTCCTGTCTGCATCCGATTTAGCCAGATCCCGGTACATATAATAGAGGGGACCGCTGCTGTCACACGAAGGATCGGCAAGGACGGAACGCATCTCCTCAATAGTCCGAACCGCAGGCTGAGGCAGCTCACCTTCCCATCCAGGCATCACTTCTTCTTTCGCATTACAAGTAAATAATACCCGGCGCCGATACCAGTCAGGGCGATCACCCCTAGAGCGGCCAGAACCGGCATCAATCCACCCGATGCCGGTTTTTCCTGAACCTGGACTGGCACGTTAAATGTGTCTGAAACCTGGCTGTTGCCCAGTACATCACGATACCTCACCTCGGTATCAAGCATATATTCCCTGGCAACCGCTGCATTATCCACGTTAATCATATACCGCGCAGTTGCTTTTTCACCGGGTTTCAGATCACCAAGATAGGTGGTATCATCACTGCTTTTAAACGGCTCAACTGCCAAAAGACGTGCCTGGGAATGATATGCGATTGTAGTGCCATTGTTCTGGTATTCTACCTGAATCACGCTTTGTGATCCCTGGACAGCCTGCACTATTCCCGATGTTATGGCAAACACGATTTTTCCACCAACGGGAATTCCTATAGTGTCGGAAGCCGAGGTAACAACATCCCCATCCCGGTTTTCATACATGACCACAACATCAACCGGATATGTCTGCTTTTCTGCTTCGCTGGAGATCGCAACTTTATATCTGGCGGTAACCGTTCCGTTGTGGGGAAAATCCCCTATAAAAACGCTGCTGTCAGTCGGAATTATCGGACTTGCTCCATTACGGACAATTTTGACAGTCGCCTTTCTGCCATCTTCAAACCCGGTATTTTTTATTTTCAGGTTCAGGTATCCCTCACTCCCGACATTCAGGTTTTCCGGCACAGCCTCAAGAACTTCAATGTGTACCTGGGGCTTGATTTTTATGGTGATGGGGATGGTCTCATTCACCTGTCGGTAATTATACCGGAGTATATCAGTTGAATCCTGGTCTGATGATGCGAGATACGTGTACCTGATGGTGAGTGGCAGCTGGTATTCACCTTCATGAGCACCAGAGGTGATTTTTGTTGCAATTGCCACGGTAACCTTGCCCTGGCTTTTAATATCCCCGACACTCTGCGGATCGTTTTTCACCATTACCGGAGCGTTCCCGGCGGATAGTTCAACAGTGACCATCTTTGCTGTTGTGGGGAGATCGTCCCTCTCGATAGTCCCTTTCGTTACAAATTTGAGATCGTTCACCCCATTATTCCAGACGATCACCTTTATGGAAGCATCCTGCCCCGGGGTAAACTCGTTGGTGCCCGATAGTGCTGCCGACATCCGGGGGCTTCCGCCAAGATATGTTGTTACACCCATGACCGGTAGAGGGCAGCAGAGCCCAAGAACAAGAAAAACGAATATCATTTTGAACGATTTCATGAGCATCCACTTGTTGTTATTGTTATAACAACATTTATTATTGCAGGATATAAAGTGATGTTTCAATGAAATTGCCGTCAGAAAATCCAGTCCGGGTTATTGAATGTCTCAAATCACTCGGTCTGACAAAATATGAAGCACTTGTCTATATTGCACTCCTGAGGCTGGAAAGTGCTACGGCAAGTGAGATTCATGAGATTTCCGGGGTTCCTCGCGCATCGGTATATACGGTCATTGATCAGCTTCTCGATAAAGGACTTGTCTCGGTCTCTCAGTCTGCACCCAAACGGTTTGCCGCCTTTTCCCCGGAAGACGCCATTACCAGACTGATGGGCCATATCGAAAGGGATGCACAATATGCACGCGATTCCTTATCGTTGATATATCAGGAGCGGGTAGGCCCGGGATCGGGAAGTGAAGAACTCATCTGGAATATCTACGGTATTGAAAATATCAAAAAAAGATTCATTGATACCATTTCCTATGCAAAACAGGAGATCAGAATTATCGCTCACCCCCAGTTTTTATCTCCTGATATTCAACAGAAACTCGTCTCTGTGGCAAATCATATCAGAGTCGAAATTATCACACCTCACTGGGCTGGAGAGATACCCAAAAAAATGAGAGTGTATGTCATAAAACATCCCAAAATCCCAAAAGAGCTTGATAAGGCAAAGGATATGATGGCCGGCGGAGTCTGTATTATTGACAATCGGAGCGTTATGGTTATCGTGGGAGTAGGTGAAGAGGATGCAGTTGCACTGTTTTCAGAATCCGAAGGATTCGTTCGTTTTTTTGTTCGGTACTATACCTTGATCTTTGACTGGGCCAAAAAAACCGGATGAAAAAAGATTTTTTTTAATAATCCCTGATCTCTTCCATCTGCGAAATTTCTATCAGTCCTTTCATTGCCTGGGTCTGCACCCAGCGACCACCCTCTCGTATTGCAGCCATAGGATTCGCACCACCAACGGCTGCCATTGCAACGAACTGCGGGCTCACGGGAACACCAAGGAGAGGAAGGTTCGGCATCCCCACTTCAAGAATCCCGGTGAGACTGCTGCCTGAGAGCTCATCGAGTACGGTGCCGACCTGATGTTCAGCTTCCATGTGGAACTCCCTGATATTTGCAAGAATGGACCCGCTTCCCGTGCGCATTACACCGGTAACAGAAGTCGTCTTATGGGAAATGAGCACCTGTAGAGGATCGACAGTCGTGTGTTCATACAGGATTATATGAGTGAACCGCATAGGTGTGCGTTTTTCTATTTCGACAATGCCCCCACCGATCGGGGTGATAGGAATTCCCCGATTTATCAGGAGACCATCAAAGGTTATACTGCATATTGTACAGATACCGGTTAATCCTTTTGGCACGGCATACCCGGCGATTTTCTCACCGGAAGAGAAGAATCTGACGCGGCCACTCACCGTCACACCGGTCTTATATGCATCTTTGAGCGTAGAGATTGCAAAGTCAAGATCTTCGTTTTTAATCAGAGACAAGTTATAAACAACGTTGCCTTCATCCGTAACCGGATCAAAAGTCACCTGCATTGCAAAATCTTCAATGCTGTGGTTGACGAATTTGAGCGGAACGTTCATTACAGTAATTTCAGACATCGCAATAGAAAAATTGTTCTATAAGACCATGGCAATTTATTTATGATGGAACACGACATGCGGGAAAAAGCCAAGAATGCAATGCGACTCATTCTTGAGGCAGCCCGTTTTGAGGTCGAAGAGGTGGATGAACCTCTCGATCTTTCTGCGGTACGCGACAGCACCTGCCTTCTGGTACTCTGTTCAAACGACAGTGACCTTATCGGGCAGTTTGATAAAACAAACTACAACCTTATGATCGATGATCATGAGATGAGCTGCAAAAAACTCCTCTTTTCTATAGATAAGGAAATTGTAACTGAGAACTGTATCCACTGGGGCGTTGACGAATTTGTTCGGTTTACCGGTGAGGCAGTACTGGCTGACATTCTTAACCGCGCGCTGGATCTCACACCATCAAAAGGCAGGAAAACCGCTGTTACTACAGCATCTGCCGGGCAGGATGCACCCCGGAAAGAGGAGTCCTCTGGCATCACCATCCCGCATTACCCGGTAAAAATCACCGAACAGGCAGCAATGCGAACCGGGGGAGTTCAGGGAGCCGCAAAACTCCGGTTCATACCGTATTACCTTTTTCATTACACGAGCGGTGGCGAACAGATCTACAAGGATCGGCGCATTCCCTTTGATGCTGATGGTTGGGGTGCAATTAATGCAATCAACGGCATAAAGATCGACCTTGATGATAAATTAGTTGAGGAAAAAGAGATTCCCGCAGGCGCTGAAGTTTCTGATCCCCATATCCGGAAAGATGAGGCAACAGAGCGAATTGTCAATGAGCTGATCGACCGGCTTACCCAGAAGGTACGCATCAAGCAGGAGAAAGGCGATGCGATCTTCTACGAAGAGAAGATCCTCAAACCCGAGAAGAAAAATATCTCTGTTACTACCAGGCAGGTCTATATCCCGATCTGGCAGATACGGGGCAAAAAGATCGTCGAGGTAAATGCTTTTACCGGCGAGCTGCTCTCAGAGCCGATGGATGAAGGAGTCGAAATATTCTGAGTATAGGGTTGCACAGGAAGAGAAGAACGGAAGATCTCGTGTGCTCCTCTTATTAAAAGGAGCAGAATTTACCTGTTGAAGGAAAGGAAAACCCATGATTGTTGTTCTTGGGGGAGGCCCGGCAGGAAGGATCGCATCAATCCGTCTCGCATCCGCGGGTAAAGATGTCCGGCTTATCGAGCATGGGGGTATCGGGGGTCAATGCCTCCATTTTGGCTGCATGCCTGTATGTGCCCTGAATGATGTCGCCCGATTCATTCATTCGGCACGCTCTTTTCATAATCTGGGGATTGTTGATACTGTTCCTGATATTAATTTTTCAACAATTTTTTCTGAGATGCATGCAATCCAGAAAAAGATCGCTTCCGTTCTGGATACCGAGACCAGATCTGCCGGTGTAAACATAATCTATGGGAAAACCGGCAGGCTTGAAGGAAAGAAGGTTTTTGCCGGAGATGAACAGCTGGATGCGGATGCGGTCATTGCCGCCACAGGTTCACGCCCCAATATTCCTGATATCGAAGGGATCGATCTCAAAGGAGTATATACTCCCCATACCCTCTTTGGTATGAAAGAACTCCCCAGAAAACTGGCGATTATCGGGGGGAGTGTGATGGCTGCTGAATTTGCCTACATTTTTTGTATGTTCGGCAGCGAGGTGACGATTATCAGCCGAAGTACTTTTCTGAAAAACACCGATAAACATCTCCGTGCCCTTGCGATGAAGGAACTTGAGGGAGTGGAGATTAGCGAGGATACGAGCGTACAATCGATTTCCGGGAGATCGCATATCCACTCGGTTCATGTGAGAGCAGACAACAGGGATGAATCGATTGATGCTGATGCGGTCCTCATCGCTGCAGGTCTTGTCCCACGTTCCGAAATGCTGAACGGGGTAAAAAAAGGCTCTATTGGGGAGGTTATTGTTGATCGCCAGATGCAGACAAGTGTCCCGGAGGTCTATGCCTGCGGAGATGTCATTGGCCCCCCGTATCTCACCCCGGTTGCCCGTTACCAGGGTATTATTGCAGCCGATACTATTCTTGGAAAGCCTCGCACAATGGACATGCAGTATATCCCGCAGTCGATTAATCTTGCCCATGAACTTGCATTTTGCATTCCTGAAACGGAGGGGGCCGCTTCACTTGCGATCCCCGGACCTGCGGGACCAGGAACATTCTGGTCTGTCCCCTGTGGAGATACGGGGCTCGCCAAGGTTATGGTTGACCCGGATAGTGGGGCACTTTTAGGAATCTGCGCAGCAGGACCTGGCGGAGGGCTCATTGCCGGTTATATGGCATTTCTCATGAAGCGCCATTTTTCCGTTCATGATTTTGAGGAGTTTATCGAAGTCCATCCATCGACAGATGGCATCTACGGGCTTTTAAAATACACGTCCGATATGCTGAAAAAGCGCTGAGGAAATTAACAACCCCGGCTACGTGTTCCTCAAGCAGGAAATGGGTTGTTTTTACCTGTTTGCCAGTGCAGGAACCAAAAAAAAGGTCTTCAGGCGCAAATGCTGATGGTATTATTACGATCAAAATCGAATAATTAAGATACATACCATTCTTAAAATGGGTGCTTTCCGATGACTAACCCCTCCGAAAATATTGCATTTGACCAGACACGGCTCGATAAAGTACGTGCACTCAAAGATAAAGGTATCACTATTTTCCCGTCTTCGTTCGACAGGCAGCACACGGTGTCCGATATCAAGACTCGGTACGCGGATATCACCCATGACAAGAGCGCGGAGCAGGTGTCAACTGCCGGAAGAATATACATTGTGAGGAACCACGGGAAAACCCTTTTTGCAGATCTCGGTGACGAATCCGGAAAGATCCAGCTCTATATCCGGAAAAACGATATCGGGAACGAGCAGTTTGAGCTGTTCAACCAGTTCATCGAACGGGGGGATATCATCGGTGTAACCGGTCATGTGTTCCGGACAAAATTAGGGGAAATTACCATCTGGGTTGAGACTTTCACCCTCCTCTGCAAGGCTGTCTGTTCGCTCCCGGAGAAATTTCACGGCCTGACGGATGTCGAGAAGCGCTACCGCCAGAGGTATGTCGACCTGATTGTCAACGAGGAGAGCAGGCAGACATTCCGGAACCGGAGCCGGATTATCTCGTTGATCCGCAGGTATCTTGATGATCACGGGTTCCTGGAATTCGAAACCCCTATCCTCCAGCCGGTGTACGGCGGGGCAAATGCCCGCCCGTTCACTTCATACCATAACTTCCTTGACCAGAAGTTGTTCCTTCGGATTGCACCCGAGCTGTACCTGAAACGACTGATTGTCGGAGGATTTGAGAAGGTCTTTGAGATTGCACGGAATTTCCGCAACGAAGCGGTCGATACGGATCATAACCCGGAATTTTCCATGGTGGAGATCTACTGGGCTTACCGGGATTTCGAGGACATGATGGCACTGACCGAAGACATCATTGCCTCCATTATCTTTGAAGTTCATGGGAAATTTGAGCTGCCGTTCGAGAACCTTCTCCTGAATTTTGAAAAGCCATGGAAGAAACTCTCCATGGCGGATGCGGTTAAGGAGTATGCCGGAATCGACATCTATGCACAGACGGTTGAACAGCTCCGTGAACTCGCACAGCAGAACAAGCTGGATGACTGGGAGAAATCAAAAACCCATCGCGAATTCCTCGTCCTGTTCTTTGAAGGGCTCGTCGAAGAGAAACTTATCCAGCCGACCTTTGTTTATGATTACCCGGTGGAGAACTCCCCGCTTGCAAAGCGGCACCGCACCAAAGAGGGATTCACCGAGCGGTTCGAATTGTTCATTTATGGCATGGAAGTCGGCAACGGGTTCTCGGAGCTGAATGACGCGATGGACCAGAAGGCACGATTCGAAGACCAGGACGAAAAGCGGCGGCTGGGCGACGTGGAAGCCCAGATGATCGATTACGATTTCATCAACGCTCTCGGGTATGGTATGCCACCAACCGGTGGTGTGGGCATAGGCATCGACCGGCTCGTGATGCTTCTGACGAATAATATTTCGATCAAAGAAGTTATCCTGTTCCCCTCAATGAAGAGCGTTCAGGCCGATGACCCGGATGAACAGCGGGACGAAAACGCTCAACCTGAGAAATAATCACAGGTCAAATTCTCCCGTTTGATAGGTCAAAAATATCAGTCCATTTATATGGATAATCCAGTCATGGGGCGGTGACGTCAACCAATTCCCCCACGGGAATTGTTAAACTATCTTCTTAACCATTTCTTTAACAACAAAATAGAGTCTTATTATTTGTGATACGGTTCCCCGTGATTGATTTTACATGCACGGTAGATCTGCTCAAGGATAATGAGCCGGATCATCTGGTGCGTGAATGTCATAAGCGAGAGTGAAAGCCGGACAGAACTTCTCGCGATAACAGCATCAGAAAGCCCGAGATCTCCTCCTATAATAATACTCAGGGAATTTCTGCCGGCAATCTCATACCGCTGGAGGTTTTCTGCCAGAGTCTCACTTGACCAGTGAACCCCATTGACGTCAAGGACAATGATAAAGCTGTCCTGAGGGATCGCCCCAAGAATACGCATGCCCTCGGCATCCTTGATCCGTTTTTGATCTGAGGGTGTGAGATTTCCGATCCTTTTATCTTCAGCGATCTCAAGAATATTCAATTTCACGTACGGGCGCAGGCGTTTTAAGTATTCTGCAATCCCATCCTGCAGGTACTTTTCCTTGATCTTACCGACAGCGATTATGAGAATCTGCATGGGTCTTCCCATGTGGAAACAGGTGTAGTACCCTGCCACATGCCAAAAGAATATTATCCAAATATCTTTTTTGATTGTTCAAGTGCATCAACAGCCGGGAGCTTTTTGCCGGTCAGAAACTCAATACAGGCCCCGCCACCCGTAGAGATATGGGTGAAATCCTGTTCAATGCCAAGTTTTTCTATGACGGCAGCAGTGTGCCCGCCACCGACAACGGAGAACTCTACTTTCGATGCCGCCCGGAGCAGTTCGTATGTCCCTGTAGCAAAATCAACATCTTCAAAGACACCTGCAGGTCCGTTAAAGACAACAGTACCTGCCTTTTTAAGAGCCTGAACAAGGGATGCAAGGGCGTCCATACCCAGGTCAAGCACGGGTGAATCTTCAGGAATCCTGTCAATGGGATATTCGACACGATGGTTATCCTGCCTCACGGCAACGGATTCCGGCATAATCACACGTTCCCGGTAAAGTGAAAGGATCTCCTTTGCCTTTTCAATCTCCGGCTGGTATTTGAGCTGGGCAATCAGCTGGGTGGAGGGCTTCCCGATATTGTAGCCGGCAGCAATCAAAAAGACATTGGCAACAACCCCGATCACGATAACCTGATCAGCAATGCCGTTCGCCAGCACATGCCGGGCAACATCAATAGAATCATCCACCTTCGTACCGCCAAGAACCATACAGACAGGGCGGGGTGCACCGGAAAATACTTTGGAGAGTGTTGCAACTTCCTTTTCCATAAGGAGCCCGCCCGCTGATCGCATGGCAAGCGGGAGACCCACGATGGTTGGTTGTGAACGGTGGGCGGTACCAAACGCATCGTTTACAAAAACATCAGCCATTGAGGACAGTTTTTTTACCAGATGTGTCTTTTTTGCTTCTTCTGGTTTCAGGGTCAGGTTCTCTTCTGCATTGAACCTGACATTTTCCAGCATCAGCACATCACCAACCTTCATGGCATGCACGGCTTCCCGTGCATGACGCCCGAAGATACTGTCAACGTACTTGACCGGTTTTCCCAGCAGCTGCTCGAGCTTCTCTGCATGTGCCTCAAGCGTGGTAAAATCTTTTTTCCCGGGTCTGCTCTGGTGGGTGACAATCACAACGCGGCTGTCAGAAAGTATGCGGATTGTCGGAAGGTGCTCCCGGAACCGTTTATCATCGAGAATAATGTTGGAGGTGGGATCAATGGGGGAGTTGAGATCGAGCCGGAGGAGGACGGTTTTTCCGTTACATCCCAACTCCCTGATGGTTCCAATCTGCATCCAGACCACCATACAGATTTATGATGTGCTCCTGGCTTTGATTCTTTTCATACGGAAGAGCTCTTCCCGCTCCATCTCATCGAGGCGCATCTTGATAAAGTCTCTCGCTGCGGTGAGTTCGGGGATTACCTTGAACTCGAGGGCATTTACTCTTCTTTTTGTCTTTTCAATCTCGTCAAGCAGGCGTTTCATCGTGGTTTCGATCTCAGCACTTTCTATGATTGATTCCACCAGTTCTTCGAACGCCGAAGCAGTCTCATCAATGACCGTGGAGGTTCCCAGAACACCATAGCCCCTGTCCACGAGGCTTTTCCTTACCTTGGATGCATCAATCTGGGGCACGATTACCCCCATAATATTTTTGCTTTTCAGGGTCATTTCCGGAACCTCTTTTACCGAGAATGCCGCTGATTTCACACCAATGGCACCTTCNACGGTGTTGGCAAGTGCCATCATCTCGACGGCAACCTGATATTTATCCAGAAGCTCNCCCCTGCTATCCTTCGCAGTGGCAAGCACCTTGAAAAATTCAAGGATCAGTCCATCGCGCTTCATNTTNAGGATTTTNTAGCCNCGNTCGGAGAGCTGGATCTTCCGTTTCAGGNTGATCAGTTCCGACCGGGTCGGCTTAATATCACGCAGCGCCATGGACAGTTACTCCTTCTTTGCACCGGCCTTGAACTTCGGGTGGTACTTGTTGATCAGTTCGCGGTCAATACGAGTCAGCTGCTCAACCGGCAGCGTCGACAGAAGGTCCCAGCCAAGGTTCAGGGTATCTTCTATAGTGCGGTCCTCGTCATAGCCCTGGCGGACAAAGCGGTTCTCAAAGATATCCGCGAACTCGAGGAGCAGGCGGTCTCGCTCGGAGAGTGCATCCTTACCAACGATTGCGACAAGCCCGCGAAGGTCGTTGCCTTCAGCATAGCCTGCATACATCTGGTCGGATACTTTCTTGTGATCCTCACGCGTGTGCCCTTTTCCGATCCCAAGGTTCATCAGTCGGGAGAGAGAGGGCAGCACATTGATAGGCGGGTAGATACCCTTACGGTGAAGGTCCCGGTTGACCACAAGCTGACCTTCGGTGATATACCCGGTCAGGTCTGGGATCGGATGGGTGATATCGTCACCGGGCATCGTCAGGATAGGGATTTGGGTGACTGAGCCCTTCAGGCCCTTGATCATGCCGGCACGCTCATAGATACAGGCAAGGTCTGTGTACATG
>PDVJ01000483.1_pt1 | contig 13613 bp, 10 predicted proteins | sample 1369811 | NCBI WGS metagenome assembly PDVJ01 (sample SAMN07795376, study PRJNA414565) | Alkali sediment metagenome, whole genome shotgun sequencing project. | reverse complement strand
TGAAGAACAACGATGCATTCTAATACTAGTACGACTCGAAATGGCGCATTTTGACCGATAAATGGATAGAATCGAGAAAGTGAAACCCTTATGATCGAATTCATCCAGCAACACAGTCCCATCACACAGGCGCTGATGGCCACGCTCTTCACGTGGGGCGTGACGGCGGCGGGTGCGGCGCTCGTCTTCTTCATCAAGTCGGTCAGGCCAAGGCTCATGGATTCGATGCTTGGTTTCGCGGCTGGCGTTATGATTGCTGCAAGCTTCTGGTCATTGCTCGCACCGGGCATCGAAATGGCGGAACAGATGGGGCAAATCCCCTGGCTCACAGCCGTCATCGGATTCATGGCTGGCGGGCTCTTCATGAGACTGACGGATCGCATCCTCCCACATCTTCATTTAGGTCTGGCGATGGGGCAAAGCGAGGGGATCAAGACATCCTGGCAGCGAAGCACGCTGTTGGTCCTTGCGATCACATTGCACAATATTCCTGAAGGTCTGGCGGTCGGCGTTGCGTTCGGGGCTGTGGCGGCCCATCTTTCCTCTGCGACGCTGGGCGGGGCCATTGCGCTGGCAGTCGGGATTGGCCTTCAGAATTTTCCCGAAGGGGCGGCGGTGTCGTTGCCGTTGAGGAGAGAAGGCATGGGGCGAACGAGGAGTTTTCTGATGGGGCAGGCGTCCGGCATCGTCGAACCCATTGCCGGCGTACTCGGGGCCGCATTCGTCCTGCAGATGCAGAGCATCCTGCCCTATGCACTTTGCTTTGCTGCCGGCGCAATGATTTTTGTAGTCGTGGAAGAACTGATCCCGGAATCTCAGCGGAACGAGGCGAACATTGACCTGGTGACCATGGCAACCATGGCGGGGTTTTCGGTGATGATGCTGCTCGATGTGGCACTGGGATGACGGATCTGATCTGGAATCAACACAGGAGGCGCCAACCAGGGGCTGATACGATCCATAGATGAAAATCTATTCGAAATTTATTCGAATCGAGAGGTGATGAACTTTGAGTTCGATCGAGGGCAGCGGTTTTGCACAAATCCAGGGGCTGTTTCAATTCAGGATCAAACCGGACGCGGACCTGCTTCAGGCAATTTCGGAAGCCGTGTCCGCAGAAGGGATCAGGGCCGGTGTGTTTGTCTCAGGGTTGGGGGCTCTCAAAAAATGTGGCACTGGGATGACGGATCTGACTTGAAGTCGCCTCCCCCATGGAATTGGTGTCATTGCCCGGCTGGGTCGCCCCCAAAGCCGCCGGCGGTGTGGAAGTCCATGCTCATTTTGCGGCCTCGACCGTTCGAGATGAAACGGTCGTCACCATGGGCGGGCATTTGACGGAGGGCACCATCTGCGGGATCAAATGCGTCATCGCCGTGCTCGTGATCGACGGGGACGGCATCCATGCCGATCAGGATGAAAAGACAAAATCCTGCGATCTTTTCTTCAGCCCGCAAGGCAACGTGCTCTCGTAACCGCAGGTTCTCAGCTCAACCCATCGCGGCTTTCAACTGTTCAACGGCCTGCTGCAGGTTCGCCATGGAGGTGGCGAATGTGAGCCTGACGTTCTGCGTCCCTGTGTTGCCGAACGCCGAACCGGGGGTCACGGCCACGTGCGCTTCCTCGATCATGAATTTCGCCAGTGCGTTCGAGTCCATGCCGCGATGTGTGACCCGAGGAAACAGGTAGAAGGCCCCCTCCGGCAGCGGGCAGTGCACGCCGGGAAGGGCGTTCAGGGCGTCCGTCATGAACCGGCGCCGGCGGTCGTATTCCGCCACCATTTCGGCGACACAGCCCTGCGGGCCCTGCAACGAAGCTACACCGGCCGCCTGGACGAAGGAGGGGGCACAGGTGACGACGTGCTGCTGGACCTTGAGGATCTGTTCGCACAGAGGGGCCGGCGCCCCGAGGTAGCCCAGGCGCCATCCGGTCATGGCGTAAGCCTTGGACATGCCGTTGAGGGTCACGGTGAGATCCCGCATCCCCGGCAGCGCGGCGAGGCTGATGTGCTGGTGTTTGTCATAGATGATGGGCGTAGATCTCGTCGCTCAGCACCCAGAAGCCGTGCTCCTGGGCTGAGCGGGCAATGATGTTGAGTTCGTCTCGCGTCAGGACCCGCCCGGTCGGGTTGTTCGGCGAATTCAGGATCATCGCCTTGGTTCGCGGCGTGATCCGGCTCTTCAAGACATCGCCATCCAATAAAAAGTTGTCCTCCGGACGCAGGGGGACATCCACCGGTATCCCGTCCAGCATCCGAATCATGGGTTCGTAGCTCACCCAGGCCGGATCGAAATAGAGAACCTCGTCGCCCGGCTCGATCATGGTTGCCAGGGTCATGTAGAGCGCGAGCTTCCCGCTGGCGGTGACGATGACCTCGGTGTCGGGGTCATACGCCACGTGATTGTCGCGCTGGAGCTTGGCCGTGATCGCCTTGCGAAGCTCGGGGATTCCCTTGCTGGCGACATAGTGGGTAAGGCCTTGGTTCATCGCTTTGACGGCCGCCTCGACAATGTGGGGCGGCGTGTTGAAATCAGGGTCTCCGCCACCCAGGTTGACGACCTTGACGCCGCGCTGCTGCAGTTCGCGCGCCCGGTCAGAGACGGCAACGGTCATCGACTCACTCAGCGCATCAATTTTTTTCGCCCATCGGACTGACATCGGTCACACTCCTTCTTCGGCAAAGAGAGCCCTGTTGGCTTGGAGCTCTCTTCCGCAGTTTAAAATTTCATCCACTCCGGACACTGGATACAATAAAACGGCGTAATAGTCACCTGAAAACGCATTGCGGGCAGGACGGGTATTGCACTCCAACCCCTAACTACACTATAGTTTAGCACTATGCTTCAGAGCCCGTACCATCACCCTCGGCTGGTCCGGATATCTGCTCGTCAAAACGGTTGCAGGTAAGATCATGGCTCGGAATCGCACGGCCTTATTCGAAATACCGGTAGAGCGTTTGACCGAGTCTGACGCCCGGTCGGAACTGAAAGAACTGGCGGAACTGATCGCTCACCATGACCGGCTGTATCACGAAAAGGATGCGCCCGAGATCAGCGACGCGGAGTATGATGCGCTTCGGCAGCGCAACGCCGCCATCGAGGCGCGTTTTTCAGAGCTCATTCTGCCCGAAAGCCCTTCGCGAAAGGTCGGCGCGGCGCCCGCCGCCGGTTTTAAAAAAGTGCGGCACCGCGTGCCGATGCTCTCCCTCGACAACGCGTTCACGGCCGAAGACGTTTTCGACTGGCTCGACAGCATCCGGAATTTCCTGCGCGAGCTGAAGGATCCGGAGGTGGCGATTGAAATCCTCTGCGAGCCCAAGATCGATGGCCTGTCCTGCTCGCTCCGTTATGAGCAGGGCAAATTGGTGGGGGCCGCCACGCGCGGCAACGGGGTCGAAGGCGAGGATGTGACCGCCAACGTCATGACCATCACGGATGTTCCCCGCTCATTGAAGGGCAGGGGCTGGCCGGAGGTCCTGGAGGTGCGCGGCGAGGTCTACATGACCGATGCGGACTTCCTGAATCTCAATGCGCAGCAGGAGGCAGCCGGGGCAAAGCGGTTTGCCAATCCGCGGAATGCCGCGGCCGGCAGCCTGCGGCAGCTGGACTCTGCCATCACCGCCGCACGACCGCTGCGGTTTACCGCACACGGCTGGGGCGAGATTTCGGAGACGTTTGCGAAGACGCAATCCGAAGCGCTCGGCAAGATCAAACGCTGGGGGTTTCAGCCGAACGAACCGTCCCGGGGGGTCAGGATCGTTGACGCGGACATAGGCGAGCTGTGCGCCTATTACGACGACATCGAACAGAAGCGCTCCGGCCTGGGCTTCAGCATCGACGGCACGGTGCTCAAGGTCGACCGGCTGGATTGGCAAATCCGGCTCGGCCGCGCGAGCCGTTCGCCCCGCTGGGCGATTGCCTGGAAGTTTGCCCCCGAGCGCGCCGTGACCGTTATCGAGGATATTCAGTGCCAGGTCGGGCGCTCCGGCAAGATCACACCGGTGGCCCATCTGCGGCCGATCAACGTCGGCGGTGTGCTGGTGAAGCGGGCGACCTTGCACAATGCGGACGAGATCGCACGCAAGGACATCCGGATCGGCGACACCGTGATCATCCAGCGCGCGGGCGACGTGATCCCGCAGGTGGTCGAGGCCGTGCCGGAGAAGCGGCCGGCGGAGAGCGCACCCTATCGATTTCCCGAGCAGTGCCCGGTCTGCGGCAGCCGGCTCATCCGGAAAGAAGGGCAGGTCGACATGGTTTGCACCGGCGGCCTGGTCTGCGCCGCACAGGTCGTCGAACGGCTCAAACACTTTGCGTCCCGGGACGCGTTCGACATCGAGGGGCTGGGCGAGAAGAACATCGAAACCTTCCACAGCCAGGGGCTGATCAAGACCCCGGTGGACATCTTCACCCTGGAGGCGCGCGACGGCCGGGAGCTGCCGCCGCTGCGCGAATGGGACGGGTGGGGGGAGAAGTCGGCGCGCAAGTTGTTCGACGCCATCCAGCGTGCCCGCACGATCCCGCTGGACCGCTTTATTTACGCGCTGGGCATTCACCAGGTCGGGCAGGCGACCGCACGCCTGCTGGCCAAGCATTACCTGTCCCTCACTCACTGGCGCGCGGGCATGGACGCGGCCCAGGATCAGGATGCTGAAGAGTGCGCCGAGCTGCTCTCGATCAGCGGCATCGGCGCCAGCATGGTGGACGACATACTTGGATTCGTGGCCGAGCCTCACAACCGGGAGGTCCTGGACGCCTTGAGCCGGCCGCGTGACGGGCAGGCGCCGCTGGTCACGGTGACGGACTTCGAGCGCGCCGCCACGGCATCGCCCGTTGCCGGGAAAACGGTCGTGTTTACCGGCAGCCTTCAGGCCATGAGCCGCAGCGAGGCCAAGGCGCAGGCCGAGGCTCTGGGCGCGAATGTCGCCGGAGCGGTGTCCCAGAAGACGGATTACGTGGTGGCCGGGCCGGGCGCAGGTTCCAAGGAGAAGAGGGCCAGGGAACTGGGGCTGACCGTTCTGACCGAGCCGGAGTGGCTGGAGTTGATCGGCAGCAGCCGCAATCAAGGAAGCTGAGGTGATCCATGGCAGACAATGTCAGGGCGCACGTCATCATCACCGGCCGCGTCCAGGGGGTTGGTTTCCGCTACGACACCCAGTGGGCGGCCCAGCGGATCGGGGTTCACGGCTGGGTGCGCAACCGCCGGGACGGATCGGTGGAGGGTGTGTTCGAGGGTGAGAAGGAGCGCGTGAACCGCATGCTCGACTGGTGTCAGCACGGCTCGGCGTTGGCGCACACGGCCTTCAGCGTTGTGCGGTGATGACGACTTCGTAATAAAAAAAGCGAATCCGCAACAGCGGATTCGCTTTTTTTATTCCTGGATCCGGCTGAGAACTATACGAGTTCCTTCAGCCCCTTGCCGGCCTTGAACTTCACGACCCGGGCGGCCTTGATCTTGATGGGGGCGCCGGTCTGCGGGTTGCGGCCTTTGCGGGCCTTGCGCTTGGAGATGCTGAAGGTGCCGAAGCCCACCAGCGTGACTTTGCCTTCCGGCTTCTTGAGGGTCTTGCTCACGTTGTCCATGAAGGACTGAAGCGCGGAGCCAGCGGCCACCTTGGAAATACCTGCATCCTTCGCAATTTTCTCGATCAGATCAGCCTTGGTCATTGTGTTCTCCTCTGTGTGTGTGATGTTCCAGGCTCACGCGAGCCCGCAGTGAAAAAGGGTTATCCACTCCTACCGAAAGTTCAAAAGGCTGTCAACACAATTCTGCAGCCGGTTGCTGGTTCTGAAGCCTTGGCCCGCCTGGGTTTTCGCGGTCGGTCCGGCGCGGCGCAACCGTGGCCGTTACGATGCGAACAGCGCGTCGACGAACTGCTGCGGGTCGAAGTCCTGCAGGTCCTCGATGGATTCTCCGATCCCGATGTAGCGCAGCGGGATGTCGAAGGCCTGGCAGATGGCGATGACGATCCCGCCCTTGGCCGTGCCGTCGAGCTTCGTCAGCGCTATCCCGTTCAGTTCCAGCGCTTCGTGAAACAGCCGGACCTGGGAAATGGCGTTCTGGCCGGTGGTCGCGTCCAGGACCAGCAGGACGTCGTGCGGTGCTCCCGGCAGCTTCTTGGCAATGGAGCGTTTGACCTTCTTGATTTCCTCCATCAGGTTGATCTTGGTGTGAAGCCGGCCGGCGGTGTCCACGATCACCACATCCGCACCGCGGGTGAGAGCCTTATCGACGGCGTCAAAAGCGACCGACGCCGGGTCCGCCCCGTTTGCGTGCCGGACGATGTCGGCGCCGGCCCGCTCGGCCCAGATCGTGAGCTGCTCCACCGCGGCGGCCCGGAAGGTGTCCGCCGCCGCGATCAGCACTTTCTTGCCGTCGGCCGCGAGCCGCGCGGCGAGCTTGCCGATGGTGGTGGTCTTGCCGACGCCGTTGACCCCCACCACCAGGATCACATGGGGCGGCCCTCCCGGCGCGCAGGCCGGCCGGGTGTTGCGGGTCAGGATGGAAAGGAGCTCCTCACGCAGGACGGACTGCAGCTCTTCGGCCGTGGCGGCCCCGGCGGCCGAGATGCGCCCGATAAGCGCGGTAGCCGTCTCGACCCCGATGTCGGAGGTGATCAGCAGCTCCTCGATCTGATCGAGAACCCCCGCATCGATCTTCTTGCCGGTGAGCACCCGTGCCAAGCCGTCGGACAGGCTGCGGCGTGTCTTGGACAGCCGCTCCCGCAGGCGGGCGAAAACCCTGCGGCGCGGCGGCGTTTCATCCGGGGTCTCGCCTGCCGGCTCCCGGGCCGGGGCATCGTCTTTTCGTTTGAACCAACCCACCGCTTGCGCTCCTTCGGACATCCGGCCCCAACGCGGGCCTTTACGCCGCGACGGTCTCCGGCCGCTTGAGGTTGACGGAAACCACCTTCGAGACGCCCTTCTGTTCCATGGTGATGCCGAACAGGGTGTCGGCGAACTCCATGGTGCGCTTGTTGTGGGTGATCATGACGATCTGGGATTTCTCGCCGATGTGCTGCAGCAGGTCGTTGAAGCGATAGACGTTGGCGTCGTCCAGCGGGGCGTCGATCTCGTCCAGCAGGCAGAACGAAGCCGGCCGGATCAGAAAGATCGCGAAGATGAAGGCGATGGCGGCCATCGCCTTTTCGCCGCCGGACAGAAGGCTCATGCGCGTCAGTTTCTTGCCCGGCGGGTGGATCATGTACTCCACCCCGGTCTCGAGGGGCTTGTCGGGATCGGTCAGGACCAGCTCGGCCGTGCCGCCGTTGAACAGGCGCGGGAAGACCTCCGCCAGCCTTTCGTTGATGGCATGGAAGGTCTCCATGAAGCGCTCCTGGGAGACCGTGTTGATCTTGTGGATGACCTTGTGCAGGTCCTCGATGGCCTTCTCCAGGTCCTCTTTCTGGGCCGAGAGGAACTCGTGGCGCTCCTTGAGCTGCTGGTATTCCTTGATGGCGCCGAGGTGGACGTCGCCGATCCGGGCGATTTTGGTGCGGTAGCGGGCGAGCTCGGCCTCCATGGCCTCGAGGTCCGGCGCGGGTTCGGCCGGCACGGCCTCCGCCACCGGCACCAGCTGGGCGCGCAGCTCTGCGAACGGCGTCTGGTAGCGCTCCTCGAGCTGGCTGGTGACGTGCTCCCGTCTCATCCGGCGCTGGGTCTGCTCCAGCTCGAGCACGCGGAACTGTTCCATGGTTTTCTCGTGCCGGTCCTTGATTTCGGAGATGAGTTGGTCGCTTTCCTGCAGCTTGGCGTCGATGGACGCGTAGTCGATCTCGTTGCGCTCGATGGTCTGGTCGATGTCCCGGATCTGTGTGTACATGCCCGCCAGGGAGTGCTCGCATTCCTGGACCTGGCCCCGGGAGGCGTTGGCCCTTTCGATTTTCTGGCCGATCTCCAGCGCGAGCTGATCCAGGCGCCGCACGCCGTCGGCCTGGAACTCCCGCAGCCGCCGCAGGCTGGTGGTGCTGTTTTCGAGCCGGGCGTTGAGGGCGGTCATCTCGAGCTTGTGGTTGACGACCTTCTGGTTGACCTCCTGGAGGCCGGCGGAAAGATCGGTGATTTGGTTGGAGCCTTCGGTCACGACCTTTTGCGCCGCCTCGACCTCGGCGGCGATGCCCGAAAGCGCCCGCTCGGTCTTGCTCATCTCGTCGTCCAGGTCGCTCGATTCGCCCAGCAGCTGCTCCTGCTCGAGTTGGGTGAGCTCCAGCTGCCGTCGCAGGCCCTTCAGCTCCTCGGCCGCCTTGTAGATGGCCTTTTCGGCCTCGATCTCGTTTTCGCGGCCCTGGTTCTTCTGCTCGGTCAGCTTTTGCAGCTCCACGTCGAGGTGGCGGAACTCGGCTTCGATGGAGCGCTGCTCGAGGCGGGCGCTCTCCAGCTTCTGTTCGAGCGCCTTGCCCTGGCGTTCGAGTTCCCGCAGCTCGTGCTTCTTTGCCAGGATGCCGCTGGAGGCGTCCTTGCTGCCGCCGATCAAAAACCCCCGGGGCGACACCACGTCGCCGTTGCGGGTGACGATGGTCTGGATCTTGCCGTTCTGGTTGAACAGGGCGAGCGCTTCGGCGAGCGTTTCGGTCAGCACCACGTTGCCGAGCAGGGCCTGGGCGATGGGTTCAAAGCCCGGCTTCACCACGACGTGCTGCAGGAGCAGCTTGGACGGATCGGGCCGCTCCGCGCTGCCAGCCGCCGTGTCGTGCAGTGCCGTGACGGGGATGAATCCGCTGCGGCCGGCGCTCTGCTGCTGGAGGTAGCCGATCGCCGCCAGACCCGCCTGCTGGTCGTCCACAATGACGTACTGGAGGGATTCGCCCAGTGCCGCCTCCACGGCGGTGGCAGCCGAGGCTTCCGGCTCGATCACGTCGGCCACCAGGCCGACGATACCCGCCAGCGTGCGGCCGTCGCTTCCCTCCTTGGCGCGTTTCATCACGGCCTTGACGCCGTCCTTGTACCACTCGAAGTTGTCCTCCATCTTCTTGAGCGTGGCATGCTTCGATCGGGTGGTGCTGCGCTCGAGCTCGATGCTCTGGGCCAGTTTGACCTGGGCGGCGAGGGCCCGGGACTTTTCATCCAGCCGCTCGCGGATGGCGTTGATGCCGTGGCTCAGCTCGGCGATGGCGTTTTTGATCGCCGCAAGCCGCGACTGGGCGCGAGACTCGCGCTCCTGCGCCTCGGCGATCTTCTGGTGCAGAAGGGCTTCTGCCTCATCCGCGCGTTTGAGCCGCCGCTGCAGGTTTTCGCGGTTGTTGGCGGCGTTCTGGAAGAGGTTCCGGTACTGGGCCTCACGGGCCGTGAGGTCCAGCAGGCTGGCCCGGGCGCTCTCCAACTCCTGGTTCATGCCGGCGAGGGCCGCGGTCATCCGTTCCAGGGCGGAGCGCTCCTGCTCGAGGCCGGTGCGGCTGCGCCCGATCTCCTCCCGCAGCCGGGTGTTTTCCGCTTCGCCCTGCTCGATCTCGGTCAGCATGCCCTGGTTTTTCTGCTCCAGCCCCTGGCGGGAGTTCTGCAGGTCGGCGGTTTCACGGTTAAGCCGCTCGATCTCGCCGCGCAGGTGCTCGAGGTCCTTCTCCATGCGGTCGATGGTGCGCTGGATGTTGAACTTCTCGGTCTTCTGGTCGGCGATCGCCTGATTTTTCTGCCAGCGCTCGAGCTTGATCTCCTCGACGGCCGCATCGAGCTTCTTCAGCTCGGTGGTGTGCCCGACGTCGGTGTCCTTGAGTGCCTGCATCATCTGCTCGGTGCTGTCAATCTGGCGGGTGAGCTCCTCGAAGTGGTGCAGCCCCAGGCGGACATCGAGCCCCTTCGCGCGGGTCTGGTACTTGCTGAAGAGCTCGGCCTTGCGGGCCTGCCGTTTCAGGCTGTTCATCTGGCGCTTGATTTCGACGATGATGTCGGCCACCCGCAGCAGGTTCTGGTGGGTGATGTCGATCTTGCGCAAGGCTTCGGTCTTGTGATGCTTGTAGCGGGTGACGCCGGCGGCCTCTTCGACGAAATACCGGCGCTCCTCCGGGCCGGCCTCGGTGATGATGCCGATGTTGCCCTGCTGGATGAACGCGTAGGACCGCGAGCCGAGACCGCTGCCGAGGAAGATGTTGTGGATGTCCTTGAGGCGGCAGGGCTGCTTGTTGAGAAGGTAGGCGCTTTCACCGGAGCGGTAGAGGCGGCGGGTCATGTTGATCTCGGTGAAATCCTTGAGCTCCTCCGGGGCGCTGCCGTTGTCGTTGGCGAGCGTCAGCGAGACCTCCGCCATGCCGAGCGGCGCCCGTCCGTTGGTGCCCGAGAAAATCACGTCTTCCATGGATTTGCCGCGCAGCTGTTTCACGCTCTGCTCGCCCATCACCCAGCGGATGGCATCGATGACGTTGCTCTTGCCGCAGCCGTTCGGGCCGACCACCGCCGTGATGCCCGAGGGAAACTCGATGACGGCTTTCTCGAAAAAGGACTTGAACCCTGAGATTTCGAGCTTTTTGAGCTTCATTGAGTTGGATTTCCTCCGTCGTGGTAACTGCCGAAAATGATGCTGATCCGGCCCATCCCGAACTGAATCCGTGACGGCTGCATGTGTTCGCGCAGGAACTCCGCCGCGTGCAGAAAGATAAAGTGACGCTTTATCCAGCCAAAGGGGTTTGCCGTCCGACCAGTGCGCCAATAATAGCAGGGCAGGGGGTGGTTGTAAAGAAAAAACACAACTTGCGGTATGTTTTTCGGCTGGAGTCTACAAGATGTGGGGTAAATGGGTTTGGCAAGTTTGTCGAGTTAATTGAGTTTATTGAGTTTGTTGAGGCAACTGCTGAGATCTCAGGTCTCAGGTTCAAGGTTCACGGTTCACGGTTCAGAGTTCAGGAAATCCACGAGGGGAGGGCCCCGGCAACTGCATCTTTCCTGAACCCTGTACCCTGCACCCTGAACCCTCTTAACCTGAGCAGTGACCTTCAGCCTTCGGTCTATCTACCTGAGTAGTTACGAATTTCCCATATATACGGGCAGTAAACGCTGGAATCAGCTTGACACTGGACCGGCGCGCCCGGTATGGTGGAATAAGACCCACAACGCACACAGCCGAATTCATGCATAACCACTTTGCCACATGAAGCTGGACCCGGAGGGAGGGCGCCATGACCAAGAAAAAAACGCTCAGTCTTCAACAGATCCTCGACAACCCCACGGTCAAGCAGGCAGTCGATGACGTGAGCTACGAGCTCAATCGCAGGCGGGCTTTCCGTCCGCCCGCCTGCCACGTGTTCGCGCAGCCCTACACCCTTCTCGAGGAGACCGACCGCTTCCGCTTCAGCATCGATCCGGAAGCCGAGCGTCAGCTCCCGGGCATCATCCACAACAAGGTCCAGGTCGTGGCGGGTAAAACCAAGGTCCCGAAAGCGGTGGCGCAGCGGTACACCCAGCGGCGGAACATCGGCATCGTGTTTTCCGGCGGTCCCGCACCCGGCGGCCACAATGTGATTGCCGGGCTGTTCGACGCCGCCAAGCGGGTCAATCCCGAGAACCGCGTCTTCGGGTTCCGGGTGGGGCCCGACGGCGTCATCGAGAACGAGGCGGTCGAGATCACCCCCGAGCTGGTCGATGCCTACCGCAACCTGGGCGGGTTCACGATGATCAAGACCGGCCGCGCCAAGATCGACTCGAAGCAGAAGATCGACCTGTCGCGCCAGACGTGCAAGGCATTAGGGCTGGATGCCCTGGTGATCGTGGGCGGCGACGATTCCAATACCAATGCCGCGTTCCTGGCCCAAGAAATGCTAAACGACGGCATCCAGGTGATCGGCGTGCCCAAGACCATCGACGGCGACATCCAGGTGCGCGACGACCAGGGCCAGGTGCTGTGCGCCGTGTCGTTCGGGTTTCACACCGCGGCCCGGGCCTTTGCCAATGCCATCAGCGGCCTTGCCAACGACGCCAGCTCCGACATCAAGTACTACCACGTCTGCAAGGTGATGGGCCGGGTGGCGAGCCACCTGGCGCTGGAGGTGGCCTTGCAGGCGCATCCCAACATCACCATCATCGGTGAGGACCTGGTGGATTTCGTGGACGAGGAGCGGCTGGAAAAGGCGGCCAAGGAGAACCGGATCGATTACACCGCCTACGGGATGACACTGCGGCACCTGTCGCGGATCATCTGCGAAGGGATCGTCAAGCGGGCCGGCGCCGGGAAGAACTACGGGATTATCGTGATCCCCGAGGGGGTGCTGGAGTTCGTCAACGAGGTGGAGGTGTTCATCATGAAGCTGAACACCATCATCGCCGAATACAACCGCACGCGCGACCGGGATTTTCACTCGGCCTTCCCGTCTCTGGAAAGCAAGCTGGAGTACCTGCACCGGCTGGCCCAGCGTTCCCGGGACGATTCGGCCTTCCGGCTCTGGAACACCCGGGACGAGGACCTGTTCAACGACCTGCCGGAATTTTTCCAGGAGGGGCTGCTGACGGAGCGCGACAGCCACGGCAACTTCCAGTTCTCCCAGATCCACACCGAGAGAGTGCTCATGGGGCTGGTGCACGACTATCTCAACATCCTGAAGGAGAAAGGCCTCTACAAGCTCGGCATCCCGCGGGGGTATTTCCGCAAAACCATGCAGAAGGCCGGCCTCGACCCGGACCGCTTCGGACCGGCCGTTTTCGAAAATTACGGCCAGGGCGAATTCCTCCTGACCAAGGTCTCGATCATTTCCGCCAAGACCCTGCGCCAGGAGTTGGAAAAGGCGGGGCTGATCGGCCCCGAGGACAAGGTGCCGGCCGCCGTCGAGGCGATCTACAAGAAAACCGTGCCGAGCTTCAAAACCCAGGAGCACTTCTACGGCTACGACGGCCGCGGCAACGACCCGACCCAGTTTGACTGCATCTACACCTACAACCTGGGCAGGACCGCCTTCAGCCTGATCGCCAACGGGGCCACCGGCCAGATGGCGGCCATCCGGAACCTGGAGCTGGGGTTCGATGCCTGGGAGCCCATCGGCATTCCCATCGGCCCGCTGATGCATCTCGAAGAGCGCAAGGGCAGGCTCGCCCTGGTGATCGAGAAGGCCCTGGTGGACGTGGATTCCATCGCCATGCAGGTGTTCAAGGCCCACCAGGAGAAATGGCTGGCGGCCTGCGAAGGGGAAGACTGCTACCGCAGGCCCGGTCCCGTCCGGTTTAGCGGTGAAGGTGAGGAGGATCGACCGTTGATCCTGCAATTGAACGCTATCGTCAACCAGCGATCTTGAGGCTTGTAACTACTCAGGTCTCAGGGTTCGGGGTTCAGGGTTCAGGAAATCCACGAGGGCTGGCGCCATGGTTTTCGCTATCCTCCCGCATGGGCGGTTGGGGTCAGCGGCGATCAGGGCCGGGCAACTGCTTCTTTCCTGAACCCTCTCTGCTTGATCAGCTGCTCTGGTCTTAACTTGGTCCCACGGCCCCTCGAAGCCCGAAGTGAACCGATTTCAGCGGTACTTGCTTTCCAGTCGGCTGCGTTCAGCGGCCGACATCACCCCGATCTCCACGAGCAGCTCACCGATGCCGTCCTCTCTCAGCGGCTTGATCTTCATGATGCTTTCGGGGCTCAGTTGGTTCAGGCTGACAAACGTGTAGTGGAGGTTGAGCTTGGGCTTTTTAAGGAAGTAAATGTTCCTCACG
>PDVJ01000482.1_pt1 | contig 13622 bp, 14 predicted proteins | sample 1369811 | NCBI WGS metagenome assembly PDVJ01 (sample SAMN07795376, study PRJNA414565) | Alkali sediment metagenome, whole genome shotgun sequencing project. | reverse complement strand
GTCATCTCTCCAGTGCTTTGTATTACATTTCCTATCGAGATCCCAATTTCATCTTTTATGATAATAACGTTATCAAACATCCCAATCTGTGCCCCAGTACTCAAAACAAGCGCATTCCTGTCATATTTGGCAGGAACGCATATTAAGGGGCATCACCCAAGATCTCTGTTGTATGGTGGAATCGCAGGAGATAGAGCTCGCTGGTCATATAATCGATTCGGGCATCATGACGCAGCTCTTCGACAGGGTCATGGATATGGGGGGTAATTTCGAGATCCTCGTATTTGATATCGGTAAGGAAAAAACCGATCCGAGCTATGCCCGGCTTCGCATAGCGGCGTCCAGCAAGGAAAAACTTCAGTCCATCCTTTCAGAACTCCACCGGCTTGGTGCCCGCCCGCTCGAAGTAAAAGATGCATATCTGGTTCCTGCAGAATCTGATCGTGTCGTACCCAAAGGATTCTACACAACAAGCAACCACCCGACCCAGGTGAAGTATGGAGGGGAGTGGCTCCCCGTAGAATCTATAGAAATGGATTTCCTGATCGTTGTAGATCCTGCGAAGAAGTGTGCAGTGGCCGTGGCGCTGGGAAAAATACGGAAGGGGGATTTGGTGGTTGTCGGTGAGCAGGGAGTCAGTGTCAGGTATCCTGAACGTCCCCGGGAGAGCAGCACCTTTGAGTTCATGCATGGCACGGTTTCTCCCGAACGGCCAAGTGAGACGTTGATCGCACAGATTGCACGTGAAATACTTGATGTCCGCAGGAAAGGTGGCAGGATTGCAATCGTTGGTGGGCCGGCCATAATTCACACAGGAGCAGATAAAGCACTTGCAGAAATGATCCGAAAAGGCTATATTGATGTGCTTTTTGCAGGAAACGCACTGGCCACCCACGATATCGAGTATAATCTGTACGGTACTTCACTGGGGATGGATATCTCAACAGGAAAACCCATAATGGGGGGTCATAAGCATCATCTTTATGCTATCAGTGAGATCATGCGGGCAGGTTCCATCAAAAAAGCAGTGGAAAACGGCATAGTAACCAGTGGAATAATGTATGAATGTGTCAGAAAAAATGTCCCCTTCGTCCTTGCCGGTTCAATCCGTGATGATGGTCCGCTCCCCGATGTGATCACCGATGTGATGGAGGCGCAGGATGCCATGAGAGTCCATATCGAAGGATGCAGTATGGTTTTAATGATTGCAACCCTTCTTCACTCTATCGCTGTCGGTAACTGCCTGCCTTCACATGTGAAAACGGTCTGTGTCGATATTAATCCGACTTCACTCACAAAACTTATGGATCGCGGAACTATGCAGGCTATCGGCATCGTCTCAGATGCAGGAACCTTCCTCCCGCTCCTGGTTAAACAACTAGGCTATCGGCATCGTCTCAGATGCAGGAACCTTCCTCCCGCTCCTGGTTAAACAACTCGAGATCCAGAGCAGTCATACAAAAAAATAATTTTTACGGTTTTTTACCGCGTCAGCGGCATGCCGTATGATTTTTCTGAAGACAGGACATATTCCCATTCCTGCTTACAATCGCAGCTGGTCTGAAGCAGCGCAGTAATAAGATCCCGATCAGCATTCAACGAGTAGTCCCGGATTCCTTTAACCAGCTCGTAATCGCATGCTCCGCAATTGTGAGGGCCCCGTTTCTGACCACCGCCAAGCGGATCGCAGATTGAAAGGACGCTCCAGAGATACGGGGGGCGATATGCTCCCCGCTTCCAGTAGTACTCCAGTTCAGTGTTGCGCTGGACTGTGCAGGGGTTCATGGAGATCATATCTGCACACCCTGCTGTTTCCCGGATTGAGATTTTCATATCAGCTACAGCTTCACTTTCGGTTAAAAAAAGGGGTTTAAAAAGGAGGTACGCTTTTACCCCGGCTCCGACAGAGTGAGCTGCAGCGGCAGCTTTTTCGAAGTCCCGGAATGTAAAACCTTTATTAATGCACTTTTCCCGGATCCTGTCGCTGCTTGTTTCAAGACCTATCGCACAATAAAGCGGTGTCTTCCAGCTCCCGTCATCCAGCAGTTCGATGAATGACAGGATGACTTCCCGGTAAATAAATTCGGGGCGGGTTTCTGCGATGACCAGTTTCCCCTTAAACGATGTTGCCACATCAGAAAGAAATTCAGGAGGTATTTCATGCGGGTCAAAAAAACTTCCTGACGTAAAGATCTTCACCATACGATACTCATCAGGTTTATACTGTGTACGAACCCAAGCAAGTTGTGCACGGAGATGCTTAAGAATGGATTCGGAAGACAGTTCGCCACTATATCGGTCGTGCCGGTAACCGCACATCCTGCATTTTGACCATGAACAGCCTGCACTTTTAAAAATAATGGTGAGGCAATTGAGCAATTCATTATCATACCGCTCTTGTCCCCGCCAGCTTGCGAGAGGTTTTTCCTGTAGTTCAGAAATCATTAACATCATAATAGTTGAACCTATATAGATGAAAAAGATCGTCCTGCTGGTGATGGGACTTCTCTTTCTATCGGGAATTGGTTCGGCTTACCAGGTAAATATCGATGCACCAGATTCACTACCGATAGGAAAACCCCTCATTGTGAATGGGACGACCACGTTTGGGATTGGCACACCCATTGATGTAGTGCTCTATTACCAGCTGACAACGACCAGCGAGATAAAACGCAAGATTGTCTACGTCCAGTCAGATCGCTCGTTCCGTGCTGTCTTTGATACTACCGGATTAAAAACCGGGATGTACAAAGTTGAAGTGCCGACCAATGGCGCGGGTGAGTCGGTAAACATGCGAGTCGTGTACCTTTTTGATCGCTCTGATGATATCGATCTCAGCTCTTCTACCGCCCAGAATTTTAACGGTAAGATTACTATTGCAGGAATGATTAAAGGGGATGAAAATTCCGGAGTACAGATAGAAGTTATCGGGCCTTCTGATGATGTTGTTTTCGGACCACGTTTTATAAATACCGACTATCAGGGCAACTTTGCAATAGAGGTACCCATAACTGAACCCGGAGATTATGAGGTAAGTTTCACTGATTCCAGGGGATACGTCGGAAAACGTAGTATAACGGTCACAAGTCAGCAAAACCAGACATTGGGAGCAAGTCCGACACCGACCACATTGTCCATTGTTTCCGCTCACGCGAAATCCTCGAGAGATAATCCAGTCTATTTTTCCATAAAGACCGGGAATGGAAAAGTCAACATTCATACCTCTTCATCCATTGACTGGGTTATGGAGTATGTCGATGACAAGGGCACGATCAACATTGTAAATGACGAGGGCGAACAATATCCTGAAAAAGTCCAGGTTCCCGGAAGGGGAAAAACGGTGTATGTCAAGGTTTATCCGATGAAGAGTTCAGTGAACAGCGAGGTGTTCTTGTATGCCGAAAATGCCGTATCCATTGTTGTAAGCCCGACCGTGCCGGCACCTTTTGCTGCGAGTGTTACACAAACACCAACGGATACCCCAACATCCCCACCTCTGACATTGCTGGGGGTTGTTTCGCTGGGGATAGCGTTCCTGATAGTCAAAAGATACAAGTGGAAAGAGTAATCTGAACAACTCCTTATCAGACTGCTGATAAAGAAGCCTTTTTTATATCGGACACCCAACATATGGAGCATTGCCNNNATATGGAGCANTGCCGGGGTAGTCTAGTCCGGGAAGGCGGTAGCCTTGAAAGCTACTGGTGCCCTGCACCTCAAGAGTTCAAATCTCTTCCCCGGCGTAANNAAACNTTTTAAAAAAATATCTGATCAACAGACCCGTGGCACCGGGTCACCTATTGGCGGTTCAATGAATCGTTCACCACCAATGGTCGTTTCCATTATAACATGAGCACCTTTTATCACAGTACCGACAACAGCTGCATCCATGCCATATTTATGCGTTCGAAGTGCTGCAAGGATCGCATCCACACTGGAAGACGGGACACCCATTACAACCTTTCCTTCATTTGCCACCTCGAGCGGATCTATACCGAGCATCCCTGCAGCACTCCTGACGCTTTTCCGGATAGGTAGTTTCTCCTCCTTGATCCGGATACCTACCCCGCTCTTTCTTGCCATCTCGTTGATAGTGCTTGCAAAACCCCCCCGGGTCGGGTCTTTCATTGCATGGATGATACCGGCATCGAGAACTTTTTCCATCATTCCCCAGAGGGGGGCAACATCGGATTTGATCTGCTCACCGAGATCGAATCCCTCACGGTGTGCCATAATCGCTATACCGTGATCACCAAGAGTTCCGGAAACAATAATTGAATCGCCAGGCACAAGACCGTTGTCCCGCACGATAATCTTTGCAATGCCAATACCGGCAGTATTAATCGTGATCCCGTCCAGTGCTCCTCTCTCCATCACTTTTGTGTCTCCCGTTACCAGGTTTGCACCCGCTTCACCAAGAGCATCGTCCATTGAAGCAACAATCCTGACAAGGTCGTCAATTTCAAATCCTTCCTCAATTATCATGCCACACGAGAGAGCGATCGGCCGCGCCCCCATCATCGCAAGATCATTTATTGTCCCGCAGACCGCAATTCTCCCGATATCACCGCCAGGAAAAAAAATGGGGCGGACCACATGGGAATCTGTGGTAAACACGAGGTTCTCGCCATTGAAAGGTATAACTGCTCCATCATCAAGAGATTCAAGTCCGATCCCCCCGGCGTTGTTGTGTTTGAATTTTGTAAGCGTCTGCAGAAGTTCTCCCATGACTTCTCCGCCGGCACCATGCATCAGGGTGACCTTCATGAATCGTCCACCTCTATTTCGATGCTGGTGACCAGAATCTCTCTGCCTTTGACCAGTTCAGGGAGCGCTCCACATCCCGGGCAGACGAACATTTCATCCCCGGAATACCCGCAGGGACATCGGGTCTGGGGCAGCATCTCACTGCAATCGAGAACCGCGTCAGAGAAAAGAGGATCGTCTTCCTTGATTGTATTAAAGAGAAAAACTACCTGATCAGGATTCACCATCGCCATCTTTCCTACCTCAACACGTACTTTTTTTATCTGACTGGCGTTGTTTTCAATCGCAGTCTTGCGGGTAGTCGCATAGAGGTCATAAGCGATGGCGTACTCGTGCATCACTCCTCCATCGCAGCGTAGACCTGTTTGAACAGCTCCCGGGTCTCAAGTCCCTCTTCCCGGGAGAGTTTCTGGATAGCAAAACCCACATGGACCAATACAAATTCGCCAATTTTCACATCAACCAGATCGAGCCTGACTTCCTGTTGGAGATCGCCATAGTCTACAACTCCCACATTCCCTTCTTTTATCTCCAGCACTTCTGCAGGAACTGCTACACACATCTGTAATTCACACTCTTTTCTAACCATTATTGTGGGAGTTCGGAACAAATAAAAACAGTGATAGGACAACCATTCTCGCGAGCAATAATACCGTAACCATAGAGTAACCCGAGAACTGTTTAAGCAAAACAAAAAACCGCATAAGCAGCCCAATCCCGTTCCAGCAGCACCTAAAATGCGATAAATCGTTGAATCGGTACTGCTTCTTCAATATAATCGGGAGCAGCAACAACCAGTGAGACAGGTACTAAAAATCAAATCCTTCTTTTACTCTGCAATATGCGTGTCAACCCGAGGTAACCACTACATATACTTTTTTAACAATTCCAGGGCTTCCAGTTCCCGTTTCCCCCCGCACTTACGCACAATGCCCACATGATAATCGATAAGCCTTTTCAATTCCGGATCCTTATTTTCCTTAAATCGAGTGACATGGACGGTCGCATCGATAAGATTGTTGAATCCCCGGTTCACCGGATGTATAGCAACCTCTTCAATAATCTCTTTTTCCGGTTTGAGACGTATGATCATGGACTCGTTGGTTCTGCGCACAATGGTTGCGGTGAATGCTGCCCAGGCATCAGCGCATGCGAGCCTCGTAATTGTTTTTGTTGAGACGACTTCTTCAGTAAACGAAGTCTGCGACAGATCTTCAAATGCAGTCCTGACATAAAGAACCGGATCCTGTACAAAATTGGCAACAACCCATCCGTCCCGCTCAATGTTTTCTGCGGTATTACTGCCCGAAAAAAGCACCATACTGGCAATTCCTTCCCGGTAATGGATACCCATCGGGGCCGCATTGAACCGTGTTGTTGCGATTACCTCGTTAATCCCTCCTTTTAAAAGTCCCATTGCCATCCCTCTCCAAGTGCAACAAAGATTGAAGCTATGATAATATCAGCAGTTGAACCCGGATTGATATCCCGTTCAATACAATCTGCATCGAAATCCTCTAAGGATCGTTTACCGTCAAGGACTTCCCGGGCAACAAGCAGGATTTCCTGTGCAACCGCAGTCCCGTGTTTTTTGATAATGAAAGTATCCGGTTCAGAAGCGAGGAGCGTGAGGAACGTATTGACAATTGCCTGCCTGCCCGGGCCGAATTGTTTCAGAAGGTCAGCTCCCCTCCTTGTCAGGCGAAATCCGGTTACCCATTCCCGTGCTACCATATCATTTGCCGCTGAATGCCTCATCACGTCGAGAAGTGTCAGATCCTGGTCCCGGATTATCGTAAGGGTATGGGGATCATGAACATCCAGCTCATCGGTAACGTTCATTTTCACTGATGTCAAAGCAAAAGCCTTATAGAAGGCAACTGCATCTGAAACATCAGTTTTTTCGGTTGCCCGGATCGCCCCGGGGATATCTCCGCCATAGACAAGCGGGATGAGAAGGATAAATGCTCCAAAATGTGTATTGCCCCCGTTATGACAATTAGTGTCCCGGACTGCATGCCGGATGATCTCCCCGATCCGCCCGGTACCTGTTTCAGCCTCTTCAAGCGCCGCACGGGCAAATAGCGTTGAAGCCAGGAAATGTTCAAGGCGCGTTTCGGCATAATCATGGCAACGGTCGACGTTCCCTGGTTTCGGGTAGGCGCAGACTTCACAGCTGTGCACGTTCAGCTGCTCTCATCAGAAGACACGTCATGGAACACACGGCTCATTATTGTATCTGAGAGCTCGCGTTTCAGGCGCATATACTCTTTCTTTGAAAGTCCAGCCTGTTTGAGAGTCATATCCCGGAACATGCAGGGAGAAGAAGTTTTACAGCACCAGGCAAGGCTGCCAAAACAGGTCTGGTTCCCTTCCTGGAGGGCGGAACCTTTTACCGATTCCAGTTTCATTTGGATGTAGTCTTCTTTTGGCATATTGATCCGGGAAAGGGTGGGGAGTAGCGGGCATTCTTTGACCGGCATACAGCAAAAGGTGAGTGCACGTATGTCTCCGCCCCGGCACAGCTGCTTTGGAGAGTTGTACCATCCTTCTTCCATAGCATAACGGGTAATCGCTGCGTCCAGTCCGGACAGGGTGCGTGTGTCGGATTTGCGTGCAAGAGAAACAATGTCCGCTCCGTGAGACAGCATCTCCCGCATCCGGTCAAACGTGTTTATGGAATTATTGGCAATAAGCATAAGCGGGCAGCTGTTCCGGATCTGCCGGAGTTTTGCTGATCCGTAGTCCATCAGATCAATATGCAGAATATCTGCTCCTGATTGCCACAATTTCCGGGCAAGGAGCCTGTCATCGGCCGCAACACCGGCACGGATTTTTACCGATACCGTGACATTTTCAGATTTGAGCGCCCGGACAACAGCCATTAATTCTCCGGGTTTTTTCAGGTAATGCTCCCCACATCCCGCAGCTATCATGGCAGGCTGCCGGCAATGGGCATCAATTTCGTAGACAACACTTTCACCAAGTGATCGCGCCATAGATCCGAATGATTCAGGAGAACTGCCCCTGAGGTTGAGTCCCAGTACGACCGCGCTCTTTTCCATGAGTGCCATCTGTTTTTTCAGTTCTTCTGCCGGATCGTCGTATAAAAATTCTTTACGGTTCCCCTCAGCGGTGACAGATTTGGCCGCATCCATGGTGGGCTGATCAATAGAGTACCCCCCGATAAATGCAGCACCGATGTGATCAGCGCGTTCAAGGACGTAGGATGAATCAACCATTCCCGCCATGGATGCAATCGCAACAGGTGTCCTGACAATCCGGTTGTTAATGAGCAGCCCAAAGCGCTCGAAGGCATCCATCATAGATTCATATCTGTTGAGGCTGATCAACCAAATTACTTTGCATTAACCCCAATCAGTTAACCTTTTTTTTTGAGCGGACGTTTTTATCAGCAAATTCTCGAAAACTGGTTCAAACACTGTGAGATTCCGGGTTTAAAAATCACTCTTTGATTAGGGGGGATACCATTCCAAAAAACATTTGGTAAGAATTTTTAAGATCCCGGGTAATACTATGTGTTATATGGGTAAGAAGGGAATGTTACTTGTCGGGCACGGAAGCACGATGCCTTACAACAAAGAGCTTGTTGAGAAAACCGCATCCTTGATTAAAGGACAAAATACGGATTTTATCGTAAAATGCGGATTTATGAATATGAATACACCAACAATCAAGGACTCACTCAATGATTTCCGGCGTGAACCGATTGATGCGCTGGTGGTTGTACCCCTTTTTCTTGCAAAAGGCGTCCACATAGAAAAAGATATCCCGGGAGAGATAGGACTTGCTGAGGGCACCAAGAAGGGATTATTTACCCTGAATGGCAGGTCAGTTCCCCTGGTATATGCGGATCCTATCGGCAGTGATCCCCTCCTTGCCGACCTGATGATTAAGAACGCGACAAAAGCGCTCACACTTCTGTAACCTCTTTTTTATGCACATCCTGGTACTGGACACTATCCACGGCGGAAAAGCGATCGGTCTGGCGTATGCATCAAGGGGTGATCGTGTTGATTGCGTAGATGTGTACCGGGGAGAGAGCAAAACCGACATAACAACAGCACTGACAGGAGATTATGATCTGATTGTCGCACCTGTACATCTCGATCCCGGTCATCCCCTCCTGAACTTTTCCACTGCTCCGGTCATTTCCCACCATGAAGCAGTGCGCGAGCTGCTGGGTGAAAATACTCCGGAACCTATGATCGAGATCACCGGAACACAAGGGAAGACGACAACGGCTCACGCTCTTGCTTTCCTGATGCGAGGGACAGGTATTCTGCACACCTCAACCGGGACGTACCAATACCCGGAAAAGAAGTTGCTGTCCCAATCGAGCATTACACCGGCATCGGTACTTGCTGCCGCGAGGATGGCGTGCAGTATCCGTGGCTGGCTGATTATTGAGGAATCCCTGGGAATATCCTGCGCAGGAACGCTCGGGATTATTACTTCAGATGAAGATTATTTTTTTGCTGCCGGGAAAAAGTCTGCCCTCAGTACAAAAGTCGCTTCGGCACAACACTGCAAGCACCTTCTCCTCGGGAAGAATATACCTGCATACGACCATGAACATGTGGTTCATATCGAACACGTTGCAGCCTGTAAGGGCACTGAATGTTCGCTCACGCTGGCCGGCATAACCAGCAGGTTTTCCAATCCTCTTCTAGAACTTCCTGGATATCAGTCGCCCCTGATGCTTGCCGCTGCTGCAGCGATGCTGTTGGGAATAGACCCGGATCCGTTATCCTCGTTCAGTGCGCTCCCGGGCAGGATGTCTATATCGTATGACCAGGGAGTGCTTGTCGTAGACAATGCCAACAGCGGTACCAACCTTGCAACTACTGTTGAAGCAGCCCGGTACGCCCGGAGCATATCCGGAAAAGAAGCCATTACTCTGGTCATCGGACAGTCTGAAGGTGACGGGGCAGTCTGCGAAGGATTTGCCTTCGACCAGATTCGGGCAGCTATCGACCAAATCCGTCCTGTGTGTGTAGTAGGGGTGGGGGCACTTCCGATGCAGGATACTCCTGAGTTCGGTGGGCTGACACCACAAATATCAGCGTATACGGCCACGCTGGCAGAAGCCTATACCTCTGCTCTGCGTATGACAGACCATGGATCCATTGTCCTTGCTGTCAAAACCTGGAGATAACTGAGCTATCATGAAATACATGCACCCACGTCCCAGTTCGATTGTTGCTGCACTCTATACAGCCCGGGATCTCAAAGTCGATGTTGCTATCCTTCACGGTCCTTCCGGCTGTTCGTTCAAGCACGCCCGGCTTCTGGAAGAAGATGGCATGCGGGTGCTTACAACTTCCCTTGCTGATAACGAGTTCATCTTTGGCGGCCAGAAACCCCTTGAAGACGTCCTGCGTTATGCCGAAGATCATTTCTCCCCAAAAAGGATGGCAGTGATTGGTACCTGTGTTGCGATGATTATTGGTGAAGATCTCCAGTCTGCCATCGATGGAGCCGGAATAACCACCCCTACGATAGCAATTGATATTCATGCGGGATATCTCGAAAATATTGCCGGGGTCCTTGCCACACTTGAAGCTGCGTGTGAAGCAGATTGGATTTCCTCAGAAGAACTCACCCGCCAGCGGTTCTTAATGGAGAAGGCAAACGAAGTGGAGCGGCTGAGAGGTGCGGCAAGCCAGCCCTATATTGTGCCCTCACGGGGTGACCTGAAACATATCGCTGCACAGCGCCTGCTCGAACTTGCCCGGAGCGGGAAACGGGGCGCAGCAATCCTGAATGCAAAGAAAGAGACGGCCTATATGTTCGCTGATGAGCTGGTTGCTCTCCATGATGCATGCCCTGAGGCGGATATTACTTATATTGCCAATCTCGATCAGCGTGGACTACCTAAGACGCGGCTTGATGCAGAGCGGATATATGAAGAGATGACGTGCCGCGGTTTGAAACTCGAAATTATCGGTGCACTTGACGAGTATGGAGCGAACGGTGATCTGCTTGGCAGGAAGTTACTGGAGATTGCGCCGGTATTTGCCCTGATTACCGGTGTACCTCATGCAATTCCTCAGGAATACACACAGGGTATCGAGTGCTTCTCGGTTACAAACGGCCCCCGTCAGGTAGGTCCCCTGCACGCTATAGGGCACCAGCATGTGATTGTGGAAATCGACCTGCATCCAAAGACACTGGGTGTCTGCACAATTGTCGAGAGTGAATTCGGTGCCATTCTGCGGAGTCTTTCATGAAAAAAATCCTGATTACCGGTGATCGATCCGGAAGCGGCAAGACAAGCATCACCCTTGCTCTTGCTTCGCTTCTTTCCCGGAACAACAAGATCCAGACCTTCAAGGTTGGGATGGATTACATTGATCCTTCCTACCTTTCTGCAGTATCCGGGCGGCCCTGTCGGAACCTTGACAGTTTCACACTGTCCGATAAACAGATATGCGAAATTTTTCAGCATGGATGCCGCGGCGCAGATATCGCGATTGTAGAGGGAGTCCGCGGGTTGTACGAAGGAGCCGAGGCACTTACCGATATTGGCAGCACCGCATCTGTTGCAAAATTACTCGATCTCCCTATGGTGTTGGTTGTCTCTGCCCAGAGTATCACCCGAAGTGCAGCTGCACTAGTCAAAGGATTCCAGGTATTTGATCAGGATGTCCATATCTCCGGGGTCATCCTGAACAATGTTAAAGGTGATTCGCACAGGGAAAAGGCACAAAAGGCAATCGAACATTATTGTGGTATTCCGGTTATCGGGGCTATACCTCGCATGGAAGAGATGCAGCTTGCCATGCGACATCTCGGTCTCGTACCCTACCGTGAAGGTTCCGGACGCGGCGATTTTGATACCCGTATCGCCACTATCACGGATATGATTGGGAAGTATGTGGATCTTGAGTTGTTCCAGAAACTTATGAAGGAATTTGTTCAGCAACCTGGAGAAAAAACACTCTTTGACACAAGGGTGGACCAGGATGTTAAAATTGGCGTCGCCCTTGATGAGGTATTTAATTTTTACTATGCCGATCTTTTTGATATTCTCCGAACCGCTGGAGCAGAATATATTCCGTTCAGTCCGGTACATGACCGGCTCCCTGATGCGGATGGTTATATAATCGGTGGAGGCTACCCGGAGCTCTTTGTCAAAGAACTGGAGGCAAACAATCCGATGCGCGAAGCGATACGTGAAGTATCCCGAAATGGTTATCCGTTCTATGCGGAGTGTGGGGGTCTGATGTATCTCACTGACCATATACTCTTACAAAAAGGATGGCAGGGAGCTCACAAGGATACCCAATATGAAATGTGCGGGGTTTTTTCCGGTGAGACCCGGATGCCGGCAAGAAGGGTTGTCAGTTATGTCCAAGGCAGAAGTATGAGCAATTCTCCGATGGGTGCTGCAGCATTCCGGGGCCATGAATTTCATTACTCTGATGTCTTGCTCTCTCCAGGCACACACTTTGCATATCAGCTCTCACGTGGTGTGGGAATTCATGAAAATCTTGACGGTGCGGTCATCAACAATTCGCTGGGAAGTTACACTCACCTCCACCCGGTAGCAAGTGAGGGGATGTTCCGGCATTTTGTCGAATTGTGCCGGAAAAATTCATGAGCAATTGATTTATAGGCTCTCTGGAATTCCTTTTACTTTTTACACAAAATAAAAAGCTCCAGTACTATGGAAGAGACGACATACCGTCCCTGCGCCTGTTCCCTCCTGCGATGAGAATGATGGGGACATATTGTATGTTTGTGAGTTATCGTATTTCGGGGAAGCAGTTCAGATAAAAGAAAAAACTACAAAACCAAGTACACCCCATAAAAGCTATGATCATTTACATTGATGGTAAATACCTTCCTGACGACCAGGCAAAAATCTCGGTTTTTGATCACGGTTTTCTCTATGGAGACGGTGTGTTTGAGGGCATCCGTGCCTATAATGGCAGAATTTTCCGTCTGAAAGAACATCTTGATCGACTCTTCGATTCGGCAAAAACAATCGACCTGCAGCCTCCTTTATCCAAAGAAGAGATGACCGAAGTAATCTGCGAAGTGTTGCGCAGGAACAAATTAACCAACGCCTACATCAGGCCAATCATCAGCAGGGGTGTAGGAGATCTCGGTCTTGACCCGCGCAAGTGCCCGAAACCTTCTGTTATTGTGATTGCCACCAGCTGGGGTGCGATGTATGGCGATCTGTATGACAAGGGTCTCAGGGCGGTGACTGTATCAGTGCGGAGGAATCCCGCTGATGCACTCCCCCCGAATGTAAAAAGCCTGAATTATCTCAACAATATCCTTGCAAAGATTGAAGCGAACTATAAAGGCGGCGATGAGGCAATCTTCTTTGACACGAATGGTTACGTATCTGAAGGTTCCGGCGACAATCTCTATGTCGTGAAAAATGGTGAAATTATCACACCACCGACCCTTAACAATCTCCGAGGTATCACCCGCATGGTTCTGCTAGAACTTGCAAAATCTCTCGGCATTACCGTTAAGGAGCAGAACATCGGGTATTTCGATCTCTATTCTGCAGACGAGATGATCTGTACCGGAACCGCAGCTGAAGTCGCTCCGATCACCTGGGTGGACGGGCGGACAATCGGAACCGGCAAGCCCGGGCCAGTCACCCGGCAGCTGATGGCTGCGTTCAAAACGGTGACTGAAACGGAAGGTCACCCTATCAATAAAAAATAATAAAAAAATTTTACCGGAAATACCTGTAAGCATCCATTTTTTCCTGTTCCATAATCTATTTATGAGGTGCCGAGAAATTAGATAAAGCAACAACGCGCTGCTATAGTGTAGTCCGGCCAATCATGCGGGCCTTTCACGCC
>PDVJ01000014.1_pt2 | contig 13630 bp, 11 predicted proteins | sample 1369811 | NCBI WGS metagenome assembly PDVJ01 (sample SAMN07795376, study PRJNA414565) | Alkali sediment metagenome, whole genome shotgun sequencing project. | reverse complement strand
CACGTCCGTGACGCCGGCCCGGACCATCACCGGCGTCTCGACCTCGAGCGCGCCGGTCGAAGCGAAATGCGCGCGCACCTCCGCAAGCAACCGGGCCCGCAGACGCAGAGTTTCGAGCGACGCCGTCGGCGCCCAGTCCGCCGCAGCCAACATGCTCACCCCAGGGTCGCCAGCGGCTGGCCCATGCGCACGGTCGCGCCCGCGCCCAGCCCTTCGGCGAAACGGACCGAGTGGTTCCCGAGGAGCAGGATCACGGTCGAGCCCATGTTGAAGCGGCCGATCTCCGCGCCACGAGCGAACTCGCTGCCTACGCCCTCGGCAATGCTCGTCACGCGTCCGCCCCTGGAAGGCGGTGGGTTGATCTCGCCCGCGTACACGGTCTCGATGCTGCCGACGAACAGCGCGCCAACCAGTACCATGGCCATCGGGCCAAGCGCGGTTTCGAACTCGCAGACGACGCGCTCGTTGCGGGCGAAGAGTCCCGGCACCGCTCGCACCGTGGCGGGATTCACGCTGAAGAACTCGCCCGGCACATAACGTGTCGCCGTCAGGCGGCCGGTCACGGGCATGTGGATGCGGTGGTAGTTGTACGGTGCGAGATACAGGCAGGCGAATGCGCCGCTACCGTATCTCGCCTCCGCCGTAGCGTCGGCCAGCAACGCGGCGGTGGTGTAATGCGCGCCTTTCGCCTGGAATATCTGCCCGTTCGAGACGCCTCCGAGCTGGCTGACCGTACCGTCCACCGGCGAGGCGATCTCGCCGGCGCCGCCTGCGATCGTGCGCGCACCGGCGCGCAGCGCGCGCGCAAAAAAAGCGTTGAAGGACGAATACGCGTAGGGGTCCGGCTGCTCCGCCTCCCGCATGTCGATCGTCGGGTAGGCGCGCAGGATCGTGCCGATGAATGCCTTGCGCAGGATCGGATTGGTGCTGCGAGCGAGGCGGTGCATCGCCTTCGAGAGCGCGTGCTTCGGCAGCAGGTCCTGCAGTACTGCGAATGCCCGGTCGGAGCCGTCGGAATACGCGTCGACATCCCGGCTCGTCATCGACGTGCCTCGGCCGCGGCGACCACTCGGCGGTAATCGCGGGCCATCACGCCTGCGTCGTGCGGCGCGGACGAATACGCCGCGACCGCCCCGGTGGGGGCGACGAAGAACACGCCGGATCCGTGGTCCATCGTGTAGCCGCCGTCCGGGAGGCTCACCCGGGCGAAGGGGACGCGGAACGCCGCCGCGGCCGAGGCGATGGATTTCGCGTCGCCCGTTGCACCCAGGAACGCCGGGTCGAAGAAGCGCACGTACGCGGCGAGCTTCGCCGGGTCGTCGCGTTCCGGGTCCACGGTGATCAGCAACACGCGCGGCCGCTCCGCCGCGGGCAGGTCGGACAGCTGCCTGGTGGCAGCCGAGAGCGTCGCGAGCGTGGTGGGGCAGATGTCGGGGCAGGTCGTGAAGCCGAAGAAGACGATCGTCCAGCCGCGCTCGAAGAAATCCGGGCCGAGCGGCTCGCCGTCCTGGTTCGTGAGCGCCAGCGCGGGAAGCGGCCGCGCACCGGGCATCACGGTGGCCCGTTCCGTTTGCGGGACAGCGACGCGGGCCGGCATCAGCCCACGGGCGAGTATCAGGCCCGCAGCGAACGCTACAATTGCGAGGATGGCGATCCTCAGGGGGCGTGCAGCCATTTTGAAGTTCTGGGCAAGAGGTACGCAGGGTGTGTGTGACGCGATTATCCCATAACGATCGGCGACGAAATGTCTGATTCCCGGCCGTTCCGCTCGGCGCCGCCTGCGGGCTCCAAGGTGTCCGACCTGATTCGCTTCGGCGCGCAGCAGTTCGAACGCGAGGGCCTTGCCTATGGGCACGGCACCGACAACCCGATCGACGACGCGGCAGCGTTGGTGTTCCACGTTCTCGGCCTTGATCACGGTCGCGCCGAGGAGGCCTATTCACTCGTGCCGGATGCGGCGGACGTGCGCAGAGTGCTCGACACGTTCGCCGAACGAATCGAGCGTCGCGTGCCGGCGGCCTACCTCATGGGCCGCATGTGGTTCGCCGGCCTCGAATTCGAGGTGGACGACCGTGTCATCGTGCCGCGTTCGCCGTTCGCCGAGCTGATTCACGCGCACTTCCGTCCGTGGATCGAACCGGCCTGCGTACGCAGCATTCTCGATATCGGCACCGGTTCGGGCTGCATCGCAATCGCCTGCGCGCTGGCGTTCCCGTCGGCTTCGGTGGACGCCGTCGACGTGTCCTCGGGGGCGCTCGAGGTCGCTCGCCGAAACGTCGCGTGTCACGGGGTCGGCGATCGCCTGCGACTGCTGCAGGGCGACGTTTTTGAGCCCGTGGGTGGGCGACGCTACGACCTGGTCGTGTCCAATCCACCATACGTCAGCGACGACGAGATGCGCGACCTGCCACGGGAGTACCGGTACGAGCCGGACCTCGCGCTGCGGGCCGGCCACGACGGCCTCGACGTGGTTCGGCGTATCCTCGCGGGTGCCAGGACGCATCTCGAGCCGTCCGGCGCGCTCTTTGTCGAAGTGGGCGACAGCGACGAACGCCTGCAACGGGCGTTCCCGGCGCTGCAGTTCACCTGGCTCGAGTTCGAGCATGGCGGTGGCGGTGTGTTCATGATCAGGGGTTCGGAGCTCTAGATGTCGGGCAATACTTTCGGCCTTCTTTTTACGGTGACCACGTTCGGCGAGAGCCACGGCCCGGCGCTGGGCTGCGTCGTGGACGGCTGCCCGCCGGGGCTCGAACTCGAAGAGCAGGACATCCAGCGCGACGTCGAACGGCGCCGTTCGGGCACGTCGCGCTTTACGAGCCAGCGGCGCGAGCCCGATCGTGTTCGAATTCTCTCGGGCGTCTTCGATGGGCGCACGACCGGGACCCCTATCGGGCTGGTGGTCCAGAACGAGGACCAGCGTTCCTACGACTACGCCAAGATCAAGGATCGCTTCCGCCCCGGCCACGCCGACTACACCTACCAGCACAAGTACGGTTTTCGCGACTATCGCGGCGGCGGACGATCCTCGGCGCGGGAGACGGTAATGCGGGTCGCCGCCGGGGCAATCGCCAGGAAGTACCTGGCAGAGCGCCTGGGAGTAAAGATATCCGGCTACCTCGCCCAGGTGGGTGATATCCGCATCGAGCCCAGGGACATGGCGGAAGTGGACTGCAACCCGTTCTTCTGCCCGGACGCCGCCGTGGTCGGCAGGCTCGAGGCGCTGATCGACCAGTTGCGGCGCGAGGGCGACTCGGTCGGCGCGCGGGTCACGGTCGTCGCCCGGGGCGTGCCGCCCGGGCTCGGAGAGCCGGTATTCGACCGTCTCGATGCAGACCTGGCGCACGCCATGATGGGCATCAACGCGGTGAAGGGGGTCGAGGTCGGCGATGGATTCGCCGTGGCAAGCCAGCGCGGATCGGAGCACCGGGACGAGCTCACGCCGGGCGGCTTCCTGTCGAACCATGCCGGCGGCACTCTCGGCGGCATATCTTCCGGGCAGGACATCGTCGTGAGCCTTGCGATCAAGCCCACGTCCAGCATCGTGATCCCTGCTCGCACCATCGACTGCGATGGCCAGCCCGCCGAGATCAGCACGACCGGACGCCATGACCCCTGCGTCGGTATCCGTGCAGTTCCGATCGCCGAGGCCATGCTCGCGCTCGTCCTGATGGACCATTACCTGCGTCACAGGGCGCAGAACGCCGACGTCACCACTGCCACGCCGGTGATCACGGGCAAGGGCTGATCGGGGGCTCAAGATGCGGAACTGTGCAGCGTGTCCGTTCAGCGGGACCGCCGACGCGATACAAAGCAGCGGTCGCCTGCGACGGGGCTGTGGGCGCGCGTCTGTCGGTCAGCTATAGTTATGTTCAATTTGCAGCTGTCGCATGAATTTACCCTGTCCTCCGCGCCAGCAGGCGTGGCAGGCGGGCGCAGTTGCCGGGAGTACCGATGAAGTCAGCCGTTCGCCGTATCCTTCTGATGAGTGCCCTGCTGTCGCCGAACGCGCTTTTTGCGCTCGGCCTGGGCGAGATTCACCTGAATTCGGCGCTGAATCAGCCCTTCGACGCCGACATCGACCTCGTGTCAGCGGCCGATGAGGACCTTTCAGCCCTGCGGGCCTCGATCGCCTCTGGCGACACCTTTGCCCGATACGGACTCGACAAGCCCGCCTTTCTGGCTGATTTCACTTTCCGGGTCGTGCGCGGCTCGAACGGGCAGGACGTCCTCAAGATAACCTCGCCCAGGCCGGTCACCGAGCCATTCGTGACCCTGCTGGTTGAGGCCAACTGGCCGCGGGGCCGCCTGCTGCGCGAGTACACCGTATTGCTGGACCCGCCGGTCTACGCTCCAGCAGCCCGGGCCGCCGCGGCGCCGGTTGCCGCCCCACGAGTCACTGCAGCCCCGTCGGCGCGGTCCCGCGAGCCCGACAGCGGAGCGACTGACCCCTTCGCGGCGCCGCCGCCGTCCGGCGCGGCTGCAACTCCCGACACGTCGGCCCAGCCCGCTCGTACATCGGTTGCGGCTCCGTCGATCAGTGCGGGTTCGACCTATCGCGTGCGCCAGAACGATACGCTCTGGAAGATTGCGAGTTCGGCCTTCCCCGGGACGCGCTCGGATGTGAACCAGGCGATGGTGGCCATCTACCAGTCGAACCCGCAGGCGTTCGATGGAAACATCAACGTCCTTCGGGCTGGTAGCCTGCTGAAGGTCCCGACTTCGTCGGAGGTGTCGGCCATTTCCGCGTCCGCCGCAGAAGCGGAGGTGTCGCGGCAATACCGTATGTGGCGCGAAGGGGTCCCGGCAGCGGAAAGCCCCGATGCTGCCAGCGGACGCCTGAGGCTCGTCACGCCGGAGCAGGGCACGCCGGCGGCCTCCACCGCCACGGCCCCGGCTCAGGCCGGTCAGGCTGCGTCGAGCACGGGGTCTGCCCAATTGCAGTCGCGCGTTCAGCAGCTCGAGGCGGAGCTGGCCGAAGCCCGGAGGCTGCTCGAGGTTCGCAATGCCGAGCTCGCTACGCTCCAGGCCCAGGCGGGCACGACTCAGCCCGGGCCGGCGGCATCACCAGAAACGACCCCGGCAGAGCCTCCGACCGTTCCGGAGACGGCGCCGCCCGCTGGACCTGAAGCGGAGGCCCCCGCTGCGCCGGTCGAGGCGGCTCCGGAGCCTGCGCCCAAGCCTGCGGCGAAACCACCCAAGGCGTCGACCCCCAAGCCCAAGCCCGAGGCTGCGCCGTCGCTGATCGAGCGGCTTACGGACTACTGGTGGGTGTTGCTCGGCTTGCTTGCCGCCGCGCTCGGCTATGCGTTCTACAAGCGCGGCCGCACGGCGGGCGGTACGAAGGAAGTCGATCTGCAGGAGGCGCTCGCCCGCACGACGACCGACCTGCGCGCCACGCCAGCTCGCACGCGCGATTCCGATATCCTCGTAGAGGAACGTCGCCCGGTCGAGCCGGTCACGGCTCCCCGGACTACGCCCGCGCCGCGTGCGACGGATTCGGGCCGCCGGGCTGCGGTGGCCGAGGACACGCTGTCCGGCGACGGGCCGGTCAGCATCGAAGCGGGGGACCCGCTCGCGGAAGCCGACTTCCACATGGCCTATGGCCTCTACGACCAGGCGGCCGATCTTGTGCAACTCGCGATCAAACGCGAGCCGGCGCGCAGGGACCTCAAGCTCAAGCTGCTCGAGATTTTCTTCGTCTGGGGCAACCGCGAACGTTTCCTCGACCAGGCGCGCGAAATGAGCGCATCGCGCGGCGATGCGCAACCCAGCGAGTGGGACAAAGTCCTGATCATGGGCAAGCAGCTCGCCCCGGACGACGTGCTTTTCGCAGGCGCTTCCCGTGCAGGCGCCGCGGATCTCGACATGGAGCTCCCCACCAGCGACGGCCCGCTGGACATGGACCTGGGTGAGGACCACGGCATCACGATGGACATCGATGTGTCCGACGACAGGGTGCTCGCTCAGACCGGGGCCGGGCTCGATTTCGTGATCGACGAGCCGCAGCGTGGAACCGGGAGTGTCGGTCCGCTCGACCCGACCATGGAAAACCCGAACCTCTGGTTCCGTGAGTCCCCTGAGGAACCGACGCAGGAAGTCGCGATCGAGGATCTCGCCATCGATGCCGGCCACCTCGCGGCGCTGGACGATCTGGGCACATTAGAAGGAGACACGGCCACTGTTCGTCAGGCCATCGCGGTCGAGGACACGGTCGAGAGTCCGCGTCACGGCATCGGGGTCGAGGACACGGTCGAGAGTCCGCGTCACGGCATCGCGGTCGAGGACACGGTCGAGAGCCAACGTCCGGTGGGCATAGGGCCAGGCGACGCTGGCGATGAAGAAGCGGACATGCTCAGCACGACCGGCCTGCTGAAGAAGGACGCGACTGGCATCCTGCGCGCACTCGCGTCAGATAGCGTGACGATCGCCGACCTTACCGTGGAGACGACTGGCTTGATGCCGACGATCCAGACGGAAAAGCTTGGCGGGGGCAAGGTCACCGAGGTGGATTTCGCGATTGGAGAGGAAGCCGCCACCATGAGCGAGGTTGGCACGAAGCTCGATCTCGCTCGTGCGTACATCGACATGGGAGACCCGGAGGGCGCGCGCAGCATCCTCGACGAGGTGCTCAAGGAAGGCAGCGCGGTACAGAAGCAGGAGGCGGAGCGCCTGGTGTCCAGCCTGCCCTGAGGGGCGGATGGCACGCATTGCGCTCGGGCTCGAGTACGACGGCTCGGCCTACTTCGGCTGGCAGCGGCAATCGCATGCGCCCAGCGTGCAGGGTGAATTCGAGCGGGCACTGTCCAGCGTGGCGGACCACCCGGTTCGGCTGACTGCGGCCGGCCGGACCGACGCCGGGGTGCACGCCCTGATGCAGGTTGCGCACTTCGATACCACGGCCGTGCGTCCCGAGCAGGCGTGGGTGCTCGGTGGATCCGCCGCGGCCGCAGACGACCTGAGCGTGCTCTGGGCCCGCGAAGTGCCGGGCGATTTCCATGCTCGGTTCAGTGCGCTTTCCCGCACCTACCGCTACAGGATCCTGAACCGGCGCATCCGGCCTGCGCTGGAGCGCCATCGGTCATGCTGGATCCGGCGTCCAGTCGACGCGGAAGCGATGCACGAGGCGGCGCAGTGCCTGCTCGGCGAGCATGACTTCTCCGCGGTCCGCTCGGCGGACTGCCAGTCGTCCACGCCGATCCGGCGCATAACGGCTGTCGCCGTACGCCGCGACGGCATGCGCGTCGAGATCGAGATCAGTGCAAACGCCTTCCTGCACCACATGGTCCGCAACATCGCGGGGACGCTGCTTGCGGTGGGCGTCGGCGACCGGCCGGTGGCCTGGGTCGCGGAAGTGCTTGCGAGCCGCGACCGCGCCTCTGCCGGGCCGATGGCGGTTGCAAGAGGACTCTATTTCGCCGGTGTCGACTACGCTGCGCACTACGGGCTGCCGTCGGCACCCGCGAGCTTCCGGTAGACTGCCGGTCGGGAAGCTAGGAGCGCGCGGTGACCTGGTTCGAGAAGATCATACCCTCCCGTATCAAGACGGAACGGCGCACACGCTCCGTCCCGGAAGGACTATGGATGAAGTGCCCGGCCTGCGACGCCGTGCTGTACCGCGCTGAACTCGAGCGCAATCTCCATGTGTGCCCGAAATGCAGCCATCACATGCGCATCACGGCGAGGGAGCGACTCCGTCGCTTCCTGGATCCGGGGTCGCAGCAGGAGATTGCCGTCGAGGTAGAGCCGGAGGATCCGCTCAAGTTCCGCGACACGAAAAAGTACCGCGATCGCCTGGTAGTGGCGCAGAAGCACACCGGTGAGAAAGACGCATTGGTCGTCATGGTCGGTGCGTTGAGCGGCCTGGAGGTCGTCGCCTGCGCCTTCGAGTTCAGGTTTCTCGGCGGCTCGATGGGGGCGGTCGTCGGCGAGCGCTTCGTGCGCGCGGCGGAGCACTGCCTGGCGCACCGCATGCCGCTGATCTGCTTCTCCGCGAGCGGCGGCGCGCGGATGCAGGAGGGGCTGCTGTCGCTGATGCAGATGAGCAAGACGAGCGCGGCACTCGCATTGATGGCCGAGGCGCGCCTGCCGTTCGTGTCGGTGCTTACCGATCCCACGACCGGCGGTGTCTCCGCCAGCTTCGCAATGCTCGGCGACCTCAACATTGCCGAGCCCCGCGCGCTGATCGGCTTTGCGGGACCGCGCGTGATCGAGCAGACCGTACGCGAGACGCTGCCGGAGGGCTTTCAGCGCAGCGAGTTCCTGCTCGAGCACGGGGCGATCGATCTCATTCTCGACCGCCGCGACCTGCGCGACCGGATCGCACAGCTGCTGGCGGTGATGATGCTCCGCCCGCCGCTGGAGATCCCGGCCGAGCCTGCCTGAGATGCCGGCCGGCATCCGGTTTCCCTGTCTTGCGCAGTGGCTGGACTGGCAGGAGTCGCTGCACCCTCGGCTGATCGATCTCGGTCTCGTGCGAGCGACGCGAGTGCTCGAGCGCACCGGCTGGCGCCGTCCGCGTTGCCCGGTCATCACTGTCGGAGGAACGAACGGCAAGGGGTCCTGTGTAGCGCTCCTCGCGTCGATGATGCGAGCCGGCGGGTACCGTACAGGCATTTTCACGTCGCCACATCTGATTGATTACCGCGAGCGGATCCGCGTGAATGGCGAGCAGGTGTCCGAGGCCTCGCTGATCGCGGCTTTCGAACGCATCGCAGACGCCCTCGGCGAGGACTCGCTGACATTCTTCGAGTTCAACGCGCTCGCCGCACTTCTGGTGTTCGAAACGGCGGTACCGGAGGCGATCGTGCTCGAGGTCGGGATGGGCGGGCGCCTCGACGCGGTCAACCTCGTGGACGCGGACGTTGCGATCGTGGTGTCGGTCGGCCTCGACCACATGGAATGGCTCGGAGCCGACGTCGAGAGTATCGGCCGCGAAAAAGCCGGGATACTGCGGCGTGGACGGCCGGCGGTAATTGGAACGCGGGCGGTGCCACGGGCCGTCTTCGATTGTGCGCGCGAGACCGGGGCCGAGCTGCGTCTCATCGGGCGCGATTTCGACGGCCAGGAGAATCCGGACGGCACCTGGAACTACCGCGATGAATCGGGAAGTCTCCCGCGACTGCCTGCGCCGGGCCTCGACGGGATCGTGCAGATCGGGAACGCGGCGACAGCGATCGCCGCCCTGCGCGCACTCGACGCGCGACTTCCGCTGGCCCGGTCGGCCATCGAGCGAGGCCTGCGCGACGCCAGCCTGCCCGGCCGCTTCCAGCGTGTCCCGGCGGCGGAGGGATTCGAATGGGTGCTCGATGTCGCACACAATCCGGACTCGGCTCGCGTGCTGTCCGGTAACCTGGCGCGCTTCGGTGTCACGGGACGGACGATCGCGGTATGCGGGATGCTCGCGGACAAGGACGTGGAGTCCGTCGTCGAGATCCTGGGCAATCATGTCGATGCGTGGATTGCGTCCAGCACTCCCGGGCCGCGTGCCCTGGATGATGCCGCGCTCTGCGCCCGGGCAGCGGCTCGCGGCATCGCGATGCAGCCCGGCGGCAGCGTGGCGCAGGCGCTGGGGCGCGCTGCTGCGATGGCCGCGCGCGGCGATCGTATCCTCGTGTTCGGTTCCTTCCACACCGTCGGGCCTGCGCTCGAGTACCTGCGGGCGGCGCAGGCGCCCGGCGGTGAATCGGCACTCTGCGTATAATTTTGCCCTATGGACACAGCCCTGAAGGCGAGGTTGATCGGAGCCACCCTGCTGGTCGCTCTCGCGGTGCTGCTCATCCCCGAGCTTCTGTCGGGCCGCAAGCCGCCGGATTCGGCGACTGCGCAGCCGGAGGGAACGCGCGGTACCCGCACCTTCACGATCGAGCTCGGAAGCCCTGCCGGAGATCCGGCGAAGACGCGGCAGGCGCCAGACCCGTCGGAGGCGCCGTTGCCGGCGCCGACAACGGGAGCGACTGCGAAGCAAGTGCCCGAGGAGGTGCCCAAGGAGGTGCCTGAGGAGTCAGCCACCGAAACGACGAGCGAGACGTCGACAGGTGCGGAGCCGAGACCTGGAGCGGCTGCGCAAGGCCAGCCTGCCGCGCAGCAGCGAGTCGAGATGGTCACAGACTCTCGACCGGAGCCGCCGCCTGCGCCGGTAGTGCCTGCGCGTGGTGGATGGGCAGTCCAGGTCGGTGCCTTCGCGTCTGCCGAGGCGGCAACAAAGCTGGTCAGGCAATTGCAGGCCGCCAACTACACGGCCTACGTCTCCCCCGTGTCCCGGGGTGGCAAGACACTGCACCGCGTCCGGATCGGGCCATCGGCAGAGCGATCGAGCTCCGAGGCACTGGTGGCCGGTCTCAAGGCGAGGGGCCTGCCGGCGACGGTCGTAGCAAACGACTGATCCCGCTCTGGTAAACTGCGGCGCCCCGCAACCGCGCCGAGACTGGACTACAGCCGTATGACGACAGTTGATTACTGCCTGACCGCCGCGGTGCTGCTATCCATGCTTTTCGGCTCGATGCGCGGATTCCTGCGCGAGTCTGTCGCCTTGCTGGGGTGGCTGGTCGGTCTGTGGCTCGCCTGGCGCTACGCGGGGCTCGTCGAGCCGTACCTCGGCGGCACCTTGACGGGGACCCTGCTGCAGGTCTGGGTGGCACGCATCGCGGTGCTGCTCGTCGTGGTCATGGCTGGCTGGCTCCTCGGTAGCCTGTTGAGCTACATCGTCCAGCGTTCGGGTCTGACGCTCGGCGTCGACCGATTGCTGGGAGCCGTTTTCGGCCTGGTTCGCGGCGTCGTGATCATCGGCTTCGCGGTGATGCTCGGTCAGGCGGCGGAACTTGAGGGCGAACCCTGGTGGCGGGCGTCTCGCCTGCTGCCCCTCGGCGAGGACATGGCAGGCGTGCTCCGCGGCTACGTGGACACAGGCCGCGAGATCGTCGAGGAATCCCTTCCGTAGTCGTGAGGCGGGACCATGTGCGGCATCGTCGGCATCGTCGGCTTCAGTCCAGCGAACCAGCAGATCTACGACGCGCTCACGGTGCTTCAGCATCGTGGCCAGGACGCGGCGGGCATCATGACCGCGGAAGATGGCGAACTCTTCCTGCGCAAGGACAACGGCCTCGTCCGCGACGTCTTCCAGCAGCGGCACATGCTGCAACTCAAGGGGAACGTCGGAATCGGCCACGTGCGCTACCCGACCGCGGGCTGTTCGAGCTCGGCAGAGGCCCAGCCGTTCTACGTCAACGCCCCCTACGGCATCTGCCTTGCGCATAACGGCAACCTTACCAATGCCACGGAGATCGCCGACGTCCTGGTGCGCGAGGACCGGCGGCATCTGAACACGAGTTCCGACTCTGAAGTGCTGCTGAACGTGCTCGCGAGCGAGCTGCAGCGCTTCGGCACGCCACGCGCCTCGGCGTCCGACATCTTCGCGGCACTGAGCGCGGTCTACCGGCGTGTTCGCGGCGGTTATGCCGTCGTTGCGATGGTCCTCGGCCACGGCATCATCGGTTTCCGCGACCCGAACGGCATCCGGCCGCTCGTGATCGGTACGCGCGAAGGCGCGCGCGGCCGCGAGTACATGCTCGCCTCGGAGAGCGTGGCGCTCGACCAGGGCGGGTTCAAGCTGCTGCGCGACGTGGCTCCGGGCGAAGCCGTGTTCATCGACGAGCAGGGCCGCATGCACAGCCAGCAGTGCGCCGACGCGACCCACCACACGCCCTGCATCTTCGAGTACGTCTATTTCGCGCGACCGGATTCGATTATCGACAACATCTCGGTCTACAAGGCGCGGCTGCGCATGGGCGAGCTGCTCGCCGAGAAGCTCCGCCGCGAACGTCCCGAGCACGACATCGACGTCGTGATCCCGGTTCCGGACACGAGCCGCACCAGCGCGTTGCAGGTGGCCCAGCTCCTCGGCGTCAAGTATCGCGAAGGCTTCATCAAGAACCGGTACATCGGCCGAACGTTCATCATGCCGGGCCAGGAGCAGCGCGCGAAGTCGGTGCGCAGCAAGCTGAACGCCATCGACCTCGAGTTCCGCGGCCGCAACGTGCTGCTGGTCGACGACTCGATCGTGCGCGGCACGACCTCGGCGCAGATCATCGAAGTGGCACGCGAAGCTGGCGCGAAGAGCGTCTACTTCGCATCCGCAGCGCCACCGGTGCGCCATCCGAATGTATACGGTATCGACATGCCTGCCGCGTCCGAACTCGTGGCGGCCGGAAGAACCGAGGATGAGGTCGCGCGCATCATCGGCGCCGACTGGCTCATTTACCAGGATCTCGAGGATCTCGTCCGCGCAGTAAGACACCACGATGCGCGGGTCACCGAGTTCGATACCTCGTGTTTTTCGGGCGAATACGTCACGGGTGACATCACGCCCGAGTACCTCGCACGGCTGCAGGCGGAGCGTTCTGACCAGGCCAAGGCGCAACGCGGTTCGGCCGGTCGTGGCCCGCTGAAAGTCGTTGGGGGGCTCTGAGCACTTGCGCTGCGCGGCAGAAGGGGCGCTGGATTGACTGTCAAGGCGCTCATAGTCAGTGACCGCGCGGAGTACCGGCAACTGCTGGCACACCACCTGACCCTGGAGTGGCGCGACGCGCTGCCTGCCGAATACGAGCCTGCGACCCGTGGCCGTCTGCAGCCGGGTTTCCGCGGGTCCGTCTACGACGTCGTGCTGCTCGACCACGAGGTGCAGGAGGGTCGCGGCCTCGAGTGGCTCGAGGATCTGACGGAGCGAGCAGGCTTTCCGCCGATCGTGTATTTCGCTCCCCATTGCGACGAACGGGCGCTTGCGTCCGGGGCAGCGCAGGTCCTCTCGAGGCTCGAGTTCAATCACGCCGAGTTCGCTGGCGCGCTGCGCTGCGCTCTCGCGACGCGGCGCAACGTCCTGGCGGACACCTCGCGCGCTGCGCTCGAGCAGCCGGCGCCCGATCGCTTCGGGTCCGTGCGGATCCGCGGCTACAGTTGCGTGCGGCGACTTGCGATTGGCGGGTCTTCCAGCGTATTCCTCGCGGAGTCGCCGAGTACCGGTCAACAGCGCGTGCTCAAGGTCTTCAGGCAGGTACCGGACGTCGTGGAAGGCAGCACCACGTTCGACCGATTCCTCCGCGAGTTCGACCTGGTCGCCCACCTGCAGCACCCGAACATCGCGCGTATCTTCGACCTCGGAGTGGCGGACGACCACGTCTACATCGCGATGGAGTATTTTCCCGGCGGCGACCTGCGCTCGCGGATGCGCGAGCCCATGCCCTGCGACGAGGCGCTCGGGTACCTCAGGCAACTGGCCGCGGCCCTGGGCGCACTGCACGCCATCGGCGTACTGCACCGCGACGTAAAGCCCGGCAACGTGCTGTTGCGGGAGGATGGTACCGCCGCCTTCATCGACTTCGGTCTGGCGCGGCAACTCGGGCTCGAGAGCGACATCACCGGCAACGGTGCGATTTTCGGCACGCCGCACTACATGAGCCCGGAGCAGGGGCACGGCCTGCCGCTCGACGAGCGCAGCGATCTCTACAGCCTGGGCGTCGTGCTGTACGAGATGCTTACGGCCCAGAAGCCCTTCGTCGCGGAGTCGCCACTCGCCGTCATCTACATGCACGCGCATTCGCCGATACCGCGCCTAGGGCAGGCCGCCCAGCAGCTGCAG
>PDVJ01000481.1_pt1 | contig 13640 bp, 11 predicted proteins | sample 1369811 | NCBI WGS metagenome assembly PDVJ01 (sample SAMN07795376, study PRJNA414565) | Alkali sediment metagenome, whole genome shotgun sequencing project. | reverse complement strand
ATTTGATTCGTGAGAAGGAGAAGATAGACGCGTTCTTGTCTGGGATAACAATGCCCCGCGCGGCTGATGAGGTGAGAGGAGAGACTGAGGGTCATGCTTCAGGTGAGGATTTGAAGGAACAGCAGCCGGCTGCGGCGCAGAAGGCGATAGTGTCACCGGTATCTGATGATGGCGTATCATCGCACAGGGAACCGGAGAGCAGGGGCTCTTCTGATGAAGAGAAAGGCGTTGCCGATAAAATTCGGGAAGAAGGACTTACAGACCCTGCGGATGCGAAAGAAAAGCAGACCTTACTAAGAGATGAGAAGCCTGCGGCTAAGCCACCGGTCGTTACGGGAATAAAAGGTGCAGCGCCGAGCAAAGAAGAGCGGCCCACAAAAGAAAAAAAGGCGGATCCACAGGAACATAAAAAAATTCCATGGGGCGCCCGGATACGTGTATTGGGTCTCTTCGCGGTTTTTATCGTGATAACTCAGGCGTATTTATGGTTGCATCCCGATGCGGGGCATCACACAATTGAATGGGTGCGTTCCAATATCCCCGTCGTTGATCAGTATCTGGGTGGAGAGAAGGACGATAAGAATGTCGTCATCAATAAGATTGAGTTGATTAATGTCAGGCAGCGGCTTGTGCGGAATGAATCCTTGGGAACCCTTTTGATAATAGAAGGCGCCGCAGTCAATCAGGCTGATTTCGCCGTCGCGAAAGTGAGGGTTATAGGGGAACTTTCGGATTCCCGTGGAAAGCTGCTTGCTGCGAGAACATCCTACTGCGGGAATATCCTGCCAGATGAGGCACTGGGGAGGCTCACAGGCGAGGAGATACGCACGCGGTCATCCGTGTCCCGGGAAGACACAATCCTACCGAAAGGGCAAATTCCGTTCATGATAGTATTCGAGTGGAAGCAGGCAGGTGTTGCAAAAGCGACGGTGACAGCGGTGGGCGCGGAAAAGGCGCCTTAAGACCATTTGCATAAGGCCTCTCTTTGAGGGGGAATCCCGCGGAGTTCCCTATCAACTATTTAAATTAGGATTTATAAACAATATTTTCGATAGATTCTATAACCTCTGTATGTCATGCAAAGGTGGCTATTTTATACACGCCCTAAAAACCTGCCTCAAATCAGTAAGGCCTATTATTGCTTTTGAGATACCATCCTGAAGCAGTGTTCTCATCCCTTCATGAATGGCGTTTTCCCTTATTGTTTCAATAGATTCACGTTTGAGGATCAGTCTTTTGATGGTATCTGTATTGATAAGAAGTTCATGAATACCCATCCTGCCTTTGTACCCTGAATTACCGCAGGCATCGCAGCCTTTGGGCTGATAAAGTGTAAGATTATTTTGGTCAGGTACGTTCAATTTGTCGAACAATTTCTTTCCGTAGGCATTCACCATTTCTTTGTATTCTTCTGGCGAAGGGTGATACGCTTCTTTACACTTCTTGCATAGTGTCCTTACTAACCTTTGTGCGAGAATACCCAGGAGGGAATCGGAGAAGTTAAAGGCGTCAACCCCTATGTCAAGAAGCCTCGTAATTGTTTCCGGTGCGCTGTTCGTATGCAGAGTGCTGAAGACTAAATGCCCCGTCAGTGATGCTTCCACCGCAATTTTGGATGTTTCATAGTCCCTCATTTCACCGACCATGATAACATCAGGATCTGATCTAAGGAAGGCGCGCATGGCGGCCGCAAAATCGAATCCAATTTTAGGGTGTACTTGAACCTGTCTTAGTCCTCGCTGAGTGATTTCTACCGGATCCTCTGCCGTCCATATTTTCTTGTCCGGCATATTGATATGACGCAAGGCTGCATGCAGCATCGTTGTTTTTCCCGAGCCTGTAGGTCCGACCACAAGGATTATCCCATATGGTTTTTCACAGATCTTTAGCAATTCTTTATAATTTCTTTTGGTTAAACCCATGGCTTCCAGGGGTACTAATTTCCCCGATGTTAAAATCCGCATCACTACATCTTCGAGATTTTCAGTGGTGGGCACCGTGGCAACGCGAAGTTCAATGGTCTTTCCTTCCGGGCCCTTCGTCTTTATCTTCCCATCCTGAGGTGTCCTTCTGACAGTTATATCGAGATTGGACATGATTTTAATCCGGGAAATTAAGGCAGCTGAGTAACTGTAAGGTACAGTGAGATGGGTTATACATGCGCCATCAATCCTGTAACGGACGCCAACGCTCCCTGCTGTTGTGTCAGGTTCAATATGAATATCTGAAGCTCCTTTGGTATATGCTTCATTGATAATCTTATTTACAAGCTGTATGATCTCATTATCCGATTCTCTGATGAATGTTTCCTTTATGGCAGCTTTTGGGGCCATATGGAGTGACTCAGAGATAACCTTGCTTTCCAGTTCCCTGGCCAGTTGCTCCTGCTCATCAGTGGCTTCCCCATTCTCAACAAGTTTCATCATCTCTTCTTCTGATTCCTGAACGGCTGCCCCGCGATAAAATGAGGCTTCATGAGGGTCTTCATTTTCAGCTTCAGGCCATTCAGCAACATCTTCCCGGTATGAATGATTAATGAATTTAATAATGTCTTCCGGTAAGGCAACATCGTATTTCACTGCTTTTCTATTTAAAATACTCTCTATAGCATCCCGTTTCCTTTGGTTATGCGGATCATCAACAAGAATATGCAGGTAACCGTCAATTTCTTCAACGGGAATCCATAGGTTACGAAGGAGGAGCCTTTTTTCGAGGTTTGCGAATAGATAATCGGGAATTGATGCGTTACGATTGAACGTAATGAATCTGCATTGATAATATTCTTCGAGCGATTTGCGGATATTATCCTTGGCAATGTCGTATTTTTTTATCAAAATGGTTTCCAGCGGTTCTTTATTGGCGATCGCGTCGTTTTTTGCTTTTTCCAATTCCTCTTCGCTGATTAAACCCTGATGAATGAGGTATCCAAATTTTTCCCCTCTCCTTATTGTCGGCGCCTTTTTTTGGTGTTTATGAAACGCTTTACCCAGTGCTTCCGCAATATCATGAAGCATCACCGGTTCTTCCTCGGCAAATTCGATGGAAGGATCAGTTTTATTTATTATCTGAATGACACCCATTATATTGTTGTTGTAGAGAATGGGCGCAGCCATAACCTGTCTCGTACAAAAACCTGTTTTTATGTCTAAATCGGTATCGAAAGCCAGCTCCTTGTCAATGTTTTTCAGCTCATCTTTATCATACGCATCAGCTATGGTTATGGAGTTTCTGGTCGCGGCGACATAACCCGGTATGGTTCGTGTGTTGATGGGAACCCTCATTTCTTCTAATTTATTTCCGTCATAATAAAAAGTGAACATATCTTTTTTTGACCGGTCAACCGCATATATATTCACTGCTTCAACCCTGAAGAGATTTACAATATGATCTTTCGTGCCTCCGATCGCCTGTTGCATATTCTCCGAGGTATTGATTGAATCCGTGATATCCTGCAGTAACTCCTGTACGCGCTGAAATTCCTTTAGTTCGGCAATCTCGTCAAATTCATTCACATCATCCATATCTATCGCTCCCTTAACTTTGACGCATAATACCAATCTATGGTTTTTTTCAGCCCATCCCGGAAGGCCGTTCTCGCACGGAAGCCGAATTCCTGAAGGGCTCTCGCGGTATCGAGCATTCTTCGTGGCTGCCCGTCAGGCATGTTTTCATCCCACATAATCTTTCCTTTAAATTGTGTCAGTTCGGCGATCAGATGGACAAGATCTCTTATGGAGATCTCAAAGCCTGCGCCAATATTGACAGGATCGCTTTTGTTATATGCCGCCGTTGCGAACATAATAGCTTCGGCGGCATCTTCCACATAGAGGAATTCTCGCGTCACCATCCCCGTACCCCAGACGACGACCTCTTTTTCATTATTGAGTTTCGCGTCGATGCATTTCTTGATCAACGCCGGAATAACATGGGAAGACTGGGGATCGAAATTGTCGCCGGGTCCATACAGATTCACGGGAAGGAGAAATATGGAATTAAATCCGTACTGCTGCCGATATGCCTGGGATTGCACCAGCATCATTTTTTTTGCGAGGCCGTAAGGCGCGTTTGTTTCTTCAGGATACCCATTCCAGATATCATCTTCTCTGAAGGGAACAGGGGTGAACTTCGGATACGCGCATATCGTTCCCACGGCGACGAATTTCTCAATGCGTCTCAGATATCCTTCGTGGATGAGCTGGGTGCCCATAATCAGGTTCGTATAGAACAGGGTTGCGGGATTTTCTCTGTTATACCCGATGCCGCCTACCCTCGCGGCCAGGTGAATGACAATGTCCGGTTTTTTATCGTCATACATCCGCCTTATGTCATCCAGACGTATGAGATCATAGTCTGAAGAATTAATGGCATCACAATGTGCGCATCCCTGTTCTTCGATCTTCTTCACCACATGCCGGCCCAGAAAGCCTTTCCCGCCGGTCACGACGATTTTTTTATCCTGTAACGGCATATTATCGCACTTCACAATTGCGGTATCCTGCATCCTTCAATGTTTTCTCTTTTTTTGCCATTTCCATGTCTGCTTCAATCATCATGTCAATCAACTGCTCAAAAGTTACCTTCGGCGTCCACCCAAGTTTCTTTTTTGCCTTCGTTGCATCTCCCAAAAGGATATCAACCTCCGTGGGCCGGAAATATTTTGGATCGATCGAGACATGTCTTTTGTAGTCAAGGCCGAGTTTTCCGAATACTATTTCCACAAATTCGCGAACGGAATGGGTTTCTCCCGTGGCAATCACATAATCTTCCGGTTCATCCTGCTGCATCATGAGCCACATGGCCTCAACGAAATCAGCGGCGAAGCCCCAATCCCGCTTCGCCTCCATGTTTCCCAGGAATAGTGTATTCTTGAGACCAAGTTTGATCTGGGTTGCCGCACGGGTAATTTTCCTGGTGACAAACGTCTCGCCACGTCGTGGAGATTCATGGTTGAAAAGAATGCCATTGCACGCGAAAATTTTATATGCATCCCGGTAATTTTTTACCATGTGGTAGGCATATACCTTCGCTGCCGCATAGGGGCTCTGGGGCTGAAAAGGTGTTATTTCATTCTGGGGAGGCGGAGCTGCCCCGAACATCTCGCTCGAGGACGCCTGGTAAAATTTCGTTTTCATACCGGTCTTGCGAATTGCTTCCAGGAGCCTCAGCGTGCCGAGGCCTGTAACGTCGCCCGTATATTCGGGCATATCGAAACTGACACGTACGTGGCTTTGAGCACCCAGGTGATAAATCTCATCAGGCCTGATCGCATGCAGAAGGTCCGTCAATTGTCCCGATACGGAGAGATCGCCGTAGTAAAGATAAATACGAGCATCGGGGTCATGATAATCCCTGTATAAATGATCAATCCGATCCGTGTTGAACGTGCTTGCCCTGCGGATGAGACCATGCACTTCATACCCCTTGCAGAGCAACAGTTCCGCCAGGTAGGATCCATCCTGTCCCGTGATGCCGGTGATAAACGCTTTCTTCATACACTGCTCCTTAGATATTATAATACTCCCTGTACCATTTTACAAAGTGTTCTATGCCGTCCTTCAGCGATGTCGCCGGTTTGAACCCCACATCTTTCATGAGATCATCAACATCAGCAAAGGTTTTCGGCACATCTCCCGGCTGCATGGGTAGTAAATTCATCTTTGCTTTCCTGCCTAATTGCGCCTCCAGTATCCGTATAAAGTCAAAAAGCTCTGCGGGGTTGTTATTTCCAATATTATATATTTTATACGGGGCAAAGCTTGTGCCGGGATCCGGATGATTACTATTCCAATATGCGTTTGGGTTCGGTATTTTGTCCGCAACCCTGAAGATACCTTCGACGATATCATCAATGTAAGTAAAATCACGGGACATTCTTCCTTCGTTAAAAACATCGATGGGTCGTTCTTCCAGTATGGCCTTTGTGAATAAAAAGAGTGCCATATCGGGCCTCCCCCAGGGGCCGTACACGGTGAAGAACCTTAGGCCTGTGCAGGGCAAGTTGTAGAGGTGCGCATAGGTGTGAGCCATCAGTTCATTAGCCTTTTTCGTCGCCGCATAGAGACTGACGGGATGATCCACATTGTGGTGTACGGAGAAAGGCATCTGTGTATTTGCTCCGTACACGGAACTCGATGAAGCGAAGACTAAATGCGTGATCTTCTGATGCCGGCAGCCCTCGAGTATATTGATAAATCCGGTAAGGTTGCTGTCTGCATAGGCATGGGGATTTACAAGGGAGTACCTGACACCCGCCTGTGCTGCCAGGTGCACAACTATTTCCGGCACTTCTTCTTTAAAGAGCGCCGACATGCGCTCCCTGTCGGCTATATTCGCTTTGACAAAGCGGAAATCCGCCTTTTTTTCCAGGAGGGCAAGCCGTGCTTTTTTCAGGCTTACATCATAGTAGTCGTTCAGATTGTCTACGCCGACTATGCTATTGCCGCTTTCCAGAAAGCGTCTTGATACATGAAAACCTATGAAGCCGGCGGCTCCGGTAATGAGGATTTTCTTCATTTGTTGTTACCTTTTGTGTTTAACGCTTCTCCAAATTCCCGTTTAAGCTTGGGAAAGAGAACAGCCCCCTTAAAGCTCACCGGTATCTTCGCGAACCTCACATAATCGGGCCTGCTGCCCTTGGACACTCTGCGGGATGCTCTGGCGATAAACTGCTCCTCCAGTGTTGACTGCATGGAGGCCGCTTTCCCGGTGAGTTCTATCGTCACGCAGCAGCTGTCCTCGTGTTCTGTTTCACTACATATTCCCACAACAGCGAGTTTGAACTGTTCGGGTTTCATGTTGAAATCCTCGATCAGAACACGGGAGAGGTCTGCCGCAACCTGTTCATACGAATAGTTGGCACCGCCGCGAATCAGAAGGGCAGAATCTCTTGTCATCCAGTAATAGTCGAGGAAGCCGTCTCTTCCGCGAAGGGCGAATCCGATATCGCGAAGACCAGTATACCATCCTTTTCGAAAGACCTCCCGCGATGCGTTACCCTGGCCCACATATCCGTTCATGACATTAGCGCCCTGGGTTACGATATAACCCGGTTCGCCGGTTTCACATGGTTCCATAAAACCGGATTTCCCCGGATCGATTTTTTTTACAATAGTAATTCTCGTGAAGGGATAATGTTCTCTCCCGATGTAATACCCAACGGCTTTATCACCCTTGTACTCGTGATTCCAGCCGGCCTCGAATGCCGCTCTCGTTTCTTCGTCTGACATCAATGTGGGCGTTGCGGTTACCTGGAGACATGATTCTGTGGATCCAAAGCGGACACGGGGATAGCGGCCGCTCTGTTTCAGGATGCGCGCAACTGTTGTCGGCCCTACCGGTGCCGAGCCGATCAGGATGTCCGTCTTGTGCAGAGCTTCCCGCAGATTATCGCGTTCCAGGGGAAGCCGCGCTGTTGTTATGAGGTTCTCCAGAAAATCGATATGACGGGGAACGACAGGGGCAATGAATACACCCTGCTTTGTGTGTGCAATTTCGGCCAGTATTTTCCAGTAGGGAGTAGAGTAACGCTGCACGAGGTGAACTCTGGATCCGATGCGCCTCATGCCCCAATCGGATAAGGCGGAAGAGTTCGTATGGTGCAGGGGATTCACCAGCAATAAGTCAAGCGTCGTTGACGCCGGCAGACGGAAATACTCTTCAAAGGTAAGCCGGTTTGCCAGGTAGCTTCTATGGGGAAGTTTAACTCCCTTGGGAAGCCCCGTGGTGCCTGCAGTGAAGATGATCATCTTTTCGTCGTCATAGTTTATCCGGGGAGATTTCCAGGTGAGCGCAGGCTTGGAGGCGTCAAGTAATTCAACGTTTAAAAAAAGCACATGGGGAAGGTCGGGTCTTAACTCATCTGCCCTTTTCGCGAAGCCCCGATCGATGAGCAATGCTTTTGCGCCGGTGACGCTCGCCTTGTACACAAGGCGTTCGCGATCATCGGCCTGCCAATTTATCGTTACGGGGACACACCCGGTCATAACGGCCGATAGTCTGAAGATGAGATCATAGGGACTGTTGTCGGAAAAGCCGTAAACAATCCGGTCACCCTTGGATAAGCCCTGTTCTGTGAGGTACGCTGCCCCCGTTGCCGCCAGATCCCAGAATTGACCTCTCGACAATACCTGCCTATCGATTCTGTCTCCTTCACATGTGTAAAAGGAGAGGAAGGGTTGTGCTCTGTCAGCAAACGCTGTCCGGTATTCATCAAGGGGATTATCATACCCGACAAGAGAGGTGATCGGCGCGCCAGTGCTCAGGGTGTGTAGTTTTTTTTCTCCCCGCACAGGCTTTGATATGGTGAGTGTATATGTATTCATGGAATCATTACTGAGGGTTATTTTAGGGGCGTGACTCTATAATAATTCTTTCCCCCTGTCAAAAGTCTTCACCAGTTTTTCAGTGTGAGGCGGCACGCGTCGAGGGTTTTTTCCATGTCTTCATCTGTGTGGGCACACGAGAGGAAAGATGCTTCGAATTGGGACGGCGCCAGGCTGATTCCTCTCGCGAGCATACCCCGAAAGTAACGTCCATAGAGTTCTGTGTTGCTTTGGGCTGCAGACGAGAAATCAATAACTGCCTCAGAAGTAAAAAATATCGTAAACATGGACCCAGCTCGATTGGTACGAACAGGTATATCCCTCCCGTCGAACAGCAGCTGCAGTTCCTTGCACAGCAGGGATGTTCTGCGATCCAGGATTTCATACTCTCCAATATTTTTTTTCAGAATTTTAAGCGTCTCAATGCCCGCAGACATGGCAAGAGGGTTGCCCGAGAGCGTTCCTGCCTGATAGACCGGTCCCGCCGGGGCCAGCTTCTCCATAATATCTTTCCTGCCCCCGAATGCGCCGACAGGAAGACCACCCCCGATAATCTTTCCCAGGCATGTAAGATCCGGTGATATTCCCGATATATTCTGGAACCCGCCATAGGTAAGCCTGAAGCCCGTGATCACCTCATCAAAGATGAGGAGTATTCCGTACCTGCGGGTTATATCCCGGAGCATTTTCAGAAATCCCTCTGTGGGGAGGACTACGCCCATGTTGCCTGCGACAGGTTCTACAATAATGCACGCAATCTCTTCCCCGTATGCATCCACGGCTGTTTTGACCGCCTCCGCATCGTTGAAGGGGAGCGTAATTGTCAATTCGGCCAGGGCTCGCGGAACACCGGGACTTCCGGGTATACCCAAAGTTGCAATGCCGGAGCCTGCCTTCGCCAGCAGTGAATCCGCATGTCCGTGGTAGCATCCCTCAAACTTAACGATCTTATCCCTGCCGGTGAACCCACGGGCAAGCCTGATGGCACTCATGGTCGCCTCCGTACCGGAACTGACCATCCTGACCATGTCTACGGAAGGGAAGGCCTCGACAATCATCTTCGCCATCTCTATTTCCAGTTCCGTGGGAGCGCCATAACTGGTTCCCCTTTCCGCTGCTGCCTGGATGGCGGCAACAACGGCGGGATGGCTGTGCCCCAGAATCATAGGTCCCCATGATGACACGTAATCGATATATTCCCGTCCCTCAACGTCATAAATTTTGGAACCGGAAGCCCTTTGTATGAAAACAGGTGTTGATGCGACAGATTTGAAAGCCCTTACGGGGCTGTTCACGCCGCCCGGTATATATTTGACCGCTTCTTCATACAGGGATTGAGAAAATTTATTTGACATCCGCACAATACTCCATACTGCTTTTTTTATACTCCTCCTCACTTGTGAGGATTTTAAAATCCTTGATTCCCGCTGCCATTGAGAGCTTTTTGAGGATGACCTCCTGATCACCCTCCCGGCAGTGCACCATTGAGAACAGTGTGTATTTTCCTGCAAACGGAGGAGTCCTCTCGTAGCAATGAGTGACCTCTCTGAATGAGGAGAGGGTGCGGCCCGCTGCGCCAATTTTTTCCTGCGGCGCCGCCCAGACTACCATGGCATTGCGGGTAAACCCTGCTCTTTGATGTCTCAAAATGGCGCCGAACTTTCGGACAATGCCTCTCTCTATCAAGCTGCCAATAATGGCAAGGACTTTTTCTTCCGACAAATCCGCCTGTTCGCCAATAGATTTGAAAGGTCTCTTTGCGAGAGGGATGTCGCTCTGAATGAGGTTTATGATTTTCTTTTCAATTCCGTGTAACATATATCTCTCATAGAGTTTTTTTGCTACTTATTCCATAGGCACGGAAGTCTTCGACCGCAGGGACTTCTTTTCTGATTGCATATGCTTCAGCTCCAGCATCTTCTCCTTGGCCCTTCTCGATCGGCGCCGCTTTTGCCGCTTGATCTTTTCCCTTTGCTGCTTTTCCGCCTGAATGATGCCCTGTTGAATTCTCTCAATCCTGTCCAAAAGCAATCGCCTTGCCAGAAAGCGGTTCAGCGCCTGTGACCGTGACTGCTGACACTTCACGAAGAGTCCCGATGGCACGTGAACGAGGTGCACACAGGAAGAGGTTTTATTCACCTTCTGCCCGCCGGGGCCGGATGACCGGATGAATGTTTCCCTCAAATCATTTTCTGAAATTCCGAGCCGCTCCATGCGCTCGCTTAATGCCTTTTCCTTTTCCGAAGAGATATTAAAGAGACTCATGGTTTTTACACAGAAAACTCGACCACATCCCCGTCCTTGAGGACATAATCCCTTTGCACCATCTGTCCGTCGCGGACCGATTTGCCCCACGCCTTGGCATATTTCAACTTGTGTACAAAATCATTGTGGATCTTTCCTCCCAGATCCTCTAACGTGCTCCCTACAGGTATCACAAAGGGTGAATACTTGTCCGCTTCTTTCCCCGGCGGCTTCGTGTAAACCCGTATGATGCCTGAAAGTGCATAGAGCTTATCCAGAAACACCATGATATTCCGGCCGGTACGGGTTGAAATACCCAGGCAGGGTAATTTTATCCCCGATAGTTCCATGAATATTTCCATAGTCTCTTTATCTTCAGGGTTGTCCATTTTGTTGACAACCACAAACATCTTCTTGATTTTGGGAGGTTTCTTCAAGTCTTCCGGGACAGGACATGCCTCGGAATAAATGCGGAAGGAGCGGAGGATGGCGAGGGTGTCCTCGAGCTGCTGCATGGGGTCGGCAGAGAGATCCAGCAGAATTACCACGATATCAGTCCGGCGGATCAAATCCATGAATTCCGGTTCAGTATAGTCTTTTGTGAGGGGTGGCGTGTCAATGAGCTGAAATTGGATATTACCGTATTGTGCCATTCCCGGCATAGGCTTATGGGTGGTATGGGGGAAATCTGCCACTTCCGGCGAAGCATTTGTCATTAATTTGACGAGGGAAGATTTGCCTGTGTTGGGAGGTCCGATCACCACAATCTGACCGGCACCCTCTTTTTCGATGTCGTACGCCGTTTTCTGTCTGGCGGCCCCCTTTTTTTTCTGGGCCTGGTCTCTGAATTTTGAGATGCGCTCGCGCAGCATGGCCTTGAGCTTGTCCGTGCCCTTGTGCTTCGGCATGATGGCAAGCATCTCTTCCAGGGCTTCAACCTTGTCTTCCGGGGTCTTTGCTTCCCGGAACCGTTGTTCCGCCTCAAAATATTGTGGTGGCAAATTGGCCGGCATTACCGAATCTCTCCTTCGCACACAGAGACAGATTTGGAACCTTCCCTCGGAATATTTTCGCACAATGCAATGAAAGTCAAGTTGAATCCGGTCTTTGTCTTCGGAATTGATACCCTTTCATTTGTCTGGCCTGCAAAACATATTTCCATAAACATGCTTCCGCATTTGTCATCTCTTTGCGAAGCTTATTGGCAAAAGGTTGTAAGCGTTTGTTGTAGCCAAAGAAATTACTTTTATCGGCGTTCATGCCTCCCCCTGCCCCCTCCAAAGGGGGACAATCAAATGTCCAAACTCCATATTGTCATAGTTTACTGCGGAGAGCTTCAATTTATCAAGTTGAATTTATTCCCAAACGTGATAATCTAACAACAGAGACTCTTTTCCCATTGAGTTGCGAAAGGGGATTCGAGGGTCCAAGGATTCAAGGGTTAAAGTGTGGCACCTTGAATCATGTTATGTCCATGACGCAGAGGCAGGTAAATGTTCAGCGCCCATCTGGTGAACGATCCCTTCGGTGACCCGGGGGTGTATATTGAATTTAAATACCGGCGGTCAGCGCTCATTTTTGATTTAGGAGACCTTCATAATCTGAGTCCGCGAAAGCTTCTCAAGATCGGTCACATCTTTGTTTCCCATACCCATATGGATCATTTTATCGGGTTTGATTATCTGTTAAGGGTATGTTTAGGCCGTGACCATCATATTTCACTCTTTGGCCCTCCCGGTTTTCATCAGCAGGTCGAAAATAAACTTAACGCATACACCTGGAATCTTGTGGAAAATTACACGAACGATTTTGCCCTGCATGTCACGGAGGTTCATCCGGAGTGCAAAGTGACCAGGCATTACCGCTGCCGGACGGCATTTGCACCCGAAATTGAAGACACACATGAGGGGTTTGATGGTACTGTTGTAGAGGGCAGTCACTTTTCTGTGAAAGGTGCCTTCCTTGATCACAAAATTCCCTGCCTGGCATACAGGTTTGAAGAGAAAAGCCGCGTCAATATTAAGAAGAATATCCTGCAGGAAATGGGGCTTCCCGTAGGTGTATGGTTGATGGACCTGAAGGATCGCATTCTCAGAAATGAGCCCGATGACACGCTCATACGGGTGAGCCGGAAAGAAGGGAGAGAGGAATCAGGAGAGAAGTTTATTCCTTTGGGTGAACTAAAGGCAACCATAGTGAAGATAACACCGGGACAAAAAATTACATATATCACTGACGTTATCTATAATGAAGAAAATGCCCGAAAAATTGTGCGGCTTGCTGAAGCTTCAGATTTGATGTTTATTGAGGCGACGTTTCTCAATGAGGATACCGAAAAAGCCGCCCAGAAGTATCACCTCACCGCCCTTCAGGCGGGAATGCTTGCACGCCTGGCAGGGGTAAAGAGGATTTCTCTGTTTCATTTTTCTCCAAAGTATAAGGGAGCAGGGGACCTTCTCGTCGAGGAGGCAATGAAGGCGTTTAACGGTTAGATTTTCTTGATTTGAAACCCTTCTAACTTAATGGCCACGGAACGTTGAAGAAGTTCTATTGTGATGACAAAGAGTTCTTTGCTATAATCGGTGCTGACGACAACCCCCTCGATATCTTTGAAAGGACCATCTATAATGAGGGCTGGTTCCCCGACTTTCGGATACTGAATTTGCTGAACTTCCACTTTAGACTGTACAATTTTTCGGATGGCTTCTATCTTGGCATCGGGAACCGCAATCGGATCCACCCCCCTCGGTTTGCCGAGAATTCGGACTACGCCGAATGTCTTGAGGACATCAAGCTTTGTCTGATTATCGAGCACGAGAAGTTCTACAAAGAGATATCCCGGAAATAAGGGAATCATGATCTTCTTGCGTCTGTCCGTCCGTTTACTCCACACTTCTATTTTGGGTAAAAAAGTATGGATCGACTTCTGGACGAGGCCGGCGTAAACCCTGTCTTCATGACGGCTTCGCGTATGAACTGCGTACCACGGCATGCCATGTTCCTTAAAAAAGTCTCCGTTTCCGCAATCCCATTTTATTGTCTCACTCGGGGATTGGGAGAAAAACCCTCGCCTTT
>PDVJ01000476.1_pt1 | contig 13659 bp, 11 predicted proteins | sample 1369811 | NCBI WGS metagenome assembly PDVJ01 (sample SAMN07795376, study PRJNA414565) | Alkali sediment metagenome, whole genome shotgun sequencing project. | reverse complement strand
AAGGCGGTAATCATCACAGGCGCGGGAAAGTTCTTTTCCTTTGGATTCGACATTCCAGAGTTTCTCAGCTATCCAAAGGAGGATTTTGTCCGCTATCTCACAAAGTTCACCGATTTTTACACGTTCCTGTTCCTGTACCCGAAACCGGTTGTCGCCGCCCTCAACGGCCATACCATCGCGGGAGGCTGCATGATTGCCATTTCCTGCGACTACAGGATCATGGTATCCGGGAAGGCGAAAATTGCGCTCAATGAGATCAACTTCGGTTCATCACTGTTCGCAGGCAGTGTTGAGATGATGAAACTCCTGTTGGGACAGAGGAACGCCGAACAGGCAGCGTACAGTGGCGCCATGTATACAGCGGAGGAAGCATATCAACTGGGGCTCATTGACAGGATTTCAACGGAAGAAGCGCTGGAATCGGACGCGAGAAATGTGGCGCTGATGTATGCCTCCAAGGATGGTGCTGCGTTCAAGAGTGTCAAGAATCTCCTGCGGAAGTCTGCCGCGGAAGACATGAGAAGAAGGGAGCGGGATTCGATCAGAGAATTTGTGGACATCTGGTATTCGGAAAGCACCTGGAAAACGCTGCAGGAGAAAAAGATATATGGATAACAGGGAGTTCCTGATCCATGTTTCCCATTGACAGGCATGCCCTTTTTTTCTATTTTACGAACACTGCCGGAATGCCCCGGCCTGCAGGCGGAGAGATTCACTTCGGCATAAGGGCACTCCTGTCAAATTCCATTGAGTAAGGAAACACGTGATCTTCCGGAAATCAACAAAGAAAAAGATCGTCCTGTCCCTTTGGCTTCTTTCTTTTTTTATCGTTCTCGGGGTTCTGCTTTACTGCCTGTACCTTTCCATCCTGATCGATACACGGTTTTCGGGGAGAAGATGGGGCATCCCGTCTAAAGTGTATTCCGACAGCACCCTGCTTTTTCCCGGGCAGAAGGTGAACCAGTCTCTCCTCATCAACAAGCTTCGCCGTCTCGAATACCGGAATGTTGCCCATGCGCCGGAATCAAGCGGCGAAATGCGCAGGGGGGAAGCTTTTGTGGAGTTGTACCTCCGCGACCTGGAGATGCCGGCAAAAAGACAAAAAGGCTTCCCCGTGAAAATTGCGTTCCGGAACCAGGAAATTGAAAACATCATCCGCAAGGACAATGGGGCAGCACTGCCTATTTTGGAACTTGAGCCGGAAAAGATCATGCTGTTTTTCGGTCCCGAGAGGCAGCAGAGGCAGCTCGTTTCCATCGATCGTGTTCCAAAACACCTTATACACGCCGTGCTGGCCGCGGAAGACAGCCGCTTCTTCGAACATCACGGATTCGATATCCGATCCATCCTCCGGGCCATATACATCAATATACGGCATGGCACTATCCGGCAGGGCGGATCGACATTGACCCAGCAACTGGCCAAGAGCTATTTCCTCACCCCGGAGAGGACATTTGCCAGGAAAATCAAGGAACTGCTCATGGCGCTCACCATGGAGATCAAGTACCACAAACACGTAATCTTCGAGATCTACCTGAATGAAATTTACCTGGGCCAGAAGGGTTCCGTATCGATCAACGGTGTCGGTGAAGCGGCCTTCTTCTATTTCGGAAAACCGGTGGAAAACCTCTCCCTCGCCGAAGCGGCGACGATGGCCGGTCTTATCAAGAGCCCCGGCCTTTACTCTCCTTATGTGAGCGAAGCAAAATGCCGGGAGCATAGGAACAAGGTTCTCCACGACATGGAAAGACTCGGGTATATAACCCGAACACAGATGGACGGAGCCTCTCAAGAACCGGTGAAGACCGTGGGGTTTACAGCGTATGGGAAAAAGGCGCCCTACTTTGTCGATTACGTTTCCAAACAGCTGCCCACCCTCTACTCTCAGAAAATCCTTTCTTCACAGGGTCTTTCCCTCTATACTACCTTGGATTCCCAGGTTCAGGAAGCGGCAGAAAACGCTCTGGAAAGGGGATTGGCCCGCCTGGAAAAGACCCATCCGTCCTTGAAGCGTTCTCATCCGGAGGGGAAACTCCAGGGAGTGATCATCGTCATGCAGCCGAAAACGGGATATATCCTCGCCATGGTAGGCGGCAGGGATTACTCGGCAACCCAGTTCAACAGGGCGACCCAGGCGCGCCGGCAGCCGGGAAGCGCGATCAAGCCCTTCGTGTACCTGAGCGGTCTGGATCAGTTTACACCCGCGACAGAGCTCTCCAACGAGCAAAAAACATATGATGTGGATGGTAAGTCATGGAAGCCGCATGGAAAGAGCTCTGATTCCGGAAAAGGGATACGGATGAGGGATGCCCTGGCCAGATCAGACAATCTCGCTACTGTCGATCTGGCGATGAGAGTCGGTCTCGACAGGATAGTCGATACGGTGAAGGCCTTTCAGTTTTCCACACCCGTGAAGCCGCAGCCCTCACTCGCGCTGGGGGCGTATGAGGTTATTCCCCTCGAACTGGCGAGGGCGTACTGTACTTTTGCTTCTGACGGTGTGGAGCCGTATCCGTTATCCCTGAAGACGCTCGTTGATGAAAACGGAAATGTCCTGGAGCAGAGGCATATGACCATTCAAAATATCATCTCTCCGGCCAAGGCGTATGTAATGAGCGACATGATGCGAAGTGTGGTTACGGAAGGAACGGCAAAATCGGCGAAAAACATGGGGATAACATTTCCCGTTGCGGGAAAGACGGGAACGACAAACGAGTACCGGGATGCCTGGTTCGTCGGATACACTCCTGATGTGCTGGTGCTGGTGTGGGTAGGTTTCGATAACGGCGAGAGCGTATCCGCGGAAGGGGCTGTGGCGGCCCTTCCCATCTGGGCTGACCTGATAAGAGCCATCCCGCAGTATATCTCGGGAGAATGGTTTACAATGCCTCCCGGTGTCGTGAAGGAAAAGGTCTGTTCGCAAAGCGGGCAACTGGCTGTTGAACGCGGATGTCCTGAACCTGTCGAAGAGGTATTTCTGGAGGGAAATGTGCCGATTGAATACTGCCGCATCCCGGAGCACAAATCCGGCTCTGGGGATGCGGTGAAGAAGTGGTGGAAGAAGCTGTGGAGGAGATAGGACATGGAGGCTAAAAAGATTCGCCTGTGGGTGTCGTATTTCATATGCTTTATTCTCTCAGGCTGCGCCGCTGCTGTTTCCTCACCGTCGAGACATCCGGCAAAGACGCCTTCCGATGCGAGGATAGAGAAAAAAGAATCGCGCGAGGCGAAACCCCGTCCCCGGGAGGTGGCGTCACTCCATTTAACGGAACAGGGGCAGATGCTCCTCGAGAGAGGGAAAGTCGATGAGGCAATAGGTGTTCTGGAGCGGGCTGTCAGTATCTATCCCTCGAACGGGAAAAACTACTATTACCTCGCGGAAGCATGGCTGCGAAAGGGTAATGTGGCGCAAGCCAGGGAGTGGAACCGGTTGGCGGGGATGTATCTGGCGGGGGATAGTGAATGGTCGCCGCGGGTTTATGAACAGCGTGGGCGGCTTCACGTGCAGAATCGGTGATCATGAAAGGGAGAGTGCCCGCTATTTCTTCACCGCTTCCACATACACATCAACTTCTTCTAATGTGGAATGAGCAGGGGACCAGCGCAGCTTCCATCTCGAGATCGGCGTCTGGAGTAGCGCCGTATCGGCTGAAGATACGTACTCAGTCCATACGGCCACATCGATCCACCAGTTGAGGATGGCCTTGTAACCCCAGAGGTGAACTTTACTGGCAACACCCGGATGTGCTGAAACCAACAGGTCATAAACGTCCCACTCGACAGCCTCCCCGGGCTGCAGCGACTCCGCAGTCGCGGCGCGCGTGAGGGCATCGGTGATATCTTGAACTGATCCGCCTTCCTGTGCCAGTGTCGCGTGTGGTACAAACCTGACTACTGCCGCATTGCCTGTATTTCGCATTGAAAGAATCACCTTTTTGAACGGTATTTCCCTCCCCCCCGTGACTTGAAGTTCTGAAGGGACCGCGTGCAACGAAAATTCCAGGCCGCTTTCCTGCGATTGAGTGGTTATCTCTGAGTTCATGGCCTATCCCCCCGGCATAGATAGCTTCGTATCGATTATTCCCCTACAATCCTTGCATCAAGGTATACATTTTAAAACGGCGTGTCAATTATTGATTGAATGAAGAGAGAAAAATCCTTAATATCGGGAATAATTAATGAATCATGACATTCTCGGAGGTTAAGGCAAATAATACTTGACATGCGCCTTGAGGTTGTACTATATGCGCACATCTATTAAAACCCAGCGACGATGGTATAGTTGTCAAATGGGGAAAGTTAAGAGTTGGATCAAACATAGTGAAGTGCGAAGGTTGGCTGCCATGCTCTTTAGGATCCTGGTGGCTTTTTTCTTTCTGTCATAGGTGCAATCCGACTTTGAGAAATTTTAAGAAAGGAGGATTAAAGCGATGTCAGAAGGTAAAGTGAAGTGGTTTAACGAACAAAAAGGCTTTGGTTTTATCGAAAAGGATGACGGTGGCGATGTGTTCGTTCATTTCAGCGCCATCCAGGCCAGCGGATTTAAGACATTATATGAAGGCCAGCGTGTCAGCTTCGACGTTCAGCAGGGCAAGAAAGGTCCCGCAGCAGAAAATGTAAAATCCTTATAAATATCCTATTTTTAGGGGAATAACACAGGCACTCCAATATGGTTTACCATATTCCAGAGTGCCTGTTCTGTTATAAGGGCCATCTGTGATGTATGTAGGTAGGCTGAATTGTTGTAGTTAAAACTTGGCTTACGGAGGTGTAAATCATGCGCAAATTTTTAATTTCCTTGTTTTCGGCTGTGGCTATTGTGTTATTCGCAGCCCCCAATATTGAGCACAGGTTAGAAGGTAATAACGCTTTGTACGCAAATGTCTATGACGACTCGGTGGGGCAGGCCATAGTGAAATCTATTCTCTGGGCGAGCGACGAACAGCTCCGCAGGTTGTTGAATATTTTAGAGAAGAAATATGGAAGTGAGATCAAAGAAATATCGAGAAAGTATTACGCCTGCCCAAAGGACATTAAGGCTATTACAATCGTTGAGTCATTAACAGATGAAGATGCCGAATCCCGTTTAGGGGCTGTAGGTCTTATGGGGGTGAAAAGGGCAACCGGGAAGGAGATGGGCTTTGATGACATCGAGCACCCGGTAAACAACCTTCAGGCGGGAACAAAGTACTACAAGATGCTGCTGAGAAAATTCAAAGATCGGGATCTGGCATTCGCAGCGTATAACCTTGGTCCGGGGGAATTGGAAAACAGGTTAACCAAGGGGTTTAATCCTGAATCAATTGATTATATTTGGAAAATCAGACGTGTCAGACAGCTCGTTATGTGAAGCGTCCCGCCCACAGGGCAGGGCATTCTGGCAGTTTTCGTATATCAGATGCAAAACATTGACACCCCCGCCCTTTTTCACTATACTCCCGCACATAAATAAAGCTAATATCGGTATTTAATCAGTGATTTATCTGAAAAATATTTCTTTGTCCTTCGCCGATCGCAGGATATTCGATAACATTACCTGGATGATCCCGGAAAAGAGCCGCGTAGGCCTGGTAGGAGATAACGGCACCGGAAAAACCACTTTGTTCAAGGCCATTCTGGGCGTGGTCGATCCCGATCAGGGCGATATCGAAATCCCGAACCGGAAAAACCGGACGATCGGGTATCTCCCCCAGGATCTGGTAGAGCTTGAACCTTTACCCCTTATAGACTATCTGCGGAACAAGAGTGGCATCGCCGATCTTGAAAAGGCGCTCAAGAATCATGAAAGCTGCATGTCCCGGTGTGACCCCGGCTCTGCCGAGTATCACGATATCTTGAAGACTTACGAGGCAACTGCCGCCCGGTTTCAGGCGATTGAGGGATACCGTTTCGATGCGAAGGCCAAGCAGATCCTGAACGGCTTCGGGTTCCGTGAAAATGATTTTGTGAAAAATTGCGCCGATTTTTCTGGCGGGTGGAAAATGCGTATTTTGATTGCCCTGATCCTTCTGTCCGCCCCGGATATCATGCTCCTGGACGAACCGACGAACCATTTGGATACGGAGAGCATGGAGTGGCTGGAAAGCTATCTGAAAAATTACCGCGGCACCCTGCTTACCATTGCCCATGACCGCGTATTTTTGGACAAAATGGTCAATCAGATCGTGGAATTGTCCAATCGGCGCCTCACTCTTTACAAAGGAAATTATTCCTACTATCTGGCGGAAAAGGATAGGCGTCTGCAAGCTTTGAAAAAGCAGATGGCCCTCCAGCGGACGGAGATCAAAAAGACGCGGGAATTTATCGAGAGGTTCCGTTATAAGGCCACCAAGGCCAAGCAGGTCCAGAGCCGCATCAAGATGCTGGAACGCTTCGAACTCATTGAACTTGAAAAGAAGGGGAAACAGGTTCATCTCCAGTTTCCCGAAGCGCCGAAAAGCGGCAGGGAAGTTGTTTCTATCCGGAAGGTTTCCAAACGCTACGGGGATGTGAATGTGTTCAGCACCGTTGATCTGACAATCCACCGGGGTGAAAAGATAGCCCTGGTCGGTGTCAACGGAGCCGGCAAATCAACCCTGGCCAGGATTCTGAGCGGTACGGAAGAACCATCTTCGGGGGCAGTGACATACGGCCTCAATGTGAGCATGGCTTTTTTTTCTCAGGAAAGCTCCCAGAATCTCGATTATCAACGGACCATCTGGGATGAGATCAATCTGGCGGGGAGTCGCAGTAATGACCAGGAAAAAAGGAACCTCCTGGGAGCCTTTCTTTTCTCCGGGGATGATATCTATAAAGAGATTTCCGTCCTCTCCGGCGGGGAAAAGTCGCGGCTGGCGCTGTTGAAAATCTTACTCCAGGATTCCAATCTGCTGATTCTCGACGAACCCACCAATCATCTTGATTTGAAGACGAAAGAAATTTTCCAGGATGGCCTGCTCGCCTATTCGGGTACGGTGGTCATTGTTTCCCATGACCGTTTCTTCCTGGACCGCCACGTGAACCGGGTGATTGAGATTCGTAACGGTCAATGCTATGAGTATCATGGGAACTATTCCTATTTTATCCAGAAAAGGAGTGAGATTGACGCAGCCGTTCCGGGGGGGGGCGATGAGAATAATTCTCAGAAGGGGGTTGGATCAATTCAGACCGGGCGACTGTCTGTGGCAGAGCAATTGTCAGGCAGCCGCGAGTCGACGGCTGGAAGGAAAGCCTTTAAGACAAAAGAAGAGAAACGCCTGGAAGCGGAAGAAAGAAATCGGCTTTCCCGAATTACAAAGGCTTTAAAAAATGAGATTGTGATGCTGGAGGATCGTATCTCCTCTCTGGAAGAAAGGAAAGCGGAGAACGAAAATATCCTCTGCATGCCGGATATTCACAGAGAGCCGCTGAAAGTCAAACGTTTAAATCAAGAGCTTCTTGATATGGAAAGAGAGCTGGGAAAACTCTACATATCATGGGAGGATATTATCAAAAAATTGGAAGCCTGTCAGTAGCACCCGTTGAGCCTTTCGCTGAATTCTTCGGGGCTGAACCTGTAATCCTGAGTTCCGTAGCACTCTACAGCAAAGGAAGCGCATGCACTACCCATCCTCGCACACTGCTCGATGTCCATGCCCCGGATCAGCCCGCTGATCAGCCCGCCCCTGTAAGAATCGCCGGCGCCAGTTGGATCTTCCACCTTCCTTGGCTTAACAACGGGAATGTTTATATCTCCATCCCCCGTCAAGACCCGTGACCCCTGTTCACCCAGCGTAACAATGATAACCCTGACCCGTTTAAGCAAGTCCTCTTTGTTTAGCCCGGTCTTGGTCATAATCAGATCCAGCTCATAATCATTCGAAATAAGAATCCGGCATCCCTCTATGGCATCTGCCAACTCTTTTGCATCCAGCACAGGCAAAGATTGCCCGGGATCAAAGATGTAATCGATCCCCCTGGCCTTACAGGCGCGGGGGTAATTCATCATATCTTCGAGATTACCGGGAGAGACGATGACAATCGTATCCGCAGGGTTGAGTTTGTTAAAATCCAGAGAGGAAGAATATTTCATGGCGCCCGGGTTGAACCCGGTGATCTGGTTATCGGCCAGATCGGTCGTTATGTAAGCGCTGGCGGTAAATTCTTTTTCGATGATTTTGATGTTTTCTGTAGAAATCCCATTCTTGATAAGCCATTCGAGGTACCGGTGATTATCATGGCCGATGGTAGCGGAGATAATCGGTATTTCGCCCATCAGAGTGAGCGCGTAGGCGATATTACCTGCCGTGCCGCCAAATTTCTCCTTCATGCCGTTTACCTGGAAGCAGACATTTAACACATGTATCTTCCCCGGGAGGATATGATCCGAGAAGTGCCCCGGGAAATCCATAATCCTGTCGTATGCCAGTGAACCGGATATAATGATCTTCATATTAATGAGACCTCTCAAAGCAGTTCGAAATCACCATCATGCAAACACCGCAGCCAGTCGTGTGGGCTTGGTTCAGTCGAGGCAAACGCAGACATCTTTGTATCGTCAATAATCTGATCATGGGTGATGATACACACCGGCCAGCCGGGATAGCCCGGCGAGACACCACAGCTGTCGTTTATCCGATAGGCAAAAAATTTTTTCTCGCAGCAGGAAATCCGATATCTTCGGTCACGGTGCTTGATTCGGAGCGTCTGGTTGAGCCATCCTTTACTCATGAAAAGGCCGACAAATTTCTGCAAGACATCTGTTGGTTTCTTCTCCGCAAGATCTTGAAATGGTGTATTGCCAGCTTTCATGTTTCTCCCACTTATAATCAATCAGAAGACTACTCAGTGTAAAATTTTCCATACGGATAACAAGATGAAGACTTTTTAAACCCGCTGCCCGCTGAATGTCAAGGGATATTTGGAAACATCTGTTTCAACGATTATGCGCATATCGGTCGATTACACTGACAACTGATTTGATAAGAATCCTTTTGAACCTAACTAAATTGACCCCTTCTGAAAATGGTGATAATCTTCGGCTTAAGCTCAGGGTGACAATATATTTTCATGCCGATGTGGTGTCAGTCTGATGACATGGGGTTTCCGTGTAAGCGGGAGTCCAGACGCCATACCCACACAGGCGGTAGAACAATGTTCGGAGGCATTGTTTATCCATGACGAAAAAAGATGCTCTTTTTGACGTATGGCCGGATAAGTATGATCAATGGTTTACAACCTCCATCGGCTCCCTCGTAAAAAAATATGAGAGCGAGCTAATACTGGGCCTTTTGAAGCCGGGTGCGGGAGAAATTGTCCTGGATGCAGGCTGCGGCACAGGGGTATTTACCATGGATATCCTCTCTGCGGAAACACAGGTTGTCGGTCTTGATATATCTTTTCCGATGCTTCGGCGGGCGTGGGAAAAAGCGAGGAGATATCCCTTCTATCCTGTATGGGGCGATATATCAAAGCTGCCATTTCGAGAGGGAATCTTCGATAAGGTTGTTTCTGTTACGGCCATTGAATTTATTCAGGACGCGCAAAGCGCCGTGGCCGAGCTGTTTCGTGTGACAAAAAAAGGGGGGGTCATTGTTGTGGCGAATCTTAACAGCCTGAGCCCTTGGGCGGCGCGAAGGACGGAGACAGCAAATCAAGGAGATTCCATCTTCTGTAAGGCACGTTTCCGATCCCCCGATGACTTGCGTTCCCTCGCACCTGTGGGAGGCGTGGTGAATACGGCCATCCATTTTTTGAAAGAAGACACGCCTGAAAAAGCCATTGAAACCGAGAATGAGGGGCGGATTAAAGGATGGGATACGGGGGCGTTTGCTGTTGCGCGATGGGTTAAGCCTTAAGGATGAATCTTTTTTTAACTAATACCCATGCCATGCGGGGACATCGCGAAGGCGTGATACTTGCCTCCACCGTAAGCCTCCATTTTATAAAGGGATTTTCGGAGGGGGACACCTCCCCCCGCCCCCTCAAGAGGGGGACAATCAAATGCCGGCCCCTTTAGAAAAGGGGGTGAGGAAATCTATTTTCGTACTAATCCCCTATGTGCCGGAAGCCGATGCGGGTTTGGGAATTGCACAGGGCACCTCCGGAATAGCGATTCTCCTCCGGCCATGCACTTTCTTATCCAGCGCAAGAGCGGCGGCATTTTTTTCGTGAAAAACATGAGGCTCATAGGTCCAGCCTTCCTTCAGCCGCGTTTCCTCCTTTTTTAAATGTGCAAGGACGTACTGTCCTATTACAGGTGCGAGGAGTCTCGTCTTCCATCCGAAGGTCCCGTAAATGTCCGTCAGGAGAGCCTCAATCTTTTCCGATATGCGGCTGTTTCCCCGATACCACTTTTTCATGGCCCAGACAGCTCCCGCATAGGCTGAGCGGAGGGGTTCCGTATCCCAGTGAAAGCGGTCACGGATTCGGAGATCAGGATGCCCGTTGTATCTCTGCCACCCTTTCAGCATGGTTCGTATAAGGCGGTAGAGACTTGGGCCATTGATGTCAAAATCCCTCCGGAATGCCCGGAAGAGATATTCCTCCTCCTGCCCGTCTTTTATATGGTGATGGCGGTAGTTGAAGCGGTATTGGCCGTGGGCATCTGCGAAAGGATGCTCCGATTCCGGCAAGAGCCTTCCGTCTTTCCGGTGCTCTTCATAGAGCGGCGTTCCCGGATTCGGGGTGTAAAGCATGAACTGGTGAAAATCGGTGTCGTGGCTTACGGCATGCTCGATGACATCATCGATATTTTCCGGCGTGTGGTTTTCCATGCCGATGATCGATGATCCCATGACGCGGATTCCGTGAGACTGCAAAGTGCTGACCAGTGTCTGTGTATCTACGGCCTTGAGCTTCTGGTACTGGCTGCTCTTGCCTTCCAGACCGATCCAGACCCATATTATGCCAAGTCCTACCAACTGTTCAATGGTGTAGGATTGCAGGACACTGGCGGAGCTAAAGATATTAAGCGCCCAGCTTTTCCTGTTTTTTTCCATCAGTTCAAGAAGCCTGAGCGCCCGCTTCCGATGGAAAAGGAAATTTTCGTCGAGGACGAAAAAAGAGTGCACGTGGAGGGCTTCTTCGATCTGGCACATGACGGAAAAGAGTTCGTCACCCGTCTCGTAGAAATTGATAAAGTTCCCCTTGCCTCCGAAGAGGGCTGATGTGGAGCAGAAATTACAACCTATAGGGCAGCCTACGGAGGGAATCAGGATGGCTGCCGTGCGTCCCCGCCTGTGAGGCAGGTTGATACCCATGATATGGGCGCCGAACCCTGAGTAAACCATTGGGTGCTGGACGGGTTTCTGTTCGTCCTGACTGAGAAACCTCCGGAACCACTGAATGCCGTCTCCTCTTACGATATGATCCGCATCGAGGAGGCTGTTTATATTTTCCATATTGGAGATGTGTCCCCCGACAACGATCGTTGCACCCGGCCGGTACTCCCGGATCAGTTCGCACATTCTTTTTGCTTTCCTTATATTCGGGATTATTGAGCTGATTCCGATGATATCGTACTCATGATCCCGTAGTTCGCGGATGAAATCTTCGCGAGAGGGGAAATCGAGAACGGTGCAGGGCGCCTCAATGTTTGCCTGAAGCATGAGCAAACTGAAGGATCGGTGAAACATCCGCAGCGAGAAACCGCCCTGCTCGCGAGTCACCTGGTTCTGGTAGAGTTCCATGGGGTTGTTTTTCCGGCTTCCGAAGTCGTCATCCTGCGCGTAAGGACCGAAAACGCTGCTGAGCAATATCCTGGCGCGTGTTCCTTTGGGGTGTACGGTCTGCGATGCGTTCATAAAAATTGTCATCCCTTTCTCTGGAGGTTTTCTATGTGTTATGATGCGTATGTGAGTATTTAATGGAAAAAGCACGGAAATAAAAGGCCTTACGGGGAGTTTTACAAAACTTTTACAATGCAGGATACACAGGCGGGATGCAGCCGATATATTTGTCCGTTGACACACAAGGTGTCATGTTGTACGTATCTTGTCGAGATATACACGCGAGTCTGCAGGGAGTTTCAAGCATGAACCGATTCAGGTGGTTTTATCATCCCGTTTTAATCTTTGTTTTTTCAATTTTAGCGTTGGCTGCGTCTCTCTGCCTCTACTTATACTGGTACATCGGCGTCAGCGCAGGGTTGACCTCGGTTATCCAGAAGTACAATCTCGATCCCAGCCAGTTTTTCGAGATCAATACATGGGTAGTCATTCTTGTCCTCTCCATTCTTGTAGGGATCATTCTGATCGGGGTCTTTGTTATCTTTATCTACAATCAAAAAACATTGCAGCTTTACCGATTGCAGAGGAACTTCATCAACAATTTCACCCATGAGCTGAAGACACCAGTGACATCCCTGAAACTGTACCTGGAAACGTTTGCACAACATGACCTTTCCCGCGAAGAACAGATTAAATACGTTGGGTATATGATCCATGACGTAGAACGCCTGTTGAATAACATTAACCGGATCCTCAACCTTGCCAGGATTGAGAGCGGCAACTACTGGAAAGAATTCGTCGAAGTGGATTTGGTAGGCACCGTGCGGCAGTTTTACCAGAATAATGCCGATCTCTTCCGCAACTGCGAGGTAAGGATATACAACCCCATTGAAAAACCGCTCTACTGCCCTATCAATCCGCTCCTGTTTGATATGTTGCTTATGAACATTATGACAAACGCGGTGAATTACAATGAATCCGACCACCCCAGGGTCGACATCCACTTTGTTCCCCTGAAGAAGGGATTACACATAAGGTTTAGAGATAACGGTGTCGGTATTGAAAAATCGGAGATCAGGAAGATATTCAGAATGTTTTACCAGGTGGGCAATCCGGATAATATGACGGCAGCGGGAGGCGGTCTGGGGCTGTATCTGGTTCAGCAGATTGCCAGAATTCACAGGGGAAGAGTGACGGCAGAAAGCGAGGGGAAAGGGAAGGGATCAGTATTCGCCCTTACCCTGCCGCGGCGGGTTCAGGTGGAAGGATGACAGGGATTACCTTAAAGAAAAAAATCCTCATTGTTGAGGATGACAGGCATATTGCAGAAGGTTTGAGATTAAATCTTTCCCTCAGGGGATATGACATCATGGTAGCTCCTGATGGACCAGGCGGCCTCAGGGAATGGCGGGAATGGAAACCGGACCTGATTGTCCTGGATATCATGCTGCCACGCATCGACGGCTTATCAGTCCTCCGCAGCATTCGCCTTGAAGATGAACGTCTTCCCATTCTCATCCTCTCGGTAAAGGGTGAGCCCGAGTACCGCGTGAAGGGATTTTCCTATGGCGCAGATGATTATTTATCAAAGCCCTTCAATTTAGAAGAATTTCTGCTTAGGGTGGAACGGCTTCTCACCCGGGTCGCATGGAACAGCCATAGTAAACCGACTGAGGCCGATCTTGACCCGGCATATCATGTGTATACTTTCGGCGGGAACACCATCGACTTTGATACGTTGACAACCCACTGCCGCCTGGGCACGCTCACGCTGACGGAGCAGGAGGTAAAGCTCCTCAAGCTTTTTATCGCCAACCGCGGGAAACCACTTTCACGAAGCGAACTTCTGGAAATCGGATGGGGCTACACAGGAACCACATCGACGAGAACCGTGGATAATTTCATTGTGCGCTTAAGGAGATATTTTGAGGATGATCCCCACGAACCTGTATATTTCAGAAGCCTCCGTTCC
>PDVJ01000062.1_pt2 | contig 13691 bp, 8 predicted proteins | sample 1369811 | NCBI WGS metagenome assembly PDVJ01 (sample SAMN07795376, study PRJNA414565) | Alkali sediment metagenome, whole genome shotgun sequencing project. | reverse complement strand
GTGCCCTTCTGGAAGATCTTCGGCCGGATGGGCTTTCCGCCGTGGCTCGCCGTCATCGCGTCGCTGCCGCTCGTCAACCTCATCGTGCTGTATTACGTCGCNCTGACGCCCTGGCCGCGGGAGCGCGGCTGGAACCCGCCGTCCATCGGGGAAGGCCCCGACGCGCAGTTCTGAGCCCGCTGGTCGTTGTCNCNACGGCCGCGCTCGGGTACCGTGNCGCCCCCCGGATCCGCCGATCCGACCGTCACCGAGGAANGACCCCATGGCCGGCCCGAGCAACGCACCCGAACCGAAGATGGACTCGCAGGACCTCTACCGCGAGGACATGTACACCGATCGCCGGGTCGGCNCGATCCGCGTGATGACGCCGGTCAAGCCGGACGGCACGACGGATCCCACCAGGCACACGTCCTACGTCGGGCAGGCCCAGATCATGACGCCGGCGGGCGCGCTGCCGCTGAGCTTCGAGATCGACGCGACGACGCTGGCCGAGGCCTGCGAGCGGTTCGCCGCTGGCGCGAAAGTCGCCTTCGAGGAGACGATGCAGGAGCTGCAGGAAATGCGCCGGCAGCAGGCGTCGTCGATCGTCATCCCGGACGCCGGTGCCGCTTCCGCCCTAGCCGGGCAGGGCGGGCTGCCGCCGCGCGGGAAGATCCAGATTCCTTGAGCGATCCGTTGATCCAGTTGCGCGATTCGCTGCGGGTCTTCGCGGCCGAGCGCGACTGGGACCAGTTTCACTCGCCGCGAAACCTCGCGACCGCGCTCGCCGTCGAGGCGGCCGAGCTGCTCGAGCCGTTCCAGTGGCTCAATGACGAGCAGGGCGCCAACCTGTCGCCGGAGACGCGCGCTGCGGTCGAGCAGGAAATGGCCGATGTCCTGCTCTACCTGGTGCGGCTCGCCGACAAGCTCGACGTGGATCTCGCCGCGGCGGCGCGGGGCAAGATCGTGAAGAACGGCGAGAAGTATCCAGTCGGGAAATCGCGCGGGTCGAGCCGCAAGTACACTGAAATCTAGCGTGACGGGAAGTCCAGGAGAGTAACGATGTCCGGCCGCTTCTCCCGCAGCCTCGCGCTCGCCAGGGCCTCCTGGTCCGTCGTCCGCGCGGACAAGGAGCTGATGATCCTGCCGGTGCTGTCGGTGCTCGCGCTGCTGGTCCTCGTCGGCAGCTTCGCGCTGCCGCTCGCCGCGATCGGCGCATTCAGTCCCGAGGCGATGGGCCCCGAACCCGGCCCCGGCGCCTGGATCATCGGGTTCGCGTTCTACGTCGTCGCCTACTTCATCGGCATCTTCTTCAACACCGCGCTGGTCGGGGCCGCAATGATCCGCATGGACGGCGGTAATCCGACGGTCGGCGACGGGCTGCGCATCGCGTGGGGGCGTGTCGGCCGCATCTTCGGCTACGCCTGCATCGCGGCCACCGTGGGCGTGCTGCTGCGCATGCTCGAGGAGCGCGTCGGCTGGCTCGGCAGCCTGGTCGTGAAGCTGCTCGGCATCGGCTGGGCGCTCGCAAGCTTCCTGGTCGTGCCGGTGCTGGTTACGCGTAACGTCGGGCCTGTCGAGGCCGTCAAGGAAAGCGCAAGTCTGCTGCGCGAGACCTGGGGCGAGAACATCAGTGGCGGCGTGGGCCTGAGCCTCGCCTTCGCGCTCGCGTACGTCGCACTGGCCGTCGCGTTTGCCGGCGCGGTAGTGCTCGTCGCACAGACCAACGTCCCGGCGCTGTCTGCGCTGGTGGTGCTCGTCGCCGTCGTGGCCGCGGTCGTGCTGGCGGCACTGCAGGCGACCATGCAGGGCATCTATTCCGCGGCGCTCTATCGTTATGCCGCGAGCCACGACGCGCCGATACCGGGCTTTCCGCCCGACCTGATGCAGCAGTCGTTCCGGGTGAAGTAGGGGACACTCTCCTGCCAGGAGCGTGTCCCCTGCGTCCTGCGCCAGGACGTGCCGGCACCACGACGAATCGTTTCCCGCCCGCCAAGCGCGGCGGCTAAGCTCCGCCGGTGACACTGGACGACCTGCGCCGCAACCGTAACCTGCTCTTCTGGGCGCTCCACACGCTCGGGTGGAGCGCGTACCTGATCACGCAGTACATGGGCGCGCTGCTCTACGAGAAGCCCGCGTCCTACGTCAAGGTGATCCTGGCGGCCGCGGCCAGCGGTTTCCTGCTCTCGGCGCCGCTGCGCTACGTCTATCGCCGTCTCTTGGGCCGCCGCCCCGCAGCGGTCATCGCCAGCGTGCTGCTCGTGGCATGGGTCACCGCACTCATGTGGCGCGCGGTCATCAACTACTCCTACGGGTACTTCGTGGGCGACTGGATGGACGACGAGCCGTGGTACGGCATCTTCACGGGCACGCTGAGCTCCACTTATCTTCTGGTGTGCTGGTCCGGGCTCTACTTCGGCATCAAGTACTACGAGATGCTGCAGCAGCAGCGCGAGGCGGCGCTCGAGGCCTCCGCACTCGCGCAGGAAGCGCAGGTGAAGATGCTGCGCTACCAGCTGAACCCGCACTTCATGTTCAACACGCTGAACGCGATCTCGACGCTGATCCTCGACGGCCAGGGCAAGGTCGCGAACCAGGCGGTCGGGAAGCTCTCCGAGTTCCTGCGCCACACGCTGGACCAGGACCCGATGAAGAAGGTGACGCTGCGCCAGGAGCTGGACGCGCTGGACCTCTACCTCGGCATCGAGAAGCTGCGTTTCGCGGAGCGGCTGCGGCTCGAGTTCGACGTCGAGGACGCCGCGCTTCAGGCGCTCGTGCCGTCACTGATACTGCAGCCATTGATCGAGAACGCGTTGAAGCACGCGATCGCGCCGCGCGAGGAAGGCGGCCGGCTGCGCCTCGAGGCGCACACGGACGGCGCGGTGCTCAGGCTGGCGGTGCAGGACGACGGGCCGGGCCTCCCTGTGGGCGTCAACCTCGGCGAGGGGCGAGGCGTCGGGTATCGCAATACGCGCGAGAGGCTGGCAGTGCTCTACGGCAGCCACCAGAAGATCGCGGTACGATTTGCCCGGCCGGGCCTGCGTGTGGAAATCGAGATCCCCTTCGAGCGTGCCGTCGAACCATGACCATCCGCACCCTGATCGTGGACGACGAGCCGCTCGCGCGCCGCGGCCTCGAGCTGCGCCTGCGCGATGCACCCGACGTCGAGATCGTCCGGCAGTGCGCCAATGGCCGCGAAGCGCTCGCGGCGATCACCGAACTTGCGCCGGACCTGATGCTGCTCGATATCCAGATGCCCGGCATGTCGGGTCTCGACATGCTGGCGCAGGTGCCGCGCGAGAGCATGCCGATGGTCGTGTTCGTCACCGCGTTCGACCGGTTCGCCATCCAGGCCTTCGAGGCGCGCGCGCTCGACTACCTGTTGAAGCCGGTGGACGACGAGCGCTTGCGGCAGGCGCTGGATCGCGTGCGCGCCCAGTGGCAGCAACGCCAGGCCCTCGCCCAGCGCGAGCAACTCATGGCGCTGCTGGCCGACCTGACCGACAAGGGCGAGATCGAACCCGGAGCGCTGGCTGCCATGGCGGACCGGCAGGCGCGACGCTACGCCTCGATGCTGCCGATCCGCGTCGGCCGCGAGACGGTGCGTCTCGACGTCGCGACCATCGACTGGATCGATGCGGCCGGTGACTACATGTGCCTGCACGCGGCGGGACAGACTCACGTGCTCAGGGCCACGATGAAGGAACTCGAGGAGATGCTCGATCCGCGGTACTTCCAGCGCGTGCACCGTTCCACGATCGTGAACCTTGCGATGGTGAGTGCGCTGCGACCGCACCTGAATGGCGAGTGCTTTCTCAAGCTGCAGTCGGGCCAGGAGATCAAGCTGAGCCGCAGCTACCGGGACAAGGTCGAGATGCTGCTCGACAACGCGGGCGTCGCGCCGCGAGGCGCGCACGGCACGATGCCCTGATCGCCGATGTGGCGCGCTGGCCGGCGCCTCAACCGAGCAGTGTCGCCACCTCCAGCGCGGCCCGCTCGCCGGATTCCATCGCGCCTTCCATGCCGCGCGCGCTGACCGCGGTCTGCTCGCCACAGAAATGCACGCGACCGTGCGGCTGGAACATCGCCGGCATGAACTGCGCGACCGTTCCGGGAGCGAAATACGCCCAGTCCCCGGCGCTGAACGGATCAAGCGTCCATGAGTGGTACGCGGCGACACTCAACGCGCCTCTTGCGGCCGGACGGATGCGTTCCATTTCCGCGACCACGTAGCGGCCCGCTGCTTCACGGCCGAGCCGGTCGAGCCAGGCCGACCTGAACCCAAAAGCCGTCACGAGCAGGCTGGAGACTTCGTCGTCGGTCGCGCCGCCGTAGATGGCGAAAACCCGGCCGATCTGGCTGTCGGTCCACATCGAGGGCGGGAGTCCGTCCAGCTCCCAGAACGGCCGCTTCGAGTGCAACGCGACCTGCGTGATCATCTGGTGCGGCAGCGTCGCAACCGCGCGCCGTTGCGACCCGGCGAGCAACGGATCGAACCGCACGTGCCGCAACGTCGAGAATGGCAGCGCGCAGACCACGGCCCTGGCCTGGTATCGCCTGCCGTCGACGGTGCGCACTTCGACGCCGCCGTCGTCGGACCGGATGCCTGTCACGACCTCGTTCAGCCGTACGCCACCCTTGAGACGGCGTGCCATGCCTTCGGGGATGCGCTGGTTCCCACCCTGGGCCTTGTAAATCGCCGGCTTGAGGCTGCGTTGCGCCCGGGTGAAGCTCTCGACGAACGCCATCATCAGCGCCGATACGTCGTGCGCCGAAGTGCCGTAACTCACGTTCGTGTCGTAGGCGAGGTCGATCATCGCGTCGGTTGCGCCCTGCGCCTTCAGGAATTCGTGCATAGACACGTCGAAGCGCGCGTTCTCCGGCTTGATCCAGTCCTCGACAGCTTGCAGCGGATTGGCCCTGGCCATTGCGACGGGCGTGTACATCCACGGCATCGTCTCGCGCAACGGCGGCGGGAACGGATTGCGCGGCGACTGCGGCCAGGCCGCTTTCGGCACGGGCGCGCCGTCGAGTACCAGTGCGATGTCCGGATGCTTGAGTTGTCGTGGCAGCACGTCCTCCAGCACCACTGCGCTGCGGTTCGCCGCGTCGATCAGTCGTCCGTAACCGCTGCCGATGCTCTGTCCGCCGGCCTCCGGCAGGCCAGGAACGTCTGAAAAAGTGAGGATCTTGCCGCCGACCCGGTCACGGCCCTCCAGCACCAGCACGCGAAGGCCGGCTTCCTCGAGCAGCAGCGCGGCATTCAGACCCGCGAGGCCGGCGCCGACGACGATGACGTCGGTCGCATCGGTCGCGGACCATGCGCGGCGCTGGGCCAGTGCCGCCCCGGCGACGACGGCGGAACCGACCAGGAATTCGCGACGATTGATGGTCATGGCGTGCCTCGCACGCGGTGCTGGACGTCCAAACCGCCACTCTCGGCGCGGGCTCCACGAATGTCCATCCGCAGGGATACCGATACGGATCGGTGCGTGTTGCGCCCTGGATCACGTCCTGGCGCAGCCTTGCGGAGCTATGCTTCGGGCGGAGGCGGAGCATGAGACCAGAAGACCCGGTATCCCGCGTCATGACCGAGACGGTGGTCGTGATCGACATGGATCGTCCGGTGAGCGAAGCGCTGGACTGCTTTTTCCAGTACCCGATCCACCACCTGCCCGTGGTGCACGGCGGCAGGCTCGCCGGGATGCTGAGTTCGGCGGACGTCATGAAGCTCGAGTACTTCGTGCCGAAGGCCACGGTCGACCGGGCGCGGTTCCTCGACGAGCGCATGACGATCGAGCGATTGATGCGATCGCCGGTCCTGTGCCTGGAACCACACGTGGGCGTCGGTGAGGCTGCGGAGCGCATGATGAAGGCCGGCGTGCACGCCGTGGCGGTGATCGACGACGCGGAACGCGTCATCGGCATCCTGACCACGACCGACGTCATCCAGGCGCTGCTGCACGGCCCACCGCGCAGGGGTACCGACGGGGAGGTGGAACCGGGACAGTCCCGGATCTCGGACACGAGCAGGAACACGCGTGTCTACCGCCAGAAGCCGACGGACAACGAGTATCACGTCGCCCTGCGCGCGGCAGAGGAGCTGCACGTCGAAGAGCGCGACACGCGCTATCTCGGCAAGACGCTCCTCTACCTGGACCAGCGTCGTGGCCGCCTGGAGAAGGTGCTCGAGCTCGCGGACCGGTTCCTGCTCACAGGGCAGGACGTGCAGGTACACGCTCTGCTGCTGAAGGCGATTCACGCGGCCAAGCGCGCCGAGGAGCACGCGACGGGCAACGTGCGCATCCCGTTCCAGCTCGAGTGACGGGCGTGGCTAGAGGCTCGCCGCGAGACGCGAGCCCTGGTCGATCGCACGCTTCGCGTCGAGTTCCGCCGCGACGGCCGCGCCGCCGATCAGGTGTACATTGCGGCCGGCGGCGCGCAGGGGCTCGACCAGTTCACGCAGAGGTTCCTGCCCGGCGCACAGCACGACAGTATCCACTTCGAGCAGCATCGGCCTTTCACGCGCCTCGCCGAAACTTAAGTAAAGGCCGCGGGAATCCATGCGTTCGTAGTTGACGCCGCCGATCATCTGCACGCGCTTCATCCTGAGCGCGGCACGGTGGATCCAGCCGGTGGTCTTGCCGAGATCCTTGCCGAGCGGTGTGGCCTTGCGCTGCAGAAGGTGAACCTCGCGTGCCGGCGGCGAGACCTGCTGTGGCAGCAATCCGCCGCGCGTTGCGGCAGGGTCGCCCACGCCCCATTCCGCCATCCAGGCCGGCAGGTCCGTGGCTGTCGAGTGATCCCCGGCCACGAGAAACTCCGCGACGTCGAAGCCGATGCCGCCCGCGCCCACGATCGCGACGCGCCTGCCGACCGGGCGTCGCGCAAGCAGCACGTCCACATAGGACACCAGTCGGCCCTCGCGCCGCTGCTCGTCGTCGCCCTCGATGCGCGGGTCCCGGGGCGTCACGCCCGTGGCCAGGATGATCTCGTCGTAGCCGCCCGCGATCAGGTCTTCCGCGGTGACTCGCATGCCGAGCCGCAGTTCGACGCCGGTCACGGCGACGCGTCGGTCGAAGTAGCGCAGCGTCTCCCGGAACTCCTCCTTGCCGGGAATCAGTTTCGCGAGATTGAACTGGCCACCGATGGCCGCGGCAGCCTCGAACAGTTCCACGCGGTGACCGCGCTCGGCGAGCACGGTCGCGCAGGCGAGGCCCGCAGGGCCGGCGCCCACCACGGCGATGCGTTTCGGCTGGCCCGTGCGTGCATAGACGAATTCGGTCTCGTGCCCCGCCCGGGGGTTCACGAGACACGAGGCGATACGGCGCTGGAAAACATGGTCCAGGCAGGCCTGGTTGCACGCGATGCAGGTATTGATCTCGTCGCCACGACCAGCCGCGGCCTTGTTCACGAACTCGGCGTCGGCCAGCAGCGGCCGCGCCATCGAGACCATGTCCGCGCAGCCATCGGCCAGCACCTGCTCCGCGACTTCAGGCGTATTGATACGGTTCGTGGCGCACAGTGGAATTGCGACCTCGACCTTCAGCTTTTTCGTCACCCAGGCAAAGGCCGCGCGGGGCACCGAGGTCGCGATCGTCGGCACGCGCGCCTCGTGCCAGCCGATGCCGGTGTTGATGATCGTGGCACCGGCTCGCTCGACCGCCTTCGCCAGCTGCACGACCTCATCCCAGCTGCTGCCATCCGGCACGAGATCGAGCATGGACAGCCGGTAGACGATGATGAAGTCACGCCCGACGGCCTCCCGGGTGCGTTCAATGATCTCCACCGGCAGCCGCATGCGGTTCGAGTAGTCCCCGCCCCATTCGTCGGTGCGGCGGTTCGTGTGCGTCACCAGGAACTGGTTGATGAAGTAGCCCTCGGAGCCCATCACCTCGACGCCGTCGTAACCCGCCTCGCGGGCCAGCGCGGCGCAGCGGACGAACGCGCGGATCTGGCGCTCGACTCCGCTTGCCGAGAGCGCGCGCGGCGTGAATGGCGTGATCGGCGACTTGAGCCGCGAAGGGGCGACGGCGAGCGGGTGGTAGCCGTAGCGGCCGGTGTGCAGGATCTGCAATGCGATCGCGCCGCCTTCGGCGTGAACCGCGGCCGTGATCGGACGGTGCTTCGCGGCCGCAGCGTGCGTGGTCAGCCGACCGGCGAAGGGCGAAGTCCAGCCTTCGATGTTCGGTGCGAAGCCGCCGGTGACGATGAGCCCGACGCCGCCCCGGGCGCGCTCCGCGAAATAGACTGTCAGCCGGTCGAAGTGCTTCGCACTGTCCTCGAGGCCCGTGTGCATCGAACCCATCAGCACGCGGTTGCGCAGTCGCGTGTGGCCGAGATCGAGTGGCGCGAGCAGGTGCGGGTAACGGGTGGTCAACGGATAGCCTCGTCTAGAGAAGTGTCCTGCCCGACCCGCGCGTCGTGGCCGCGATGCGAAGTATCCTCGCCTCGCGCGGTATGCGTGCAGAAAGCAATCGCATCTGGTCTTCGGTGGTTCGCGAATAGTCGCGTCGGGCAGTATCCGGGATTGCATGGGAACGTGGTAGCGTGACCGTGCCCGGCCGCCCAGTTTCCCCGGGCGGCGGGCTCACTCGCATGGCTGGATTTGCACACGATTCCATTCGCCTGAGAGGCGCGCGGCAGAACAACCTGCAGGCGCTCGACCTCGACATTCCGTTGCGCCAGCTCGTCGTCGTGACTGGCGTGTCAGGCTCGGGCAAGTCTTCGCTGGTTTTCGACACCGTCTACGCCGAGGGGCAGCGGCGCTACGTCGAGACCTTCTCTCCGTACGCGCGGCAGTTCCTCGACCGGATGGACAAGCCGCAGGTCGATCGGATCGAGGGCATTCCGCCCGCGATCGCCATCGACCAGACGAACCCGGTGCGCACCTCGCGCTCCACGGTCGGCACGATGACGGAGCTGAACGATCACCTGAAACTGCTCTATGCGCGTGCGGCGAGCCTGTATTGCCGGGGCTGTGGACGACCGGTGCGGCGCGATTCGCCCGCCAGCATCCTCCGGGACCTGGAGGCGAGCGGACCGTCGGGCGACGCGCGACTCGTCGTGACTTTTCCCGTGGTGGTACCGGACAATTTCGACGAGCGGGAAGTGCTGCAGCTGCTCGAGCAGCAAGGCTATACGCGCGTCCATGCGCGGGAGGGGCGCACGCTCGAGATCGTGCAGGATCGCTTCAGGCCGGGGAGTGCCGGCGCGAGCCGCATGCTCGAGGCATTCGAGGCCGCCCTGCGGGTCGGGCGGGGCCGGGTCGCCGTGCGGGGGGATGGGGAGGAAGGGGATGGTCCCGAGGGACGGTCCCCTGTCCGCGCGGCTCGGCGCTATTCGACCGACCTTCACTGCGCCAACTGCGATATCCACTATCGCGATCCGACCCCGAGCCTTTTTTCGTTCAACTCGCCGCTGGGGGCCTGCGAGACCTGCCGCGGGTTCGGCCGGGTGATCGGCGTCGATTACGGCCTCGTAGTGCCCGATCCGACGCGCACGCTGCGCGGTGGTGCGATCCGGCCCTGGCAGACGGAGTCCTATCGCGAGTGCCAGGACGATCTCGTGAAGTTCGCGCGCAAGCGCGCGGTACCGCTCGACACGCCCTGGGGCGAGCTCACCGAGGAGCAGCGCCGCTGGGTGATCGACGGCGAGGGGCCGTGGGAACGCAAGGTCTGGTACGGAGTGCGGCGGTTCTTCGCGTGGCTCGAGACGAAGAGCTACAAGATGCACATCCGCGTGCTGCTGTCGAAGTACCGCAGCTATACGCCGTGCGAGGCCTGCGGCGGTGCGCGGCTCAAGCCCGAGGCACTGCTCTGGCGGCTCGGCGCGACGGAGTCCACGCAGGGACTCAACGTGCACGATGCGATGCTGCTGCCGATCGATCGTGCGCGCGATTTCTTCGCTGGGCTCGTGCTGCCCGCGCCGCTCGACGAGGCGACCAGCCTGCTGCTCGGCGAGATCCGCTCGAGGCTCGACTTCCTGGTGCGGGTGGGTCTCGGCTACCTGACGCTCGACCGGCAGTCGCGCACCCTGTCGGGGGGCGAGGTCCAGCGAATCAACCTCACGACGGCGCTCGGCACGTCGCTGGTGAATACGCTGTTCGTTCTGGACGAGCCGTCCATCGGACTGCACCCCCGCGACATGCGCCGCGTAATCGACGTGATGATGCGGCTGCGCGACAACGGCAATTCGCTGCTGGTCGTCGAGCACGATCCGCAGATCATGCTGTCCGCCGATCGCGTGATCGACCTCGGGCCTGGACCGGGCGAGCACGGCGGACGCGTCGTCTTCGAGGGCACGCCGGCCGAGCTTGCCGGACGATCGGACACGCTGACCGCGCAGTATCTCTCGGGCCGCAAGGATGCCGCCGTCGCCGCGGGGCAGCGCGGACGCCCCGCCGGCGATGAACCGCGACTCGTGGTGCAAGGCGCCACCGAGCACAACCTGAAGGATCTCGACGTGGCGATCCCGCTCGGTCGCCTCGTGTGTGTCACGGGTGTGTCCGGGTCCGGCAAGTCCACGCTGGTTCGGGACGTGCTGTATCCGGCGCTGCTGCGTGCCAGGGGCAAGCCAACCGAGGCGCCGGGCGCGCACCGGGCCCTGCTCGGCGCGGAGCACGTCGCCGAGGTCGTGATGGTCGACCAGAGCGCGATCGGGCGCACCACCCGCTCGAATCCCGCGAGCTACGTGGGCGCCTTCGACGCGATCCGAAAGCGCTTCGCGGCCGAAGCCGTCGCGATCGAGCGTGGCTACACGGTCGGCACGTTCAGCTTCAATTCCGGCACCGGCCGTTGTCCAACCTGCTCCGGCAATGGCTTCGAGCACGTCGAGATGCAGTTTCTCTCGGACGTGTACCTGCGCTGTCCCGACTGCGACGGACGCAGGTATCGCCCGGAGACGCTGGAGGTGAAGATGGTGCGCGGCCCCGGGCCGGCGCGCAGCATCGCGGACGTGCTGGACATGACGGTCTCGGAGGCGGTGACTTACTTCGCCGGTGATCGCGAGGTGCTCGAGTGCCTCGAGCCGCTTGCAGCCGTCGGTCTCGGCTACCTGCGGCTCGGCCAGCCCGTGCCGACGCTGTCCGGTGGCGAGGCCCAGCGACTGAAGCTCGCTGGCCACCTGGCCGGGCAGGGAGACAGGAAAACAGGCGCCAGGCACCTGTTTCTTTTCGACGAGCCGACAACCGGCCTGCACTTCGACGATGTCGCGAAGCTGCTCGGAGCTTTCCGCCGGTTGCTCGACGCGGGCGATTCGCTGGTCGTCATCGAGCACAACCTCGACGTGATGCGCGCGGCCGACTGGATCATCGATCTCGGTCCCGAGGGCGGCGAGCAGGGCGGCATGATCGTCGCGGAGGGCACGCCGGAGGAGATCATGCAGCGCGCCGACTCGCATACCGGACGGGCGCTGGCCGAGTTCGAGCAGCAGCTGCGACGAGTGCGGCGCAAGGGTCGTGCCGAACTGCCTGTGGCGCGGAAGCAGGAGCTCAGCGGAGTCCAGGACGCCGCACGCGATGCGATCGTCGTCCACAGGGCCCGCGAGCACAATCTCCGTGACGTGGACGTGTCGATCCCGCGTCACGGCATGACCGTGCTCACCGGCGTCTCGGGCTCTGGCAAATCCACGCTTGCCTTCGACATAGTCTTCGCCGAGGGGCAGCGTCGCTACCTGGAGTCGCTGAACGCCTACGCGCGCCAGTTCGTGCAGCCCGCGGGGCGGCCGGACGTCGACGCGATCTTCGGCATCCCGCCGACCGTCGCCATCGAGCAGCGCACCAGTCGCGGCGGCCGCAAGAGCACGGTCGGGACGCTGACCGAAGTGCACCACTTCCTGCGGCTGCTGTACGTGAAACTCGGCACCCAGCATTGCCCGGACTGTGACGTGCCGATCGAGCCTCAGAGCGCCGACGCGATCGTGGCGCGACTGCAGCGCGAAACCCGTGGCAGGCGCATCGGACTGCTCGCGCCGCTGGTGGTGGCCCGCAAGGGCTACTACACCGACCTGGCGAAGTGGGCGGCAGCGAAGGGCTATGACAGGTTACGGGTCGACGGCGAATACCTGCCGACGGGCAAGTGGCCGCGCCTCGACCGATTCCGCGAACACACGATCGAGCTGCCGGTCGGCGAGCTCGTCGTCGCGCCGAAAGCCGAGCGGGAACTGCGCGAGTACGCCCAGCGCGCACTCGACTTCGGCAAGGGCGTGCTGCACGTGCTCGATCGCGGCCGCGTGCGCGTGTTCTCGACGCGCCGTGCCTGTCCGTCGTGCGGCCGCAGCTTCGCCGAGCCTGATCCGCGCCTGTTCTCGTACAACTCGAAGCATGGCTGGTGCGTCGACTGCTTTGGCACGGGCGTGGCGATCAAGGGCTTCGACGAGGAGCAGACCGGCGAGGAAATCTGGTGGAACGAATGGTTCGAAGGCGAAGCAACGGCCTGCGCCAGCTGCGACGGCCAGCGACTGAACCCGGAGGCGCTCGGCGTGCGGTTCCGCGGGCGATCGATTGCGGCGCTGGCCGCGCTGCCGGTCGATGACGCACGCGGATTCTTCGATCGCCTGGATCTCGCGGGGCGCGAGCGCGAGATCGCGCGCGACCTGACCGCGGAGATCCGCTCACGGCTCGCGTTCCTGCAGGACGTCGGGCTCGGCTACATCTCGCTGGACCGGGCGGCGCCGACGCTCTCGGGAGGCGAGGCGCAGCGGATCCGGCTCGCCGCACAGCTCGGCTCGAACCTGCAGGGTGTCTGCTACGTGCTCGACGAGCCGACCATCGGCCTTCATCCGCGTGACAATCGTGTGCTTCTTGATTCGCTCGAGAAACTGGGCGCCAAGGGCAACACGTTGCTGGTGGTCGAGCACGACGAGGACACGATCCGGCGCGCGGATCACCTGATCGACCTGGGGCCGGGTGCGGGCACACGCGGCGGCCGCGTCGTGGGCCAGGGCCGCATGGCGGATCTCATCGCCGCGCCCGAATCGCTCACGGGGCGATTTCTTGCACAGCCGCTGCTGCACCCGATCTCGCAGCGCAGGCCGGTGCGGCGGAACGTCCCGGCGCTCGGCATCGAGAAGGCTTCGCTGCACAACCTGCGCCGCGTGAATGCGCGCATTCCGTTGCAGCGCCTCACGGTGGTGACGGGAGTCTCCGGATCGGGCAAATCGACGCTCGCCCGCGACGTGTTGTTCGCCAACCTGAGCCTTCGGACCGGGGTGAAACGCCGGCGCGGCCGCGCCCCGGGCTGGCTGGGATGCGCGGGCATCTCCGGAGTCGAACAGGTGACACGGGTGCTCGAGGTGGACCAGACGCCGATCGGCCGCACACCGCGCTCCTGCCCCGCGACTTACGTAGGGTTCTGGGACGAGATCCGCAAGCTCTTCGCCGCGGCCACCGAGTCGCGTGTGCGCGGCTTCGGCCCTTCGCGCTTTTCGTTCAACACCGCCGGTGGTCGCTGCGAGTCCTGCGAAGGGCAGGGGATCCAGACGATCGAGATGAGCTTCCTGCCGAACGTGAAGGTACTCTGCGACGCGTGCCGCGGGAAACGGTTCAACGGCGAGACGCTGGCAATCGAATATCGCGGCCGCAACGTCGGCGAGGTGCTGGCGATGAGCGTCGACGATGCGGTCGAGTTCTTCGCCGCGCACCCGCGCATCCACAACGCACTCACGCTGCTCCAGGACGTGGGGCTCGGATACCTCACGCTCGGGCAGCAGAG
>PDVJ01000475.1_pt1 | contig 13707 bp, 14 predicted proteins | sample 1369811 | NCBI WGS metagenome assembly PDVJ01 (sample SAMN07795376, study PRJNA414565) | Alkali sediment metagenome, whole genome shotgun sequencing project. | reverse complement strand
CCTCAAGCCAGGCATATATTATTGTGGCATCGTTTGCTGTGCACCCATCATTACAGCGAGGCCAGGAAAGAACCACCCCTTTCGTCGAACTGTCGCTGCTAAGAGGCTCAACAGTAATTTCTTTGGGCGCCAAGGTTACGGTCTTGCTCTTGTTGGCGACATCGCTGGCGCTATCGGTTACCGTTAGAGTTACGGTGTAGTTTCCGTAGTCGGCGTAGTGGTGCGTGGGGTTGTCTTCAGTGCTATTACTACCATCACCGAAATCCCAACAATATTCGTAAGGTTTGTCCCCGCCCGCGCTCTTGTCTGTAAACATAATGCCCTTGCAAAGAGGACAATCAGGAATATCAAAGACAAAGTCGGCAACAAGAGGAGATTCAATAGTTTCGTTGGTAGTTGTGGGGACCCAGTCTCTGTGCCCCCTTGCCGCCACAATGTCGGCGGGCAGCATCATCATGACCAGCATAACCACTGTTACTAGAGAGATTATTGTTCTTTTCATATCTATCCTCCTGACCAGGACTAACGGGCTATTACCATACTAATAGCCTATTACCTTTGTCATATACATAGTCGCCAGAAAAGGGAAAATCCCTCACTCTTTTTAGTACTTTTCGGGAAATTTTCCCGGAGTTGTCAATCAAGCGGTAGATACGGATGGTACCAGGAAATCTACTTCGTTTGCCCTGCCTCCTCTCAAACTCCAGACGTTATGTTTATACTACCACCCCATTTACACCTTAGTCAACTAGTACCGGTTAGAAAGTACCAGGACCAGACTCTGAGATTGCCACGCCCCGACAGGTCGGGACTCGCAGTGACATCCGAGGTCAGGCACAAGACCATGAACGTCCCTCGCCAATAGGTACTAGGTACAAGGTCACATTACCAAATTCCAACCAAAACAGTACCGGAAGGGTACCGATGGGTGATTCATATTGAATTGGCTAACTGTTTAGATATGATGTATATGCGGAAGCTAAAATATTTGGCTATAGCCCTGACGCTGGTCGAGGTGATACTCGTAGCTGCCTTAGCGTATGATGTCCTAGTTGCCAGAGACACTGCGTCAGCCTACAGTTATTGGCCTGTTTATTATGAAACACCTGCCGATAGTAGCGATTCCTCAACCTATGGTTCTTCCCCGCAGGCGATGTATTCTGTTCATGACAGCTATGTGTCTGAGAGGTGGGGGGTAGACAAGATTGAGGCACCCCAGGCGTGGCAAATAACCAGAGGAGACCAGTCAGTCATAGTGGCTGTGCTGGACACGGGCATTGATAGGGATAACAGGGATTTAGCTGACAGGGTGGTGGCTGAGGTCAATTTCAGCAACAGCGCGACAAGCGATGACGTTTATGGGCACGGGACCCACATGGCAGGCACCATCGCCGCCATCGCCCCGGAATGCCGGCTAATGAATGTGAAGGTAGCTGATGACAGGGGGAAGTGCGAGGCATCGGTGGTAGCTAGGGGCATCGTCTGGGCAGTGGACCACGGGGCCAAGGTTATTAACTTAAGCCTGGCCATGGTGGGCTCGCCGGAGTTGGAGGAAGCGGTAAACTATGCCTGGAGCCAGGGAGCGATACTTATAGTAGCGGCAGGCAATAAAGGCACGTCGGCGCCCTCCTACCCGGCTTATTATGACAATTGCGTTGCGGTGGCCGGCACCAACGAAAACGATAGCTTGGCTTTGTTATCCAGCTATGGCGACTGGGTGGATGTAGCTGCCCCTGGTTTCAACATTTACTCTGAATTGCCCGAAAATCAATATGGCTATAAGACTGGCACCTCGGCAGCCGGAGCCCATGTCTCAGGTGTGGCTGCGCTGGTTTTCAGCGTCGCTGAGGATAACAACGGCAATGGCATGACTAATGACGATGTGCGGTGGGCCATTGAGAATAGTTGCACTTCCATTACTGTGGATGGTGTGGGGCAGGGACTGGTCAACGCCTTAGAGGCGGTAACAAAGACAATACCTTCACATTCACTCTAACCTCCTCCTTTCGCAGCGGGAGCCCTTCGTGGGCTCCCGCAAATTGGGGCTGAATTCACCCCACAAGACCGCTCTTTAGACAACTCCGCACCGCCCTTTCAGATAAAACAATCCCTCCCCTCGCGGGAGAGAGTTGTGGGGAGGGGGATAGTTCCCACAATTCAGCCTCAGCCACCCTCTCTCTTCAGAAGAGAGGAATTTTGATGCAGAATTTGGAGGTGAAGGATTCCCTGGATACTCAAGATAGATCCGAATCCGAAGCTAGAACAAAACTAAACACGTACAGAATCTGGAGGGGGGATTCTATACCGGAATTATATGTGAGGTTCTAATCAGGATTCCTGGTTGTTACCTTCCAGGTTATCCCGCATAGCCTTTCGAGCCCGTGACAGCAATCCTTCAACCGACTTGGGCGAACGACCCATGATCTGACTTATCGCCAGCACGGGCATATCTTTGAGATACTTCAATACCAGGACCTCCTGGTAGTCGTGGGGCAGGTCTGCTAGAGCCTGGTGGACTGATTGACGGACCTCTTCGTCCTCCATCACAGCGTGAGTCGCTGGTTCATCGGCTCGGGTTTGCTCTAGCTCGAGGCCGTCAGAATCGGCGGACGACTCTCCGGGTTTAGGCTGTCGCGCCTGGTGACGGTAGAAGTCATTTATCTTGTGAAGCGCGATACTGCGCAGCCAGGTATAAAGCTGGCTGTCACCACGGAATTTATCCAGTGAACTGAGGGCAGCCAGGAACACTTCCTGAACCAAGTCCTCGGCTGCGGTCTCGTCTCGGTCTACTTGTTGCAGTACCAGCGAGTAGAGTCTATTTCTATAGAGATTATAGAACTCCGCCGTAGCTGCACTGTCACCCGAGCGCAGCTTCTCGACCAGCTTGGTTTCGCTATTTCGAGAGACGGAATTAGCTACTGTCATATCGCCCCTATCTACTGTCTCCTGCTCACGTGGTGTTCTCAGAATATCAACTAGCCAGGTCTGTGGCAATCACCTGTTTGTACCATTTTGGATGAGAAATTAGTACTATGACCCTCGGGGGAGGACGCTCGGATGCTCGCCAATTGCGTCCTGTTATTGCGAGCCCGGGCTCGTCAGGGTGTGGCAATCTCTTTGGGCGCACAACGAGCAATGACAAAGCTCAAATGCCAAACGAAACTCAAAGTCCAAATCACAAAACTGGGTAGTTTTGAAGTTCAGGCATTCGGATTTCGGTTGTCATTTGGTTTTTGACATTTAGGTTTATTCAGGACGGGAGCGGGGCCTCGTGTGCAGAAGGTTAAGGGTCATTCGGGCCTCGCTTTACGCCTGAAGTAATAATAACCACCACAGCCAAGGAGTACTACGGCGACAGCAATGGCAGCGAGAAGTCCGGGATTGAACCTTGTCCCACTGGTGGACACCAGCAGGCGAACATACAGCTTTACAGCTAGCAGGTCAGTTGATTCAGGAGTGACTCCCAGCCATGTCTCCCAGTGCCGGCCTGCCCATTTTTGCTCTTGCGGTATGGTTACCGTTACAGTTGCATTAGCCTGAGAGGTACTGGCAATCTCGATTCTTGGACAGGAAAAGCTAATCCAGCTATCGCTGGGGAATTGAGCCCTCCCTTCTCTCCTTTCCTCTTCCGGAGGCGGAAAGGTAGTGATCGTGAAATTATGGGCTATTTCGTCCTTGTTGTGAATGGTCAGTTCGAATTCTGCCGACTCTCCTGGGAGCAAGTTGTCGATGTGCACCTCGGCAGGAATGACACTGAAGTTAACGTCCTGAGCCAGCGTAAGAAAAGGGAAGAACATGACAAGAAAGGCAGCAATTAGCCCGGCTGATTTGATACGCGCGACCATCAGGCAGCCACAGCGCTTATGGTAATCTGGGTTTGCATCTGCCGGCCACTATAGAAGTAGGTGGGAGTCAGTAGCCTCAAGCCAAATTGCTTGGTATTCCCGGGTGCCAAGCTTGAGCCTCCTGCAGGAGGCCAGAATTCGCTTTGCGTTTTGGTGATGGGCACATAACCTCGTGCCGTATCCCCAGATATGCGGAACCATAACCCATACGTGTGCTCGCCGTTAGTGCCATCGTTGCTCAGCGTCCACTTGTAGGTGGTGGGATCACTAACCCACTTGGCATCATCCCCGACAATAAAGGTATTCACATTACAGGTGCCCTGTACAGTCAAAGTGCACCATTCTATCTGCGGGATTGTCTCATACTGTGTGTTTGAGGCGACGGTCCCGAGAGGCCATTGTGTTTTGTCCAGACTGATGGAAATCTCATTGAGTCCTGTCATAGTGATGGTGATGGTGCTGTTTTGCTGGGCTAGAGCCGGCCAGGAGCCGGCTAAGGCTAGTATTATGGCGACTGCAATACTTGTGACTGCTATTTTCATCTACCCCTCCGAATTTGCTGAACCTCTGCCCGCTATGTTTGGCTCGGTCGTTTTCGAAAGAATCGACTGTGATATAATGCTACAACCCATATCAGTTCTTGTCAAGACCCTGTCCGCATATTCGCTTACGGCCCGCGAAATACTTGAGATCCGCTTGTCATTTGCGGAGTGGCCGTTTTGGCCACAAACAGCCTAGGAGTTCCGTTTCTTTCTCGATTGTGAAGTCCCTGGTTTCGTGGCGATTATAGCCGCGCCCAGAGCGGCGACTAGCTGGGGTTGCGGTGGTACCAGGAGGCTCGCGTTCAATTCGCTTTCTACGGTCTTGACGAGAGCAGTATTGAGGGCACCGCCACCACAGATGGCGCATGGCTCCTCAAGCTTAAGCTTCTTGACCAGTGAGGAAATGTTGCTCGCCACGGCTCTGTTAACACCAGCGGCGATGTCTTCTTTTGGGATACCTTCGCTTATTCTGGTGATAGCTTCGGATTCGCCGAAGACAGCGCAGCCTGTACTGAATGTAATGGGACTCCTTGACCTGGCTGCGAGCGGGCCGAAATCGCTCAAATTTATTCGCAGCACATTAGCGATGACCTCAACGAAGCGACCACCACCGGCGGCACATTTCTCGCTGGCTGTGAAGTTGGTGACAATCCCCTCTTCATTCAGCCGTATCACCCTGGTGGATTGGCTGGCTACATCGATTACAGTCCTGGCCTGCGGGAAGACACTGTTTATGCCTCGGGCGGTGCAGACTATATCGCTTGCCTTCTGGCTGGCAAAATAGACATTGTCGGCACCGGAACCGGTGGCAACTGTGCTGGCTATGTCATTCTGAGTCAGGTCAACCTTTCTTATTAACTCCGTCCTTATGGCCTCGGCAGATTCTCGGTAATTAGCTCCGGATCCTATGATATGTGAAGCAACAAGCTCGAAATCTCTGGTTATGACTCCTTTGCTGTATGCCGAGCCTATATCGATGCCCATGAACCAACTCATCGGTACTCCTGGCTGAAGAAGGTGGCTTTTTCTAACCGCCGTGATTTTGTGGGCAAGGCCTTACCCGTTGCTGCTGCTTTCGCGTATGTTTCCTTTGCCAGGATAGCAGCGCCAAGCGCCCCGGTGAGAAGTGGCTCCTCGGGAACAAGAATTTCACAGCCCAGGCTTTCTTTCATAGCTTTAACCATGCCGATGTTCTTCGCGACGCCACCGGTGAGGACAAGGTCGGGCTCTGTTCCGAGCCGCCGTGCCAGCGCCGCTACACGGCTGGCCAGGGCATCGTGAAGTCCGGCCAGGATGTTCTCCAGCTTCTCCCCGCGGGAGAGCAGAGCCACCACTTCTTGCTGGGCAAAGATAGTGCACAGGTTGCTGATCTGGATTTGTTTCGCGGCTTTCAAGGAAATGGCTCCCATGTCTTCCAGCTTGATACCAAGTGTAGTCGCAGTCACTTCAAGGAACCTGCCGGTTCCAGCGGCGCACTTGTCGTTCATAACGAAGTTGACTAGCCTGCCGTTGTCTATTTTCATGCATTTGGCATCCTGGCCACCTATATCAATAGCAGTCCTGGCGTTGGGGAAAAGGCTGGAGACACCTCGGGCATGGCAGGAGAGTTCTGTTATTTGACAGTCTGCAAAAGGGACGTTGAGCCGGCCATACCCTGTAGCTACGATATAAGAGATGTCATCAATCTGTAGGCTGGCTTTCTCCAGTGCCTGTCGCATAACCTCATTGGCGAGTTGGCGATGCTCGGCCCCTGTCGGGCCCTTGATGAACGAAAGCAGGTTGCCGGCCCTGTCCATGAGCACGACCTTGGTCATCGTGGAGCCAATGTCAATGCCGGCGAAGTACAACTAGACCTCCTGGTGAGTCACTGCTGGCTGATTGTCTCAATGAAAGCTTCCACCCTGGTTCTCATTGGGGCCAGAGCTCCTACAGTGTAGTCGTATTCTATGTAAATGCTGGGGATGCCGATGCTGTTGAGATAATCCTTGAGCGATGGCATTTCGAAGGCAAAGGGATCGCAATACCTGACAAGCAGCATTATAACGCCGTCCTTTCTGGTCTCGCCGAGGGTAGCCTGCCTTAATGTGCGGGCGCAGGTGATTTCGTTCAGATAGTAGTCAGCTAGCCCTTCCAATCGGTCGGCGGTAAGTTTCACTTCACCTCTGTAAGCCCTGACCCCGCCACAGCTTTCGTTCATCACCACATTTGCCTTAGCTTCGAATACTTGCATAATGTCGGTATCGTCAAGGGTGCTGCTCCATATGAGCAGACGTGCTGATTTCTTTTCCGGTCTAGCGGCGCGTTTTTTGACTTCGCCTATGGTCTCAGTCAACAGGTTGTTTCCTTCGGCTACAGGCAGGCTCGTCCAGGCTTTCACTATCTGAACGATTTCCGTCCCGGAGACGTGGGGTGGAGAAGGCTTTGTCAGCTCGTATAACTCCGCTGTTGGTTGTGAGATTTAATGGCTGTCTCTAGCTTGTCTGCAGACAGTTTCTTGCCGGTGAAAGCCTCCAGAGTCTTTCTGAAATCATTTAGCTGGCCTTTGAAGTATTCCACAGCCTCGGGACGAACCGTGATGGGCATGTCTATGAAATGGAAGTAGGGATACTTGGTATAAGATTCCCAGACGCGGGCTGTTTTCTCCTGGGGGTCACAGGAGTGAATGGTAACCATGCCCTCAAGGAAATCGTTTCTTCCTTTCAGGGCACAATGGAGGCAGTTGCGCATGATAGGGCAGAATGCATGAGGCAAAGCCCTGTCCGCTTCAGTGACCGGTTCCTTCATGTCACCACATGTCTGGTAGGGGACAAGGTCAAGGGCAGTGAGCATCTCCAGCGGGACGTAAACGCAAGGATAGCCTATTATCTTTCTGCCCGCTGCCTTGAGCTCCCTGGCTCTCTGTGAACGGTGTAGATAGATTTCCCGAGCTTTGCTGAGACCTGTGTTTTTGTCTGACATCGCTGCCTCCTTGTTAGATTGGAACCAGCATATTGATTCACCAGTCGAACCTTTCCTGTTTCCTCATTTTTCTGTAATAGTCCATAGTTTCCTCGAATGGCTCTGCCTTGGCTAAAGCTTCTTCTGGGTTAAACAGGCGCAGGTCCACGATATCGCCCTCGATGCTCAATGAGGGCACCTTGAGTTTCTCTATGAGCATGTCTGAGACATATGGCAGGTGGGTAGAAGCGCTACGGCAGGTGATAAGCGGGTGAAGAAGCGCTCCATCGCACCTCCATTCCTTGGCATACTTCAGGTAAGGATAGGCAGAGGTGCCGCCGAGCACGTTCTGTTTCCTGGCATCTTCGTAGTAGCCGACAAGGAACTGGAGGCTGAATTTGGTGATGCGCTCCAGCGGGTCGCTGATCTGGCTGAGGTCAAGGGGTATAGGTGGATGGTAGCCAAAGCTTTCGATGACGAAATTCCATCCTCTCTCAGCCAGCTTGTCGAAGAAGGCCAGGCTATGCCAGGGGGGGAGCTCGGCGAATGACAGCCGGTACTTCTCATCAGGGATGGCGCCTACGTGGCTATCAACTCTATCTTTGACCTCCCTGTACATATCCTGGTAGAGTCTGAGTGAGTCCTCGAGGTCGCCGGCCAGGAACAGGGCAGCGGGCATTGCGCTCCAGAAGTCCCGGCTGTGCATCGGGCAAGGTCTGGCTTTGCGGAATTCGTTGACTTCGTGCCAAACGCGGTTGACCTCTATCATGAGGTTTGCTGTCTTGTCCAACTTGTCCCAGTCCATCTTCTTGCCCACCATCTTCTCCACGAAGGCAACAAAGTCCCTCAGGTGCTTGACTCCCAGTTTCACCATGTTGTCGTAGTAGCCCTCAATGAAGAACTCCTTGATGCCGGGGATGGGGGCTTCCAGTGGCCACACAGGGGCATCCATGTAACGCCCCAGCGCCTGGAACCATTTGTATCTGGCATCGCAGATGGCCGCTGAGGACATTAGAAACAGTGGCTTGGGCATGCCTCCGAGTGGCGCTTCTGGGGGTATCTGCCCTTTCAAGTCTTTCATCATCCTGGAGGCGTAGCCCAGGGTGGTCAGGCTGTAACCGCAAAGGTGAGTGGGAAAGCCCTCGGCGTCAGCACGGTCCAAGTATTGCCGGGCAACTCCCATAGCCGCAGCAATAGCGCCATAGTTTTCAGGATAGACCACTTCTATATCCATGGCTTTCAAGATAGGGTCGCCATAATAGAAATTGAGCATAGCCCATACAGCAGGTTTACCCGCCTGTATGGCTTCAATGCTCTTCAAGTAGGTTTCGTTTACCTTGGCCCTGAGCGGGTACATTGACTTCAGTCGGTTTATCGTCTTTTTTTCCTTTTGTATAACCATAACTGATCTACCTCCTGAGAGAATTCGCGTAGAGCTGTAGAGACTGATGCATGCTAGCATAGAAGAGCACGGAAGTCGAGTGATGTGTGGTTTGACTACGCACGACGAGTGTGCTGACACATGTGGCGATTTGCCACAGTATTCGGTGGAGCGCGCGGAAGCACCCGACAGCCTGGACGCCGTATCACGAGATATGTGACCTCGCGTAGTGAAGCCTAGCCAGTACAAGTCTTTTCAGCTATGGTATGATGTGCTATAGTATTCCTGCCGGGGTCGTGGCGCGCCGGCCTATGTCGAGGCCAGAGATTGAAGAAACCTCGGGTGTGAAGCCGTAGCCTTAAAGGCCCAACAATCCCGCCTGCGAGAGCGCCAATCTTGTTGCGCCATATCCGCTCGGGCTCCATCTTGTGGGCGGAGTGAGGGACACGACCGGCCGGCACAACTATGCAGCGAGGACAAGAGTCCAAGTACAGAGGCTATAGGCCAGACCAAGGGTTGTCTTTTTCTGTTCACTGAGCACCATCCAGAGGAGACGTCATGACATGAGCACCGAATTAGCTGTGAAGACCGAGCAATTGAGCCGCGTCTATAAGGTGAAGAAGCGCGAAGCGGGCGCGGGAAAGCGCGAGATCATTGCGCTCGACCGCGTCGACCTAGAGATTCCCACGGGCGAGCTTTTCGGGCTGCTCGGCCCCAACGGCGCGGGCAAGACGACGCTCATCAAGATATTAGCAACGCTCTTGGCCCCCAGTGGCGGCCGCGCCTCGGTGGCCGGCGTCGACGTCGGCGAGAATCCCTGGGAGGTCCGCCGCCACATCAGCATGGTCTCCGGCGGCGAATCGTCCGGGTACGGCCTGCTAACCGTGGAAGAGAACCTGTGGATGTTTACTCAGTTCTATGGGATCGACGGGAAAACGGCCAGGACCCGCATCCGGGAGTTGCTGCTGATTGTGGGTCTGGCTGACCGGGCCAAGACCAAGATCTACCACCTCTCGACGGGGATGCGCCAGAAGATGAACTTCGTGCGCGGTTTCATCACCGACCCCCAGATTTTGTTTATGGATGAACCGACGCTGGGGCTCGACGTGCAGACTTCCCACACGCTGCGCGCGTTTATCAAAGATTGGGTGGGCAAGGGCCCCGACAAGACGGTGCTGCTGACTACCCATTACATGCACGAAGCCGAGGAGCTTTGCGACCGCGTTGCGATCATCCATGATGGGCGTATTCTCGCCTGTGACACGCCTGGTAATCTCAAGAAGCGCCTTCAGCGGGAGGTAGTCTTCCGGCTGCAAGTGACGGCGATGGCCAATCCTGAGAAGCTGTTTCAACATCTGCGAGGCGTCCAGCGCTTCAGTCATGAGGAGGTCAACGGCTGCACGGAGCTCTACTTCATCCTGGAGGACGAGAACGCGCTCCCTCCCATCTTGACGGCGATTCAGCAGTCCCGCGGGGAGCTAATATCGCTGGAGAAGCGCAATCCCACCTTGGAGGACGTCTTCATCAGCATGGTGGGCCGGGGCCTTAAGGAGGGTGATGGTAGTGCGGGGACAGCAGAGGGAGAGCCCCGATGAGCTCCCCAACCCGCTGGGAGATCTTCTGGCGGACGGTTGTGGGGCGGGCCTATCCCCGCGTCGTCGGCATGCAACGGGAGCGGAGCTGGCTGTTCTTCGACACATTCCTCCCCTTATTACAGGTTTCGGCGTTCGTTTTCGTCTACCGCGCGATCCACGCGCCGCCGGAATTCACGGGGTTTGTGGTGTTGGGTGGGGCGATGACCGCTTACTGGCTAAATGTGCTCTGGAGCATGGCCGCGCAGTTCTATTGGGAAAAGGAGACCGGGAATCTCGAGCTGTACATCATCGCGCCCACCTCTCTAATGGCCATCCTGCTGGGGATGGCCATCGGAGGCATAGTGTTCAGCACGGTGCGCGCGCTGGCCGTAATGGCTCTCGGTCTCCTCATCTTCCGTGTCGAGGTCTCGATCGTGAGCATCCCACAGTTCTTGGGCGTCTTTCTGCTCACGCTGCTGGCGCTCTACGGGCTGGGGATGCTCTTCAGCTCGCTCTTCTTGCTGTACGGGCGCCAGGCGTCACACCTCTCGAATCTCCTGCAGGAGCCCATATTCTTGGTGTCAGGGTTCTATTTCCCGGTGCGGGCCCTGGGGTTCGCCGTTGCGCTCGGCGCCTCGGTGATCCCTATTACGTTGGGATTGGACGCGATGCGCCAGCTGCTCTTCCCCACGATGATGGCCCATTTCCACTTCCTCGATGTGGGGATCGAGCTCGGGGTGCTGGCGGTGCTCAGTATTGCGTTCTTATGGTTGGCCAGGCGGGCGCTGAGCTACATGGAAGATTTACACGGTCCGTGGGCAGTGAAGCGAGCGCTATGACGCGACAGAGAGCCGTGGAGAGCATCCGCAGCCTGAGAACGGCTGCCTGGCTCGGCTGGCAGATCGAATCAAACTGGGCCTCCCCATTCCTGTTCGCCATTTACTCCATCGCCAAGCCGGTCGCCGGTGCGCTCATCCTGGTCTTGATGTACACGGTGATCGCCCAGGACGGGCTCCAGAACCCGCTCTTCCCACAGATCTTCGTGGGGAATGCGTTCTACATCTATGTGGCGATGGTGCTCATGGGTGTGAGCCAGGCGGTAATCGATGACCGGGAACACTACGGGATGCTCAAGTATATGTACGTCGCGCCGCTGAATATCTATGCATACCTGCTGGGTCGGGGTGTGGCGCAGGCGATCGTGGCCACCATGGCCGTTTTGATCACGTTGTTGTTCGGCATCGTCGCGCTGGGGATTCCGATGGCGCCCGCGAGCATCGATTGGGGAATGCTGTTCGCGGCGTGGCTGTTCGGGTTGGTGGGCGTGGCTTTCGGGGGCATCTTTCTCGGGGGCATATCGTTGATTACCGCGCGGCATAACTACTTTGTCGGGGAGGCCGTGGCCGGTGCGCTCTATCTGTTGTGTGGGGCGATTTTCCCCATTGACGTTCTTCCCAAGCCTCTTCAGCTTGTGGGTCAGGCCTTACCACTCACGTATTGGTTGGAGGCGCTCAGGCGTGCGCTCCTGGGCACCGGCACAGGTGGGCTGCTGTCCTCACTCGCGGACCGGGAGCTTCTCCTGATTCTGGCCGGCTCGATGGTTCTCCTGGCGGTGCTGTCGATTGGGTTCTACCGCTGGGCGGAGAACATGGCCAGAGAGAAGGGCCTGATTGACATGCATACGATGTATTGATGTCAGAGGGGTCTCAGCTTCCAATCGTCGTCGACGGCGGTCCCGTTATCCGAGATGCGGTGCAGAGCAGGGTCGGGTAGAGCGGCGAAGTTTTGCCGGTAGACCCGCTCCCAGGGCGGGGGAAGCTCCGCCTTCTCGTCGCCTCGAATTGACGGATTGTAGTAAATGCGATACATTTCTGGATTAGCGATAGCCATCGGGGGGAGCTCCTGGGGTTCCGGTCATTTGGCGGATTGCCGCCGTCGTATGGAGGGGTTGAGCGATTGCGTCTGTAATGCGGATTCTCTGGTCGGGTCGGGGATCGCTTGTTGTATCAGACTATCCCATTGAGTAAACCAACATATGCTCAAATCAGTATTGATTGCTAATCGAGGAGAAATTGCCCGGCGCATAATCAGAACCGCAAAGCTACTAGGTATCGAGACCATAGCCGTGTATTCAGATGTAGACGAGAAGTCTCTGTTCGTCCAAGGGGCGGATAAGGCCCTGAGAATTGGGGAAGCTAAACCCAAGGACAGTTATCTCAATATAGACAGGGTTATTGCAGCAGCCAGAGAATCTGGCGCAAGTGCCATTCACCCTGGATATGGCTTCTTATCTGAACGATGGGAATTCGCTCAAAGGTGTGAAACAGAGGGGCTGACATTTATCGGCCCGAGTTCAGAAGTCATTCGTAAAATGGGAGACAAGTACCGTTCACGGGAAATAGCTACTAGTTTGGGCATACCCATTCCGCCAGGGAGTGGTATATTAAGCAATGTTGAGGAAGCCAGGAAGTGGGCGACTGGACTCGCTTTTCCAGTCATCTTCAAGGCCTCCGCCGGTGGTGGCGGGATTGGCATGGTGAAGGTGGGAAAAGAGGAAGAGGTTGCAGAGGCGTTTGATACAGCCACCAACCGGGCTAGATTGGCTTTTGGTGATGAGAGAGTCTATGTCGAAAAATATCTGGAATTACCCCACCATATAGAAATCCAAATCCTAGGAGACAAAGACGGCAACGTGGTCACTTTCCCGGAAAGAGAATGCTCGGTGCAGAGGCGGCATCAAAAGGTGATCGAAGAATCACCGTCTCCTTTTGCTACTGCCGGATTGAGGCAAGAACTACGACAGGCGGCCAAGAGCCTGGCTCGAGGAATTGGCTATACCAATGCAGGCACTGTTGAATTCGTCATTGATGGGCATCGGAAGTTTTACTTCCTGGAAATAAACGCAAGGCTTCAGGTAGAGCACCCGATTACTGAAATGATAACTGGTATTGACCTGGTTGAGCAGCAAATGAGGATTGCCTCGGGCGAATCTCTATTGCTGAGAGAAGAAGACTTGGAGTGGAAGGGATGGGCTATAGAATCTCGTGTCTATGCCGAGGATTCGAAGAATTTCTATCCGTCGCCGGGCAAGATAATTTCATATATTGAGCCTCGCGGCGATAGAATAAGGGTGGACTCTGGATATCAGGCTGGGGACACCGTGAGTCAGTTCTATGATCCTCTGATTGCCAAGCTAGTGGTTTGGGGCGAGGATAGAAACAAGGCTATGGCGAAGATGCAACATGCTCTGGAAAACTATGAAATCACAGGGATCAAAAACAACCTTTCTTTCCTCCAAGAAGCTTTTGATTCTGAGATATTCAAATCGGGGAACTACGATACTCATTTCATATCGAAATTAAAGGAGGAGAAAAATGGGTGAGATAATGAGACAGGAGGTTGAGAAGCTTGCGTGCCTCCGCGAGCAA
>PDVJ01000474.1_pt1 | contig 13717 bp, 15 predicted proteins | sample 1369811 | NCBI WGS metagenome assembly PDVJ01 (sample SAMN07795376, study PRJNA414565) | Alkali sediment metagenome, whole genome shotgun sequencing project. | reverse complement strand
TCGCTCTTGGCAAGGTTTTTGGTGCTGAGCGGCTTGTCGGGATCCGGAGTGCACAGGTCAGCGGGGCTTCTTACAAGACAATCGGTGAATACGGTCTTGCATGGCTGTCGAGTCTTGATGCCCGGGCAGTTGTTCCTGCCGTTTTAAATCCGATTGGTATGCCGCGTGAACGGTGGCAGGAGATGGGTGTTGAACCGGTATTTGCTGAACGGCAGCAGGCTGTCATTGCAGCATACGAGAGGCTGGGGGTGAACCTTGAATGTACGTGCACCCCGTATTACCTGCATGAAACATCTTTTGGCGATCATCTTGCATGGTCGGAATCGTCAGCCGTGAGTTACGCCAACTCGGTCATAGGAGCCCGGACAAACAGGGAGGGGGGTCCTGGTGCACTTGCTGCGGCACTGGTTGGAAAAACACCTTGCTATGGGCTGCACCTTGAAAAAAACCGTCAGCCGCAGGTGATTATTGAAGTTTTATCCGGTGATAATGAATGGAGCATTGCGCATTATGGTGCCCTTGGCTATCATGCCGGGAAAATTGTGGGCAATAAAATCCCGTTCTTCCGAGGCATCACCCCCCACGCCGATCAGCTGAAAGCACTCGGTGCAGCAATGGCGGCAACCGGGGCAGTGGCGCTCTATCACGTCGAAGATGTAACCCCTGAGGCAAAAAAGGACAGCTTCAATCTATCTGCTCTTGAGGTTGTCAGAATTGAACAAGCTGAAATTGACGCGCTCTTTTCTGAAATCCCGGTAGAAGCTGTTGCTGTAGGTTGTCCGCACTGCTCTCCTGCTGAACTTGCAGATATTGCGCAGCTCCTGCAGGGAAAAATTATCACAAAACCCTTCTATGTTTTTGCTGCGCAGGGTGTTATCGAATACAATCAAAAGACTGTTGATGCCATTGAGAAAAGCGGAGCCCGTGTCTTTGCCGACACATGCATGGTGGTTTCACCGGTCATGGAACAATACTCGGGGATCATGGTAAACAGTGGAAAAGCACTTGCCTATGTGCCGGATATGTGCGGGGCAGTGGCGCGCATCGGGACAATTGAAGATTGCGTGAAAGAAGCAACATCGTGATGCCACCACGACCACCTCCCGATGAAAATTTATTAAAGGTGACTATTGCGCAGGTATGCCAAGACTTTAAAAAAAGGTAGATGGTCACTTTAGCGAAAGCAGTATCTTTTTTATCTCGGCAACAACGTCCGGTTCCGGGTTTTTCCCCGGTCCAACCCCCTCCCCATAGGAAAGGATCTTCTGGACCTGTTGCGTAGTCATCCTGGCAAAGGGCAGATTATCCCAGGTTTTCTGATCAATCACATTCCAGGTGCATTGCAACAGGTGACCTAAAAGATCAATATCCTCAACGCTAAACTGGCTCCAGTCAGTGCCAACACCATGTTTGATTTTTTTTATTGCCTCTTCCACTCTTTTTTCCCGGTGTACATGGTACAACCGCCTTCCAACTTCTTTCTGTGTTGCATCCGGCATGATCTCTCCTCCATAATATCATTTAGGGATGATGAAACAATCCCGCTGCCTGACCATATACTTTGTGGCGCACAATTCCTCACACCTCTCCAGAAAGGATCCCGATTAAAAAACACTGCAATTTTAAAAATGTCAGGTATACGGGAAAACAATATTAACCAGTACGGGGATAATTCCCACAAATCAGAACATATGTACGAAACAAAAGACGATAATCTGGGAAGAAGGCTTTTTTTGGTGCAGAAAGACTTTTTCTTCGGGAGATTGGAATATCCTCAAAAACATCCTTGGGGAAGTCTGGACATCTATCGACCGGCATCGATGGAGTACCTATAGTTTTTCAAAGTTATCTAAAAATGATATTGATTCCATCATCATGATTGGAAAAGAGGTACATGCAAAACCCCCTCTGACAGACGATGGACTTAAGTTGCTTGATAATATATTAAGTAAAACAATATAAAATATAATATATTTATCTATCCTCAAATGCACTTAATCTGTCACGATTCTACACGATAGTTTTATCGTTTAGGACTCTGTTAGGATACTATCATTGAGGAGGGTTAAAAAAATGGAGGGTTGGGAGGTCCCCATCGGTGCAGCAATTGCCTTTGCATCGGGTGCGTTTGCAACAGGATGGGCACAATCACGGATTGGTGCAGCCGGAGCGGGAGCAATTGCAGAAAAACCTGAGACTGCAGGTTCCATCATTATTATCGAAGCAATCCCGGAAACACTGGTTATCCTCGGATTTGTGATTGCATCGATGATTATCCTGATGGTCAAATGATTTCACGATAGCAACAGCGAAGTGTGTACACCGCGTTCCCCAATGCAACAACTTTTCTATGGGCTCCCGGGCCGGGAATAAACGGGAGCATTCTATTATAGGATCCGGTTATTCGGGAGCATATTAACAAAAAGGGGTGAAGCAATGGCATATGAAAACCTGCTGAAATCCGTTGAGGAAAGTGCCCAGGAAAGAGAGCAGGAACTCAGACAAAAAGCACAGAGTACTGTCCAGGCAATTTCAGAAGATACCAGGAATCAGGCAGCAGAAATTCAACAAATGTTTCTGGCAGAATCAAAAAAGGCTGCCACCATTGAAAAAAATAAACGCATTTATCTCACAAAAGGTGAGAACAAGGAAACCCTGATTAAAACAAAAGAGAAGATTGTTTCCAAAGCATTTCATGATGCAGAACAACGTCTTTCTGGCTTGAGAAACGATCCAAAATATCCCGCTGTCTTTAATAAACTTGCACAGGAAGCTATCGAATCTTTAGGTGGAGAAGAATTCCGTATCCATATTGACAAACGGGATGAACAGCTCATGAAAAGAATCCTTTCCGATATGAATCTTACCGGAGAAATCATTCCGGATCTTCAATGCTCCGGAGGTCTTGTTGTCAGTACACGCAATGAATCGGTAAAAATTTCAAACACTCTCGAATCCCGTCTGGAGCGGGTAAAAGAACGAAAAAAACTTGAGATCTACGCAGTCATGTACGGTGATTGAGATGGATTACGGGTATGTGAATGCGCGAATCCGTGGGATGAAAAGCCACCTGCTGGACCGCCGCATACTCGATGATATGATCTTTCAACCGGATCTTGACTCTCTGATTTCCTACCTGGAAAAAACACCCTATAAAGAGGATATCATTGAGGCCAAAGTCCAGTACTCCGGCGTCCTTTGCATTGAATATGCTCTGAGAAAGAATTTTACAAAAACTTTCCGGAAAATCCTCGAATTCGTCAGCGAAAGTGAGGCTGAACAATATATTAAAATTTTCCTGCACCGCTGGGATGTCCAGAACATCAAAACAATTCTCCGTGGGAAAAATATTCACATAACAAATGAGGAGATCCTCGACTGTCTTGTCCCTGCCGGCGAACTTGACGAGGCAACTCTTTCCGAACTTGTCAAGCAGCCTGAAGTAAGGGCAGTTATCGATATGCTTGCTACATGGGGGATCGTATATGCAAAACCCTTGACCGAAAAATTTGGTGAGTTTTATGAAAAAGGTGACCTCTCTCTTCTCGAATGCGCTCTTGACAAGTACTATTACCAGGAATCCCTTGAAAAAGTTAAAACCAAATCTTACAACGATATGCTGATTCGTACTATCATATCGACTGAGATCGATGTGGTAAACCTCAAAACTGTTGTACGTATGGTCCGAGATCACGTTAATAGTGCAGATGCGCAGGAATTTCTGCTTGCGGGAGGCAAGGAATTCTCTCCGGAAATGTTGAATCAGTTGATCTCCAAGAACTCTCTTGAAGAGGTTCTCAAAGAACTGGAGAAAACCCCGTACCGGTTCCTTGCAGATACTCCTCAGAGTGCCATAAAATCACAAAAGATTTCGGTCATTGAAAAGCAACTCGAAAAATTCCTGATTAGAAAAGGGGTGAGTGCATTTTCAGGAAATCCCCTGAGTATTGCTTCAGTTATCGGTTATTTCTGGGCAAAATATAACGAAATAACCAATATCCGGATTATATCCCGGTGTAAAACGGTGGATCTTCCGGATGAACAGCTCAAGGAGGAACTGGTGTATGTATAAATTTGTTATCGTAACGGACAGCGACCGTGCTTCAGGATTCCGGCTGGCAGGAGTTGACGTCTTTGAAGCGGGGAGTATCGAAGAGGCAAAAAAAGTCATATCGCCCCTGTTATACAAAGATGATATCGGTATAGTCGCGGTAAATGAAGAGTTTATGCTCACTCTTGACGAGAAAATGATGAACCGTATAGAAAAACTCTCCCGCCCCCTTATCATTCCCATTCCTTCGAAATCAAAAGAGATCGACCGGCGATCGTATATTGAACGGCTGTTACGAAAGGCAATTGGCTATAACATTGTCATGAGGAGATGATTCCATGATATCTGGGACAATTTCAAGAATTTCCGGCCCTGTTATTATCGCACGCGGGATGACCGGTTCAAAAATGTATGATGTCGTCAAAGTCGGAAACGAAGAATTGAGAGGCGAAATCATACGTCTGGAAGGAAACGAAGCAGTTATCCAGGTCTACGAAGACACAACCGGACTAACCATAGGGGAAAAAGTGGAGAACACCGAAACCCCGCTTTCCGTGGAACTCGGTCCCGGTCTTCTCGCATCCATTTATGACGGAGTCCAGCGCCCGCTTCCGGTGCTCCTTGAAAAATGCGGGAATTTTATCGAACGGGGAATTTCAGCGCACGGGCTGGACCGCCAGAAGAAATGGAATTTTTTACCATCAGTGAAGAGAGGACAGAGTGTGAAGGCAGGTGATATCCTTGGGACAGTTCAGGAATTCCATTTCGAGCACAGGATCCTTGTCCCGCACCACATCTCTGGCACGGTAACAACGATAAAATCCGGTTCTTTTACGGTTGAGGATATCATCTGTATCCTTGACGACAGGATCCATTTGTCCATGATGCAGGTCTGGCCGGTAAGGATTCCGCGACCGATACAAAAAAAGCTGGATCCCATTTTGCCGCTGGTCACCGGTCAAAGAGTATTTGATTGCATTTTCCCCGTTACAAAAGGCGGCACTGCCATGATCCCGGGTGGTTTTGGGACAGGAAAAACGGTTTCTGAACAGACGCTTGCCAAATGGTCTGATACGCAGATTGTGGTGTATATCGGTTGCGGTGAACGGGGTAATGAGATGACGGATGTTCTTGCAGAATTTCCCGAACTCATCGATCCAAGGACCAATCTCCCCCTTATCGAAAGGACGATCCTCATTGCAAACACATCGAATATGCCGGTGGCAGCCCGCGAGGCTTCTATTTATACCGGTATAACCATCGCCGAGTACTTCCGGGACATGGGATATGATGTTGCACTGATGGCAGATTCGACCTCACGGTGGGGTGAAGCCCTGCGTGAAGTATCCGGACGACTTGAGGAGATGCCTGGTGAGGAAGGTTACCCGGCATATCTTGCAAGCCGGATCTCAGCGTTTTATGAGCGTGCCGGCAGGGTGATATGTGTGGGTGCAGGAGAGCGAACCGGGTCTGTCACGGTAGTTGGAGCAGTATCACCCCCCGGGGGAGACTTCTCTGAGCCCATCACCCAGAACACGCTACGGGTTGTCGGGACATTCTGGGCACTTGATACAAACCTTGCCTACCGGAGACATTTCCCCTCGGTTAACTGGATTAAAAGCTACTCACTTTACCTTGACAGTATCGGAGACTGGTATGTCGAGCATGTTGCAAAAGACTGGAGAGAACTCAGGGAAAAGACGATGTACCTGCTACAAAAGGAAGTCGAACTCCAGGAAATCGTGCAGCTCGTTGGTCCTGATGCACTTCCCGAGAGTGAAAAGGCGATTCTTGAAGTAACCCGGATGATACGGGAGGACTTCCTCCAGCAGAGTGCTTACAGCGACACGGACTCGTTCTGCCCTATGGAAAAGCAGTATCTGATGCTCAAGGTGATCATGACTTACTATGATCAGGTAAATGAAGTGATGAACCGTGGGATCTCGTTAAAACAAATCCAGGTTCTCCCCCTTAAAACAAATATCGGGCGGATGAAGGATATCCAGGAGATTGATACCTTGCAAAAAATGATTGGCGGGATCAGCCGCGAACTCGCATCCCTCGAGGTGGAAAAATGAAGCAGGCATCTCTTCTCACAAAAGATTACCAGACGATAACCTATGTATCAGGTCCCCTGATATTTGTCAGCAACGTAAAAGGGGCATCATTTGGGGAGATCGTCAGGATTTTTCTTAAGGATGGTGAGGAAAGGACCGGCCAGGTTCTTGATATTTCTGAAGATGTGGCAGTCATTCAGGTGTTTGAGGGAACCCGGGGTATTGATACGCAGGTCACCAAGGTCAGGTTCACCGGTGAACCAGCACGGATCCATGCATCTCTTGATATGCTGGGCCGTGTTTTCAACGGTGTCGGAAAAGCCCGTGACGGAGGACCGGATATTATTCCTGAATCCATTCTTGATATTGCCGGTACTCCTATTAACCCTTCAGCCCGCGATAAACCTGCGGACTTTATCCAGACCGGAATGTCGACGATAGACGGCCTGAATACCCTTGTGCGTGGCCAGAAACTCCCCATTTTCTCTGGTTCCGGACTGCCCGCGAGCAAACTTGCCGCACAGATTGCCCGACAGGCAAAAGTTCTTGGGGAGGGTGAGAAGTTTGCCGTCGTTTTTGTGGCAATGGGAATCACGCATAAGGAAGCATCTTTCTTTATAAAGGATTTCGAAAGCACCGGGGCACTGGAACGTGTAGTCTTTTTCATGAACCTTGCGGATGATCCAACGGTTGAACGTCTCGCAGCACCCCGGTGTGGGCTCACGGTTGCGGAATTCCTTGCCTTCACCCATAACCTTCATGTGCTGGTAATCCTGACTGACATGATCAATTACTGTGAAGCCCTCCGTGAGATTTCGACTGCCCGCGAGGAAGTTCCCGGAAGGCGGGGATATCCAGGATACATGTATACCGATCTCTCATCTATTTATGAGCGGGCGGGCAGGCTGAAAGGAAAAAGCGGTTCTATCACCCAGATTCCAATCCTGACGATGCCTGACGATGATATTACCCACCCGGTCCCTGATCTTACCGGGTATATTACCGAAGGCCAGATCGTACTCTCCCGAGACCTGTATCGCAGGGGTGCAGATCCGCCGGTCGATGCACTTCCCTGCCTTTCAAGGCTTATGAATCTTGGAATCGGTCCGGGAAAAACCCGGGAAGACCACCGGGGTGTTGCTGACCAGCTCTACGCATCATATGCCTACGGAAGAGATCTTCGCAGGCTCGTAGCAATTGTAGGAGAGGAAGCACTTACCGAGCTGGATAAAAAATACCTTAAGTTTGCAGATGAGATTGAAAGACGTTTCATCTCCCAGGGTGATGAAGAACGATCGATTGAAAAATCCCTGTCGATTGCCTGGGACCTTTTTGCCATACTCCCGGAAGATGAGCTCAAGCGGATTAAACGTGAGTATATCAAAAAATATCATCCTGCATACAAAGAAAAGGGAGGATAACGTATGGAGCAGGTTAAACCGACCCGAATGGAGCTGATGAAGAAAAAAGCCCAGATAAAACTTGCAGAACAGGGTCGGGATCTCCTGCGGGAAAAAATGGATGCACTCATCCAGGAATTTTTTAAAATCCTGACCACTGTTTCCAACTCCCGTGAAGAACTTGAGCGGGTTTCCCAGTCTGCTGATCTGTCTCTCCTGATTGCGCAAGCTGTCGATGATCCGGTTACCTTAAAATCAGCCTCCTTTGCCACCCGCAAATCTATTACCGTTGATATCAGCGGAAAAAACATCATGGGTGTCCCTGTCCCGGTAATCGAGAAGAAACGCGTCTCAAAAAGCATGCTCGAAAGAGGATACGGAATAATTGCCATGAGCGGGAGAATCGATGAGACCGCGGAGCGTTTTGAAGCGGAACTCGACCTTCTTATAGAGCTTGCTGAAACAGAAACTGCCATGAGAAGACTTGGTGCTGAAATCCAGATGAACAGGCGTCGTGTCAATGCTCTTGAACAGATCCTGATCCCCGAGCTGAAAAACCAGGCCAAATATATTAAAAATGCAATTGAGGAACGCGAGAGAGAAGATCTGTTCCGGTTGAAGAAAGTCAAAACGATTATCGAGCGGAAGAAAAAAGCTGCAAAGAAAAAATCCCTGCAATCCTGAGAATAGCCCTTTGTTATCCCGTGGCAGGCGCCTCGATTAATCCGGGAATCTCTTTTTTGAAAGGCTTGTACGCAATACCTCCACCCTTATAGAATTTCGAGAAAAATTCCACAAGATGCAGACGGACTGAGTGGATCGAGGGTGAAAACATGGCAAGAACGATATTGAGTGCGTGCAGCAGGACAGCGATAATAATTCCCACAGCCAGGATTTCCATCTCTTCACCAAGTTTGTTGGCAACAAATGCAAGGATTACCGATGCCAGACCAATTGCCATCAGCCGGGCGTATGACAGAATATTTCCCACAGAACTCATGATCTCCATGGGTCCCATTGCCCCCGCGCCGTAGATGATCAACAAAAGTGCAATGATAAACATCACGACTGCCGGGTAAAATGTCCATGCCGGAATTATCTCAATGGCGAACAAAATGATCATGATAAGTCCTGAAAGTGCGAGCAGCATCCCCACCTTCTCTGCAAGGTGTTTTTTATTTTTCCTGGTAACTTCGTTGATAATTCCAATAGTAAGGCCTAAAAAGACGTGGATTACCCCTATTGCTATGGCAAAAATCAGCATGGGTATTATTGCCTCCAGCCGGTTCCAGGTTACTCCAAGGAATTCAACAGGGTGCAGCCAGCCCATCATCTCTCCAAAATCACCAAAAAATTCCCCGTAAATAAATCCGAAAAATATTGTCGAAATTGAGGATAAAATCAGGATATCTGCAAAATTTCTTACAAACTCCTGTGTCCCGAACTTATTTTTCATGATCAGCGCAAATGCGAGGATAACCAGCCCATACCCGATATCACCAACCATTATCCCAAAAAAGAGAGGGAAAAAGAGCGCAATAAATGGGGAAGGATCTATCTCTTTGTATTTAGGGATACGGACCAGTGCCATGATGGCTTGAAATGGCTTGACCCACCGGGGGTTATCATAAAATGTCGGGGCTTTCTCCATCTCTTCAGCATTCACATCAAGCTCACTGATAACTACCCTGTCACCATATTCGTTTGCCAGTGTATCTTTGAGTCGGTTAAAAAATTTTTTCGGGATCCATCCCATGACAACAAAGGTAAATTCAGAATAGCCGAATTTATTGAATTCCCCAAGTTCTTCGCTGATATCTTCAAAGGTCTTTTTAAGAACTGCCAATTCCTGGTACCACGCGATGGAAAGTCTGGCAAGTTTTTCATCAATTGATTTTATCGCTTCGTTTTTCTGGGACTTGTCTGTCTCAATTCCGGCAAACATCTCATAAAATGGCTTACCCATGTATTCCTGCGGGAGACGGACTTCGTTGACGTTAACCGAAAAAATAAAAGCATGGACCTGTTGTGAATAGCGCTTATGGAAGATCATCAGGGTTGCAAGGGTCTCCTCATCCACAGAAGTAGAGGACATTTCAAAGCGGTTACCTGTGATCTTTGCCATCTCCTCACTGATGAGAGTCAATACATCCGCAAACTCTTTCTGGATAAGAAGAATCGTTACTTCATAGTTTTCCAAAACAGGGATCTCACGCTCCAATGGCTGGATGATATTGAGGATTTTGGCATACCTCTCGAGAGTAATGATGGATAATTTCAACTCGCTTTTCTTTGTTGCCAGATCTTTTGTAACTGATTCGAGTTCATGGATTACTTTTTTTGCCTGTTGTATTATTTCATCCCTGTTTTTACCCCGCAGTTCTTGGTCAATATGTGCCAGGGTGGCTTCATCATCCGGGATTTTGGGCAGAGTCGTAAGGATGACAGAAATTTTGCTTAAAATTTCAGCAACTTCCCCTGCTTTTTCTTTTTCAACTTTGGAAAGGAAAATCTCATCAGGTGAAATACATTGGCTTATATCTTCAAGGTGAACAGTTCCTTCGTGATAGAGAAGGTCAATTACGCGATTAAAATCTTTTTTTGGCCCTACAACCTGGATTCTTTTCATTTTCTGGAGCATATTAACAACCAGGCAACAAACACCGAATCATTCCATGATCACATAACTCACGATTTTTTCCGTGGCAAGGGGAAGATTTTTTTCACCTTTTACTCTTGCAGCATCTGTTTCAGCAGCTGCTGCTTTTTTCATCCGCTCAATTTCAATGTCGATCTTTTGCTGTTCTTTGCGTAATAGTTCTTCAGCAGCAATTTTTCCCGTCCGGTCAGCTTCGGACAGGGCTTTATCCCGCTTGGTTTTTTCCGTCGCTATTTGCACATCTGTTTCCTTTTTTACGGTCTCAAGCCTTTTGGAAAATTCCTGTTCTTTATCGCGTATCTGCTGCAGCAATGTCTTTTCCGCTTCCATACGTCCCCCGTTATAATCCATGCTTGCGTTTCAGGAGTGAAGTAACTCCATATTGTTCCTTGCAGGGAGGAACCTTGTCCTCCTGTTCCTCGATCTGCCCGGTTTTAAGGATGCCTTTGGCTTTCTGGGCTGCCAGTTCGAGCCGATCCCGGCATCGTCCAACAGCTGCATACCGCAGTTCATTGATAGATTTTGCGAGATCTTTTACCATAACACCAGAACAACAAATTTTTTATATCAATGTGACTATACCGTGTAAGTTTAATATATAGTTTCCGTGGCTATCAACCGAACAAGGTGGATCGTAAAAGGAAAAATGCAGGGAAAAATCGTGAGATCAGGAGATGCCCAGGTACGTGGGCACAAACAGAATAATAAAGAAAATTACCATAAGGACAAATCCAAGAGGTAAACCATATCTCGCCCATTCCTTACTGGTGATTCCAATTCTGCCTGCTGAGATAATATTGGGGATGTTTCCGGGAATCAGCATGCCCCCGGCAATTAAAAGGGCCATTAACGCACTTTTTATCTGGATCTCGCTGAGTGAAGGCTCTATCTCTGCTGCTGCAAGGGTTGCATTGTCCAGCACTGCTGACACGGTATTCACCCAGTACAGACCTTCGGCAGGTATCTGGACTATATACTCAAGGATAAGTGGCTTGAATCCTTCCCCGAGAAAAACTAGCGCCATAATGAACAGGTATACTTTTCCTGCACGGATTACTACATCACGGAGGTTTTCCCTGACGAGTTTGCATTCAAGCCCTTCAGAGGGAATACCCTGACGCTTCAAAAAAATTACTCCAAGAATACCCATAGCAAGAACCCCCGGGATAACGTAGATCGCCATTAACTCAAAAAGGAACCAGAATCCGGCATAGTAAGGGTCGCCGGATAGTTTTGAGATGGTGATGGTTGAAAGTGGTTCTCCCAAAGGAGTGAGTACTGCCCCAAGCCCGATGGAAAAACAGGAGATCACGGTCACTCCAATCTTTTCCTGCCGCCCCAGTGGCAGTGCACACACAATTTCTACAAGGATGATGGCGGCAAGGATGGCAGATATGATACTGGAGATAAGGCCAAGTCCACAAATCAGGCAGAATACGAGTATATGAAGAGGCACCCTGTTTACCAGGGTCTGTATTCCCTTTTGGATCTGTTTATGGGTAAAATAGATAATCAGGCCGAATATGAGGACAATCTGGACAATACCGATGGGAATACCGGCAACCGTCGTTATCATGACCGGAGCGGTGAGTGCTTCGACAACTATGGCCGTTGACCACCCGAATGTTTCCCCCTCCAGCGTTGCAAAACTGGAAACTGTCAGGGCTGCGATTCCACAGATGAAGAGAAATACCTCAAGATTCTCTTCTACTTTTTTAACTTTGAACGGGAGGACCAGTACAACGATGAATATACCAATAAGAAGAATATTGACGATTGTAAGTTGATCCATTGCTACAAATCCTGCAACTAATACTCCTGTTGATGAGTATGCGAATCCTTATGTCAATACCTGATTCTCTTTCCGAGTCTGAACGCCCAAGTTCATAGGATGATCATTGTTTAAACATTTAACTCTTAACTCATTTTTTAATCATGACACAATCCATTTATCTGTTTTATCCTTATACTACCCTCAGATGAAACTGCTCTTGCCAAACCGCAGGAAAAAACCTCTCTACCTGATCATATTCATTTTGGCAGGACTCTCTTTTCTTGAACGATTCAGCTGTATCGGACTTTTTGGAACAGATGTAAAAAAACTCAGGGAATCACGGAATGTACAGGGGCTGATCTTTGCATTACAGCATAAGGATCCAACTGTTCAATACGATGCAGCAGAAGCACTTGGTGATATAGGAGACGAGGGGGCGGTAGAGCCTCTTCTCACCGCATTGAAAAATGATGAAACAGGTGGTGTGCGCTGGAAGGCTGCTGAAGCCCTCTCGAAACTGGGGACACCTGCCGTTGCCGGCCTTATCAGCGCACTCCAGCACGATGATGATGACGTGAGGTGGAAAGCGGCAATTGCTCTGGGAGAAATTGGTGATCCACAAGCCATTCCTCCCCTCATCAGTTTATTGTGCGACGATGACCGGTATGTCAGGAGTCGTTCGGCATATGCCCTCAGTATGATTGGAGAACCGGCAGTTGACCCGCTTATCCATGCACTCCGCGAAGGTGACGGAAATTTTCGATGGGGTGCTGCAATTGCCCTTGGGAAAATACAAAACCCGCGTGCAATCGAGCCTCTTATCCGGGCACTTGCCGATAAATATGAAAATGTCCGGGCGGAATCTGCTGCAGCACTGGCTGCCATTGGAAAGCCTGCGTTAGGACCATTGTTACAGGTTTTAAAATTTTCCGATGGAGCGGTGAGACTTGAAATTGTGACGGCTCTTGGTGAATTACATGACACCGGTGCAATCCAACCGCTTATCCAGCTTCTCGAAAATGCTGATGAAGACGAACGTAAGGCAATTGCAGATGCGCTTGATGCAATCCTGGTCCCGGCAGTTAAACCTATGATAATGAGAATTCGGAACGGGAACCTTCAAACAAATAAAAAAAACAGATAAAAGGATGAGGACAAAGGAGATGGAAACCGTCGAGGATCGATCACCGTCAGATGCGAAAATTCACCGGCTTATCACTTCCCTTGAGGATCCTTCAATCGACATACGACACCAATCGGTGAGGGCGCTTGGTTCTATCGGCGAACCTGCGGTTGAGCCGCTTATCCAGGCTCTTACAGAGGCAGCTGATAACGACCATCGCTGGTATGCAGCACTCGCATTGTCCCGTATCGGTGTCCCTGCAATAGATCCCCTGATTTCGGCAATGAAGGTCCATCCGGAAAAAGATTTCAGGAGATTTGCTGCTGCGGCACTGGGGAGCATCGGGATTCCTGCAATCGATCCCGTAATTAATGCGATGGCTAGCGATGACCGGGAACTGCGGGGATTTCTTTCCCTCGCATTGTGCCGGATCGGTAAACCCGCAGTTGAGCCACTCACCCGGCGACTCGATGATGCTGATGAAATTATCAGGTCCTGTGCAACCCTTACTCTCTGGCAGATGGGTGAAAAAGGGCTTATGCCGATGCTGGATACGCTGGGAAAAGAAGAATAATCTGCCACTAAGTTTAATTATCGAATTTCTTTTTTTTGTTTAATAACCCGAACAGATAAATCTGCTCCCACGAAAATCC
>PDVJ01000193.1_pt2 | contig 13721 bp, 13 predicted proteins | sample 1369811 | NCBI WGS metagenome assembly PDVJ01 (sample SAMN07795376, study PRJNA414565) | Alkali sediment metagenome, whole genome shotgun sequencing project. | reverse complement strand
TTATTGGGCTGAGTAGCAGCGGAATCCACTCTAATGGTTATACACTGGCTCGAAGAGTAATCAAAGAATCAGAATTCTCTTACACAGATAAATTTCCTGCTGGGTTGTATCCAAAAAAAACCATCGGGGAGATCATGTTGACCCCAACCCGAATCTATGTGAAAGAAATTCTTCAGTTGTTCAAAAAAATCAATGTACATGGACTTGCACACATCACGGGAAGTGGATTATGGAACATTCCTCGATTAAAAGAAAAATTAAAATACATCCTCGATGACCCGTTAGAACCTCTACCGATTTTCACCTTTCTACAGGAATTCGGAAACATCGAAAACTATGAGATGTATCAGATCTTCAATATGGGAATGGGGTTTGCTGTTATTATCGCGAATCAAGACGTCGAAGAAACCATCAAGATTCTCCAGAACTATTCTGATGCTACTGTCAAACGTGTTGGAACTGTCAAGAAAGGAACTGGGGTAGAAGTACCACATCTTGGCTTACTCTACCGGTAAAAACCTTTTTGTTGTGTTCTATGAAAATTGGAACTATCGAGATACCGAATCGTTTTGTGCTTGCACCTCTAGCTGGTGTCAACTGTACTGCATTTCGAATGCTGTGCAAAGAAAACGGTGCTGGGTTGATATATACACAAATGATTGATGCAGATATCATCAGCGGAAAAACAAGGAAGGAAACAGCGCAATTTTTAAATATCCAAAACAGCGAACGACCTGTGACTGTTCAGCTTATCGGTAGTGAAAAAAACGTTCTTGTTAAAGCAGTTCAGGCAGTCGAGGAGTTTGCTGATATCATCGATCTTAATGTCGGCTGCATCGAAGATGCTTTTCTGCAGAAGGGATGTGGTGCCAGGCTTCTGAAAGACCTCCCTCGGCTTGAGACTCTGTTGAGAGCAATGGTAGATGCAACTGAAAAAACGGTGAGTACGAAAATCCGTATCGGCTGGGACAATCAGCACATCAACGGTGTGGCAGTCGCACAGCTGATTGAGAATGCAGGTGTATCTGCACTCTGTGTCCATGGCCGAACAGCAGAGCAAAGTTATGCTGGAAAAGTCAACTGGATTATTATGAGACAAATAAAGGAAAAAGTAAAGATTCCCGTGATTGCGAACGGCGATGTTAGGTCTTATAATGATGGTCTTTCGTTGTTACAAAAAACCAACTGCGATCTGGTGATGATCGGCAGGGAAGCACAACACTGTCCCTGGGTGTTTCATGAAAAACCAGCTGACATCAAACAACAAATCCTTCGTTTTATTGAATTGTACGAACAATATGAATTCAGACAATCACCGGTAGAAGTCGCCGATCATGTATTCTGGATGTTGCGGGATTTCACTACAACAGAGGACACAAAGAATGTCCATTTGATTACCACCATTCCTCGAATCAAACGATATATAAACCGCTTATCCTCTAGATAAGAGGTACAAGATACCAACAATGATAAGTTGATGCAGCAGGTAGATTATTAATGAATGTCGTCCCAGGAGACAGAGCATACGATTTATGATGAATTGTGAATGATCCTTCAATTTAAAACTCCGCGTATTGTTTTGATATAGATTATTTCCAAGAAAGATCCCAATCAATACTACCCCAAACCATGGCAACAATGGGAAATAATCAAGTGTGTAAAACTGTGTTGGAACGAACCCTACCCATAGCAACCATGGAAAATCAACCGTGACTATACTCCTGAGAAAAACGCCGATGTTGATGAAAAGTAACCCAACCAGAAACGCAGAAAGACGAGACCGAATCAATGGGAACGCAAGAAGAATCGACAATCCGATACAATGCAAAACCCCAAAGACAATGAATCCATCATGTGGATAGACCCAGGTGACAAAGGTGATTAGAAGACCAAGCCCAAAAATACTACACCCTCGTTTGAGATATTTAATTCGAAGTTGATTCTTAGTTAAAGCGTGTTTCACTCGTGAATAACTCAGGGTGAGAGAGATGCCAACCAACAGGAGAAATGACGTGCTTATCGGATAGAGAAAGAGAAGAATAGGAAGAGAGTTTAAATCTGTGGAGGTGAACCCGAAGTAATTCAAATCAAAAATAACATGATATATAATCATCAGAAGAATAGCGATACCGCGGAGAGCATCGATTTCCCAGAATCGTTCTGAAGATGTTGTTTTCACATTGTGAACGGAAAAGAAATCGTCTTATAAACGTGATGTTCAGTAAGAAAAAAAAGAAAGTAGCGGGGAATGGATTTGAACCATTGGTCTACGGGTTATGGGCCCGTCGGGATTTCCTGACTACCCCACCCCGCTATGAACGATAATCACTGCCTAAGGATGCCGGGATATCTTTCGGGAATATTGTTGCTTATACTTAAATCTAGTACATACACCGACCTCATCAAACAGAAGAAACGCAAAATATTAATACCACAACGAAGGAATATATTAGAAGGAGAGATGATGGAAAAAGCAATACAAACACGCTTGGTGAAACGACATTCACAATTCCCCACCGTATGTATCTATTGTAATTCACAGATTCCTCCTGATAGCCTTCATTATATCGAAGAAGGTATCACTGGACATATTCATTCTCTAATCGCACGGAAATACTGCAATGACTGCTACAATAAACATGGGGATCAACTTCTATCTCATTAATTAAAGAAATAGTGCAAAAAAAAGTTCTTGCACAAACATTTTTCATTACGTTGTGATATTAGCGTCTGCGAATGTGCAGGGGTACCCGAGCTTGGTCCAAGGGGCAGGGCTTAGGAGTGCAGGTCGCACGAAGAGACCCTGTTGCGTAGGCACACGAGCGTTCAAATCGCTCCCCCTGCATCCTCTATTCAAAAGACAAGGAATATCAATGAAAATCATCGCATTTACCGGTATGCCCGCGTCAGGGAAATCAGAGGCAGTTCAACTCGCCAAAGACAAAGGAATACCAGTTATTCGAATGGGTGATCTGGTCTGGGAGGAAACCAGAAAACAAGGCAAACTTCTAAATGATAAAAATGTTGGTGACGTCGCTAGCAAGATGCGGAAAAAATATGGGATGGACATCTGGGCGAAACGAACCGTTGAAAAAATAAATTTATTGAAAAAACCACCATATCTTGTCATCGATGGTGTACGTAACTTGGAGGAAATAGAATATTTTAAAAAAAATCTCGAGTTAGATTTTTTTGTTATCGCGATTGATGCATCTGATGAGCTGCGGAGGAAACGAGCGAGTTCCAGAGGAAGAATCGATGACAGCAAGAATCTCAAAGATCTGGAGGATGAAAGATTTGGAGGAACGGGATAAGCGGGAGATTCGTTGGGGAATAAAAAAAGTCATCGCGAATGCTGACATTGTCATTCTAAATAATGGAAGCTTTGATCGGTTTAAAAAAAAGGTTCTCACGGTGTTTAATAAACTCTAAGGAACGATACTTTAATCTATCTATTTTCAGATTAGCGCCCGCGATTCATATGTTCGAAGCTAAAGTAACCGTTCAACTGAAGAAAGGTATCTCAGATCCAGAGGGGGTAAACACCCTCAAAGCGATCCATCTGCTTGGTTTCGCAAAAGTACAGCAGGTGAAAACCATCAGGACTTTTGATCTCTTGATCAATGGGAAGGATAAAAACCAGGTGAAAAAAGATGTCGAAAAGATCTGCCAGCGGTTACTGATTATGAGATATATATCGAAGAAAAAAAGTAAGGAGGAGTCTGTATGCAACGTGACAGTTTATTCAAAAAAATCAGAGCAGATATTGATACCTACGAAGTTGATCTGCATACTGCTTCTGACAAACAACTCCTTGAAATCAGCACCCGGATGGAACTTGCATTAGCGCTTCCTGAGATGAAACGGATTAAAGAGCATTTTGAGAACCAGGGAAGGAACCCGATGGACATCGAACTGCAGGCACTCGGACAAGCATGGTCTGAACATTGTTGCTACAAATCATCAAAGGTTCCCTTGAAGAAATACATCTTCAACGTCGATGAAAAACGAATCATCGCCCGTGAGGACGCTGGTGTTATGAAGTTTGATACGGATCATTACTATTGCGTAGCACTCGAATCGCATAATCATCCTTCTGCGATTGAACCATATGGAGGAGCTGCAACCGGTGTTGGTGGGATTGTGAGGGATGTGCTCTGCATGGGAGCGCAACCGATCGCGTATATCGATCCCTTATTCTTCGGACCATTAGATTATCCACTCGAAAAACTTCCAAAAGGAGTTAAACACCCAGTCTATCTCTTTAAAGGGGTTGTAGATGGTATCCGAGACTATGGAAACCGTATTGGGATTCCAACGCTTGCCGGACAAGTCTACTTCCATGAGGGATACACCGGGAATTGCCTAGTAAACGTCGGTTGTATTGGTATCATGGAAAAACGTGAGCTCGTACATAGCTGGGCGAAAGCACCAGGAAACGTGTACATCTATGTTGGTGGGAAAACCGGACGAGACGGCATCCATGGTGTGAATTTTGCTTCCGCTGAACTAACTGATGAAAGCGAGGAGAGCAACAGATCTGCCGTACAAGTCGGAGATCCAATCACCAAGGAACCAGTGATTCACGCATGTCTCGAATGTAATAGAAAAGGGCTTTTAGAAGGTTTCAAAGATTTCGGCGGTGGGGGACTGTCCTGCGTTTCTGGGGAGCTTGCATACTCCGCGAACATGGGAGCAGAAATTCATCTTGATAACGTGCCTTTAAAGGAAGAAGGACTCAAACCCTGGGAGATCTGGGTCTCAGAAAGCCAGGAACGTATGATGATGTTAGTTGCACCCGAAAATGTCGAGACAGTTCTGCATATCTGCAAACAATGGGATGTCCCTGCAGCTGTGGTTGGGAAAGTTATAAAAGAACAAATCATCAGAGTATTCTTCAAAGGACAAAAAATTCTAGAGATGGACCTTGAATTCATGACCGGTGGTCCGGTCTATGATGAATGTACAAGACCAGTTATTATTAAAAAACAGGAGATTGCTGAAAAAAACTTTCCAATACCTGATTTAAATATAGCATTACAAAAAGTGTTATCACTACCAAACATCGCCTCCAAAGACTGGGTGATCCGTCAGTATGACCATGAAGTACGAGGAAATACTGTAATCAAACCACTACAAGGAAAACTAGGACATGAGACCCATGGAGACTCAACTGTCCTAAAGCCATTGGAAGATTCATGGAAGGGTCTTGCGGTGACCGCTGATGTGAATCCACGGTTCATGGAACGAGATCCATACTGGGGTGCGATTTCCGCGGTTGATGAAGCATGCCGAAATCTTGTATCGGTCGGCGCGGTCCCAGACGCCCTACTTGACTGCCTAAATTTTGGCAACCCGGAAAAACCCGAGCGGATGGGAGAATTCTATGAAGCTTGTCGTGGGCTTGGCGACATCGGTCGAGCTCTTGACCTACCTTACGTCTCAGGGAATGTGAGTTTCTATAACGAGTCAATAAAAACCGCGGTTCCACCGACACCAGAAATCTTTGCCGTAGGAATTGTGGATGACATCAGAACCTGCGTCACCAGTGATTTCAAAACCCAGGACAACCTTGTCTATCTCGTTGGTAAACCCACTGAAAAAGAACTTGGTGGCTCTGAATACTACAATATGATGAAGATTGCGGGCGGGTTTGTCCCAAAAGCAGACCCAAAGATTCTCCAGCATTGTATGAAAGGACTGCTTGCATGCATGAGGAAACAATATATCGCTGCATGTCACGATCTAAGTGAAGGCGGGCTTGGAGCGTGCCTTTCTGAGATGGCCATCGGAGGAGATATCGGTGCAACAATCGACGTCTCAGAGGTTGGAAACGGACTACGGACTGATGTTAAAGTATTTTCTGAATCGAATACCAGATGGGTTGTCGAGGTAAAAAAAGAAGTTCAAGTCGAGTTTGAAAAACAATTGAAAAAAGAACATGTAAGTTTTACACTCCTTGGAAAAATCAAAGGGAATCATTTGATAATCAAGGATGACACAAAAACATTTGTTGATCTCAGCGTCGATGTCCTGCGAGAATATTGGCAGAAACCGATTTGGAATTTCATGGGATAGAAAAATATTCAAATAAAAAATTATCCTTTTTTTACTGCTTTCATCCCACATTCAAATGCTTTTTTATTGGCGACTTTGTATTTCTCAGGGACGTCCTCAAGGATTGTCTCTAATAGCACCGCGGGTTTGAATGGCAATACCCCGCTTGCTGCAAGTGCTCCAAGCATCACCGTATTTTTTGTAATAACCGCGCCTGATTCTTGTGCAATTTTTAATGCATCAACAGGATATAATTCAGCGTGCACTGACAATTCTTTGAAAATCTCCTCGACTTTTGGGTACTGCTCCCCACCTACTGTAACAGTAAACGGAATAATCGGATTTTTGTCTGTAATTACTTTTGTTTTTTTATTCACATAACAGATATTCCGCAATGCTTCAACCGGTTCCATGCTGAGCAAGGCATCCGCAGTGCCACTCGGAAATAATGGACTGGATATGTCACCCATCCGAACTGTACACACGACTGCACCACCACGCTGTGCCATCCCATGAATCTCTGAGACAAACACCCCGATCTTTGCTTTCACCGCGGCTTTCCCTAAAAGATTCGCAGCGGTAATTACCCCTTGTCCACCGACACCCGTAAGGACGATGTTGGTTTTTTTCTTCATTGGTTTTCCTCCGCCGAGATCGCACCAAACGGACAGACCTGCGCACAGTTTCCACAGCCGTTACATTGTGCTGCATCGATGTGAACGCTGCCGTCCTCCGCGAAATATAATGCGGGACAGCCGAATCTGCCGATACAGGTTTTGCATCGTTTACAAATCTCCTGATCAATCTGGTAAAGCTGAATCGCCTCCTTTGCTTTTCGTTTCCGCTGCACCTCAAGTAATATACAGGGTGATTTGCTGACTACGACCGAGGGGCCTTTGAATTCCAATGCTCGTTTGAACGCGGTGGTTGTCTCTTTGATATTGTTGGGATCAACAATCTCAATAAGCTCGATACCGCAACCTTTCACGACATCCTCGACTTTGATCAGTTTCGCGGGTCGTCCCATCCCATCAAAGGGTGTCCCCGGGTGTGGCTGATGACCAGTCATTGCTGTGGTCCGGTTATCAAGGACCGTTATGACCACATCATGGTTGTGATGCGCCGCATTCACAACTGGTGGAATACCTGAATGGAAGAAGGTGGAATCTCCCATGAAAGAAATGATTTTTTGATCAGTTGCAACGGAAAAACCACAGGCCATCCCTGCATTTGAACCCATGCAGAGTAACACATCTGCCAGCTCCAGTGGTGGTTCTTTCCCCAATGTGTAGCACCCGATATCCGTGGGATAAATCGTGTCTTTTGGTGCTGCTTTCTTAACCGCATAATACGTGGCTCGATGCGGACATCCAGGACAGAGTGAAGGCGGACGTCGTGGAGCTTTGAGAACCGATTGAATTGGTTTAGGGAAGGGATTGTTTACTTTAAAGAATTTTGAGAATGCGATAACGACGATATCCGGTGTGTATTCATAGAGTCGGGAGAAATGACCGGTGGATTTCCCGTAAATCTTCACATCAGCACCGACATCAAACGCGAGTGCCTTGAACTGGTTCTCAAGGAATGGCTCAAGCTCTTCGACTACCCCAAGTGACGAGCATGATTCGATGAATTTCTCGCACATGACACGTGGAATTGGATGGGTCATACCAAGTTTAAGAATCTTAACATTCAGATGCAACTCCTCTGCCATTTCTTTGACATAGGTATAAGAAACACCGGAGGTCACAATGCCAACGTCCTTGGGTTTCCCAATAGTAATTATTTCATTGAAGGGTGATTTTTCAGAGATTTTCTCTGCTTCCTCAAGGTGCTTGAGAAGCACAGGGTGTCTTGCCCGTGCGGTTGCAGGAACCGGGATCAGCAACGGGTCTTTTTTAAAGTACCCTTTTTTTCGTGGTGGTTGCAATGCATGGAGTGTAATCGGACCTCGTGCATGATTTAGTCTCGTGGTTGTACGCAAGAGTAAGGGGAGTGAGATTTTTTCGGAGATTTCGAAGCCGATCCGCGTCATTTCCTTTGCTTCCTGAGGTGTGGTCGGCTCCAGCATTGGTGCACCACCGAACAACGCGAAATACCGATTATCCTGCTCGTTTTGAGATGAATGACAATACGGGTCATCCCCAGAAACAATAATATGACCACCCCGACAACCCACATACATATAAGTCATGAACGTATCACTGGCAACGTTCAGACCAACATGTTTCATACATGTTAAAGACCGTAATCCACAGAATGATGCAGCAGCAGCGATCTCTAATGCGACTTTTTCATTAACAGAGTATTGAAAATAAAAACCCGGGTCTTTGTTTTGCAGGGTTGTCTCCTTTGCAATTGCGGAAAATGTATCAGCAATCTCCGAAGAAGGAGTCCCTGGGTAGGTTGTTGCAACATCTACACCAGCCTCTAAAGCACCGCGGGTAATCGCTTCATTTCCTAATAGCAGCATTTGCTTTCCTGGTTTATCTTCGGTCAGGTTTGTCATCACAAACACCAGTAAGGTAAAAGATGTATGATTCTCCTGGATGTGGTAAAAAAAGAACAGCATATAAATCTAACCCTACTCGGAGATATCAGGAGAGTAAAACTACCTGTAATACTGTACCTGCATTACGACTTGCATATACAACTGCAAACAAGGTTTTTAAGACAGAGCCTATTTCTTGAGGCTGGAAGGAATTAAGCTGGTAGTTGTAGAGTGCATCCCATCCCTCCTAGTGAGACCAGCATCCTTCCCTTTTTTGTTATAAAAATTTTTTTATTGCCATGACTAAGCATGGTTTTTTTACACAAATACGAAAGTATATGTACTCAACGATAGTTACAGAGAAATTGGAGAGATTAAGAAGGAGTTATCGGGATCACTGACACGACTACCAAGCAGATTCGGTATCCTGATTCTTTTCGATTCTTAACAAAGTGAAACACTGGAGGGAATGGACATGACAGTTAAAAATTATGTGATCATAGAACATAAGTCGATACCAAAACAAATACCACTTTTCGAAGAACAAGATGATGGGAATCTTATTCCGTACGTCAAGGAAACATAAACCGATTAACCGGATGATTTCCCACAGTTACTCTACTATTTTATGATGGTTTACTATTTGTCGTACATATTTTCAAACAAACTAAGATATTATTTTTAAAAAGAAAATTCATTGCACGAATGATTTGAAAAATGATATTATAAAGCAAGAATCCATATAAATCTGTACAGTATTTGATGTTTGAATGGAAAAAAAAATTGCTCTCAGTATCGCAGGGTTCGATTCCTCAGGTGGCGCAGGGATACAAGCAGATCTGAAATCATTTTCATATCTTGGTGTGCATGGAGTCACTGTGGTAACCTGTGTAACCGCACAAAACACACGAAAGGTCAAAACTATCTATAAACTACCACCAGATATCATTGAAGATCAAATAGAATGTTTGTTTGATGACTTTTTAATTACTGCAGTAAAAACAGGTATGATGTACGATGAAACAATCGTGCGGATTGTAGCTAAAAAACTTAAGGAATACGGGATAAAACCAGTCGTGGATCCAGTGATGGTTGCGACTAGCGGTGATGCACTTTCAAATCCTACATATATCGCTTCATTAAAACAAGAACTCTTGCCTCAAGCAATGATGGTGACGGCCAATATTCCTGAAGCACGAACGCTCACTAATATGCAAATCACAAAAAAAAAAGATGTTGAAAACGCATGCAAAAAAATCTATGAACTCGGTCCAAATTATGTTTTAATCAAAGGTGGACATTTTTCAGGAGATATGGTCACTGATCATCTCTATAATGGGAAAAAGTTTTTCGAATTTACACTCCCACGCATTCCCCGGAAAGAAGCACATGGTTCGGGTTGTACTCTTTCAGCTATTATTACAGGATTTCTAGTGATAGGAGAATCACCAGTCATTGCTATCAAAAAAGCAAAGCACATTGTTTGGAGCATGATTCAGGAAGGATATTATCCAGGGAAAGGCTCTGATGTCCTTAATCATTCTTCTACAATCCAAATACCGCCTCTTGTTGGAAGTAATGAACATTTCTTAGTCTGGCTTCAGCTAAAAACTGTGATCAACACAATGGTTTCGTTCCTCCCACAAAGGTATATTCCTGAAGTCGGAATGAATTTTGCATACGCGCTTCCAAACGCCAAAACATTAAAAGACATATGCGCAATCGATGGAAGAATCTCAAAACATAAAGAACGACCCTTCATTTGTGGGACTCTTGATTTTGGTGTTTCGAAACATGTTGCATCGATTATTCTTGCAGCGATGTCGTATGATGCGACGATGCGATCAGCGGTAAACATTCGATATTCACAAAAAACAGTGAATCTCTGTAAAAATATTGGTTTTACTGTTGGTTCATTTGACAGAAAGAACGAACCACCTGATGCCCCATCGACTATGGAATGGGGAACGAAATACGTAATTACTGAACTTGATCGAATACCAGATATTATTTATGATATAGGTTCTGTTGGAAAAGAACCGATGATCCGTGTTTTAGGAAAAAATCCAGAGGAAGTGCTGTTAAAACTCCGAAAACTCGTAAGCACTCCGATACGATAAGAAATAAAATTCCGAAATATTTATTAATGATAACGCCGATTGGACCGCACACTAACCTAGAAATGAACAGAGAGGTATTATATATGACAGCAAAAGAAGAAAGCGAAGAAAACGTGATCTATGTAGGAAACAAACCACCAATGAGTTACGTTCTGGCAGTCGTTACCCAGTTCAACAGCGGATCATCTGAAGTGATTATAAAAGCGCGAGGGCGAGCGATAAGCAGAGCAGTCGATGCAGCAGAGATAACAAGAAATCGATTTGCCTCCGATGCAAAAGTCAAAGAAATACGCATCGGAACAGAAGCGATCACCAACGAAGAAGGACGAACCTCAAACGTATCATCAATCGAGATAGTTCTCGCAAAGTAAATTGGAGTATTATCAGAGAATAATACTTCTCTTCTTTTATTTTTTCCATATACTATAACATTATAACGATATTGATAATAAAAAAAAGAATGAAATAATTGGATTGAATCTCTCTGTTTCTTTATTTTATTTCTGGAAGCATGTATGCAATATCGTCCCAAGGATGTCGGTATAATCCTTGTTTCAGACGCTTCTGATCAAGATAATGACCAATCAGTCCGATGCTCCGACCAAGGACAAACAACCCGTTCAACGTACCCATCTTGATGCAGTCGTCAGCTTCCTGTTTCGTCAATTCTGATCGCAGTAGGTCAACAAAACAGATGCCGATGCATCCATCTACATTCAAAATGAGGTTATCTCGTTTTGAGGTGGTAATCTTCTCGACTTCCCGTGCGTAATCAAGCAGAGGAGTACTCTTGAAATGTTTCTTTGCATAGGAGCTAATGATCGTCACACGCATGTCAGGATTATGGATGGATTTCACCAGATGACCAATTCCTTGAATATTAACTCCTTTTACTTTCATATCATCGACAAACTGCTGCGGTGTTTTCCCTGCATCGTATGCCTCAGCGAACATCTGGGCCGCACCATCGATAGCACCACCGAACCGTGGGCCGATAGTAAGCATTCCAGAAACAAGAGAAGAAATCAGGTCTTTGCCTGCACGGGTCGCAACAATCGTATTATGCGCACCAGATACCGCAGGTCCATGATCTGCAGTCACCATGATTGCCATTTCAATAAACTTTGTCGCATAATCAGGCAGCAGCCGTTTGAACCATAGGATGCTAAGTACACCACCGATGCCAATGTCTTTTTTAAACACCTCAGAAATCAACATGTTACCGTAGAGGAGTTCTTCTCCGCGGTCATCAGTAATCGTTGAAATGAAGTTTGCTGGTTTCCGGACCACTTTTGCCTTGACTGCCGCATTATAATCCATCGGGATCTTGACCGCAGCTGGTTCTAGCCGGGGGATAATGATCTTCTTTTTCACCAGATCGTTGTACACTTTTGCGATTTTCTCTCCATAGTCATCAAACGAGTTGGGTACGACAGCACCAGCTGTTTTCAATGCTGCGTTTTTTGCATCTGCAGTCTCCGATTCTGAGCCTGCCTTTGCCCCTGCATGACCGAACTGCACCTCGGTTTTAAACGCTTTTGAGCAGGTGCCTGTCACCCACATAACAAGAGGTTTGGTAATCATCTTTTTCTTCAGTGCATCGACAATGGTGTACTCAGCGGACCCGCCGACTTCACCTAGACACACCAGCATTTTAATGTCAGGGTTTTTTTCATAGCGAAATAGATGGTCAATTAGGGTGGTCCCAGGGTACCGATCACCACCAATGGCGATTCCTTCGTACAACCCATCGGTATTCTGAGACACGGTGTTGTAGGCTTCGTTGCTCAATCCACCGGATTTCGATACGAAACCAACAGAACCAGGTCGGTGGAGCTTTGAATCCATGATGTTTTCAATGGTCCCACCGGTGTTGCCTATCTTGAATGCGCCAGGAACTATTCCACCAACGGTCGCAGGGCCGATGATGACCTTATTCAGTTGTTTTGCTTTCGTAATCAACTCCCGCATCCTGCGTTCTGGAACACCTTCTGCGATGATGACGACAGTGCGAATCTGTGGAATCGCAAAGGCTTCCTCGGTCGACGATGCAGCGGACCGGAACGAGGCGAAATTAATCATTACATCGACGTTTTTATGTCGGTTCGCTGCGTTCTTTAAAGATTTGTACACGGGGATAAGGATTTCTTTAGGTCCGAAGAAGAACTTCTGGAAGCTGTCGTTTCCTGTGGGGTTGATGATAGCAGCAACCGAAGGGGTTTTACGTCCTGCGACGTAATCGAAATCCAGCATTCGTTGTACCGCGTTGGTCTGCATATTATAGATAAACGCCTGGGTATCTTTATCAAATAAAATGTAATCTTTTTTGTTTGCCATGGTTATTTGCCTCCTTTAAGTGCCATACTGACTATCTTGGTCATATGTGTCTCTGGTCCATACACCTCAATAGGGACTCCGAGTTGATCACCAAGCTCTCGCATAACCCTTAAGCCTTCCTTGTAGTTCGGTCCTCCTCTGCGGACGTAAATTTTGACTTTGTTTTCTTTGAGTTTTTCTTTGTATTCCTTTAATGCGCGGACAATGCCTTTGAAGGTGTTTGCAACATCGGTGAAGTTCGCAATTCCCCCACCAATCAAGAGGAATTTTCCTTTATGGTTCGTCTTTCGTGTCATGAGATCCAAGATCGTTTTCGCATACAGATACGTGAACTCTTCGTTAGGGTCGCCTGAGTATTCTCCATAGTTTGCCATCTCACTCATGAACCCTAAGTCTGTGATTGTATCTGCATAAATTACTGATGCACCACCGCCAGCAACCATCGTCCAGACCCGCCCTTCAGGGTTAAGTACGGTAAGTTTCAATGACGCACCAGTTTTGGAGTCGAGATCCTCGATGTATGCTTCTTCTTTAGAAAGCATTCGTCCGAACGGTGAGGGAAATGACATGTCTCCCCATTTCTTACCGCTGACAAACTCAGCTGTGTCATCGAGTTTTGCAGCAAGATCTAATGGAACGATGCGGTTTCCGGTTACCACGAACGGGTTGATCTCCAGGTAGGTGTAGTTGAGGTCTGCGTAGAATTTGAACATCCC
>PDVJ01000472.1_pt1 | contig 13729 bp, 14 predicted proteins | sample 1369811 | NCBI WGS metagenome assembly PDVJ01 (sample SAMN07795376, study PRJNA414565) | Alkali sediment metagenome, whole genome shotgun sequencing project. | reverse complement strand
TTCCCCAGAAAGGACAACATCTCGCACCTTTAGCACATGAGCTCTCGCACTTGACCAAGGGTAATCTTCCGCTTTCTTCACTACACTACCCCTAACAGGGTTTCTTTCTATATAGCGGGCTACTGCCCATAGATAAAGTTCTCTTTCTATAACCGCAGAAAAGAAGCGGTTCTGCCAGAGTCTTCCGTTTCTATTATATCGGCGATTAATATACTGCGTATAAACTAAGTTAGTACTACCAATCCCCTTTGCAAGAGATTCTTCTTTTCTCGGCACCGCAAGAATATGAACATGATTGATCATTAAACAGTAAGCCCATATTTCAAAGTCCCACCGATCACTATATCTGATTAGGGTTCTTAGGTAAAACCTTCTATCTTCATCATTGAAAAAGACGGCTTCTCTATTATTCCCCCGCTGGGTAATATGATGAGGGTAATTGACCCCACAGACTCTGGCTATCCTTGGCATAAAGTCAACGTATTAGAATTGTATCAATTTGTCAAGAAAATAGGGAAGTGTCCCTAATTAACTAATTAATATTCCTTTCCTTTTTGAACCGATTTGATTTATAATTTTTGTAGGAATTCAGATGGCTATCGGTCTGATGGCCATTTTAAGAAAGAGGGCGATTCAGGAAAGGGGGAAGAAGGGGAACCATAGATGAAAACATATATCAAGGCTGGTTTGGCGGTTTTTCTGCTCATTGCTTTGGTGCTTTTCGCCGTCAGCAAAGAGACCCCACCTCCCTTCGTTGAAATGGAGGTGAAGGGGGTGAGGATGGATGTTCTGGGACAGAACCCGGTCGTCATCCTTGCAGATAAGGAGGGGAAGAAGGCCCTCCCCATCTGGATTGGCCTTCTCGAAGCCAATGCGATCGAAAGGGAGTTGAAGAGCGTTACGACCTCCAGGCCCATGACCCATGATCTTCTCCATTCTATCCTGGAGCAGGTCCATGTGAAGGTGAAGGAGGTGAAGATCGTCGACCTGAAGGATCACACTTATTTTGCAAAGCTTTTTCTCATCGTCAATAAGGAGCTGATCGAACTCGATGCCCGGCCCAGCGATGCCATCATCATGGCCCTAAAATCGAAGGCTCCAGTTTATGTCGCAGCAAACATCGTCGAGGATCAGGGTGTGCTTCTTACCAAGAAGGAAGCCCTTGGAGAACGCCATGGCATCCGAGTCCAGGAACTCACCCCTTCGCTCGCTTCCCACTTCAACTTCAAGGGCGAAAAAGGAGTTCTTGTTTCAGAAGTCGTTTCGGGCAGCGCTTCTGAGGCTTCGGGGATTAAAGCTGGAGATATTATTACGAAGGTTCATTTGAAAGAGGTGGGGAGTATTCAAGAATTTGAAGAGACCTTCGATGCACTCAAGGCGGAGAGTTCAATCAGCATCTCCCTTTTCAGGGATGACAAATTCCAAGAAATAAATCTTAAACTGAAGCCTTAACCAAACATATTCGAAATTCTAAAGAGCAAACCCCCAACACTTGTCATGCTGAACTTGGTTCAGCATCTCTTTCTTCCCCGGTTCACAACTCAGCAACCTATTTCAGCAACGAGATCCTGAAACGAGTTCAGGATGACAGGACTGGATCGGTGGCAATCTACAGGGTGGCTGGTACTTTAAAACTGTTCCTCCTTCGCTATTCGATTTCCTTCTTTTTCGGACCTTCAATTCAGCATTTTCTTAATGATAGGGACTTTGAAAAAGGCAACGCCTTCCTCCTTTAGAATGACTTCCTCTTCAGTAGTGGCCGTTCCCTTTATATTTCTCTTTTCTGCCTCACCCGAATGTATTTTGAGAGCCTCCTTGTAGAAATCAGCCCCCACATCCTCAAAATGCTTGTCAATATAGTCAGTAATCACCTGAAGGGCCTGTTGAGCGCGCTGAGAATCGAATTCTTCCTCCTTCTTCCCACCATCCCTCTTTATCATAAAAGGAGAAAAAGCCCTTTCAATCTGATGGTCGTCGCAGACGGGGCAGCTCACCATGCGGGAGGCTATTTTTACCTCACAGGAAGCGCTGTCCTTAAACCAGCACTCGAACTTATGTCCGTTCGAACAAAAAAGGTCAAACGCAATCATTTTATTTCCCAAACTAGTGTAGGCAGTCTAACATTTCTTTACAATGGTCTAAAAGCTGTCATTCCCGCCCCGTATCCCGTGGTCGGGTCTAATCGACAACTACGGGGTAAACTCCAGCGGGAATCCGGTTTGAAAAGACTGGATTCCGGATCAAGTCCGGAATGACACAATGTGTAAAGGCATGACTGAGACACTGTATTAAATTAACATCTTGACACGATTTTGGCAACTTGTTTCTGGACATCAAGAACCTTTTTTATGTCTTTCTCTTACTGAATGCGGTTAAAGTAAAGCAGAGGAGAAACCCGACCAACGAAGAAAGAAGAGTTAACAGAAAAGAACCCGTTAGATCTCTTAGAGTCCCTCCCACCGTTGTTCCCAAGAATTGCCCGATGCCATGAACCAGGGTCACCAGACCGTAGACCGAGGCCCTTTTTTCACCCACCTGATCTCCAATGGACGCGGCAATAATGGCAACGGTGCCTAAAAAAGTGAACCCGAATAGAAAGGTAGAAATCCCCAGAAGAAAAACCTGATGGAAACAGAGAGGGAGAATCAGGGCTAATAAAATGACTCCGTTGTTCCAGAGAAGGGCTCTTCTCCTTCCCAGTCGGTCTGAAAGAAATCCCCACACCAATCCACTCACCATGCACATCCATCCAAAAATGGCCCAGAGGCTCCCTGCGGTTTTTTCGGGAATATGAATCTCCTCGATCATATAGGCCACAAAATAGGTCGTATAGATGTTATAGGCAAATCCAAAGATGAAATAGATGATAAAGATGGCTTTGAGAGTGAGCCCATCTCTTCTCCCTCTGGAAGGGAGGCCTTTCGTCTCTTCATCAGGAGAAGAAAGCATATTGATCTGGCCTGGTTTCTCTCTCAATAATATCGATCCGGTTATCGCAACAGCAAAAGTGGTCAAGGCGAGAAGGAACCAACATTGTCTCCATGCCTCCTGACCCAGATGGGACAAGAGATAAGGAAGCAAAAGGCCCGTGACGATAATACCAAGACCTGTTCCTCCGGTAAGGACCCCAACGGCCCTTCCCAGCCTTCGCTTTTCAAACCATGCCATGGGAAGAGTCGTCATGGAAATGTGAACCCCTCCACCCCCTGCTCCCATGGTAAAGGTGAAGAAAAGAAGAGGAAAGAACCCTAACAAGCGGCCGATGAAGAACATGGAGAGTGCCCCAAACAAAAGAGAGCCGATCACAATCCTTTTCGGCCCAAACCGTGTTGCCAACACGCCCCCAATCAGGGAAAAAAGAAGGTATCCTAGGAGAATTCCTCCGCTGAGGAGTCCCATCTGAATATAATTGAAATCAAGGGACTCTCTCATACTGGGGAGAAGCATCGGATAGGCAAAACGACCAAACCCCAATCCCGCCATTTTGACAAGGACGCCCACTCCTACAATGACCCAGCCGTAATGGAAAGTTTTCATTGTCGACAACAGTAATTCCATCTCTTGACGAAGTCAATCATTTTTGATATCAGTAGCTTTGATGACAGCTAAAATCAATATCGGCAAGTCAACGTTAGAAGTGGTCCAGGGCGACATTACCCTTCAGGATACGGAGGTCATTGGGAACGCTGCCAATTCGGCTTTGGCAGGAGGGGGCGGGGTCGATGGCGCGATTCACCGCGCAGGTGGTCCCTCCCTGATGGCTGAGCTAAAAGCCAGATATAAGGGTTGTCCGACAGGATCGGCTGTGATGACGGGGGGTGGGAATCTCAAAGCGAAATATGTGATCCATGCCGTGGGTCCAAGGTATTCCGGGTCTCCCAAAGATGCGGCGCTTCTGGGCGCTGCCGATCGAGAGAGTTTGGAGTTATGCTCTCAACAGAACATTTCCTCGATCGCCTTCCCTTCTATCAGCACCGGAGTTTATGGATACCCGGTGGAGGAAGCTTCCCGCATTGCGTTAAATACGGTTGCGAACTATTTGGAGAGACATCAAGACATTAAACTCATCCGGTTCGTCCTCTTCGATTCAAGAACCTACCAAACGTATGTAGCCGCCCTGAAAGAATTAGTCCTGCCGGAATAAGCAATTGGTATCATCCGGTATTTGATCTGACAAATAAAAAGGGGACGGTTGTCCCCTTTTTGAATCTCCAAAAATGGAATGTGTGTAACACTTTACCTTTTTATAAAATCAAGACCCGCGGGACGCCGGGTAGGGGTGCTGGAGAAGCTTTAGAGCGGAAACCTTTATGCAATTACATTTTCACCTTCAATTGAGATCACAATGGTTGTCTGAATCACTCCGCCTATTAGCGTTAACTAATAAAAGACCGCATTCTAAAGCTTTGGAAGCATCCCTGCCCAGCGGCCCATACAATATTCTTTCAAAGCGGTAAAGTGTTACGAATGTGTTAATTCTTAAAGAGGCAGTTTCAGACCCACCCCTTTTGTTTTGGCCAGTTGATAAATCCGGATCGCTGTGGCCATATCATCTAGGGCAAGGCCCAGGTTGATGCTCATGGTCCGCTCGTCGGCAGATTCACGCCTTGGTTTCAGGCCGGCCGCAATCTCACCAAGGTCAGCATACGGTTTGGGTGTCTCTTTGAAATACCCCTCATGGCGGTAGTAGTGCATCTGGGCCAGATCGTCGGTGGCAAGCTTGTCGATCTCTCGCAGCGCTTCTGTCTTCCAGTAAGAATCGAAATCAACAGGTGAAGCAAATGCTCCACGAGCAAGCCAGCCTCGCTCAATGAGAGGCTTCGGATTCTTCAGAATGGGACCACTCGTCACCACCATATCAAGACCCTTTACCGCCTCAGGAAGATTCTTCACCGGCTCCACATCCAGATTCAGTGCTTCACTCATTTCGCGTGCATAACGTTCAGCAATCTCAGGATAGAGGTCATAGGCCTTGACCTTGGTGATCTTGAACAAGCATGACAAGGCCTCGAGGTTGCTTCTGCCCTGGACTCCGCAGGCCACAATGCCGATGGTTGCGCTTTCAGGACGGGCGAGGTACTTGGCTGCCACGGCCGTGGCTGCACCTGTACGCTTAGCCGTAATCCAGGTGCAGTCCATGATAGCGATGGGTATGCCTGTCTCTGGGTCGTTCAGCAAGAGGAGTCCGGTGATATAGGGAAGACCTCTTCTTTGATTGTCCGGATAACCTGAGACCCATTTCATGCCTGCTGATTGGAGGCTGGGAATATAGGCAGGCATGGCGTGGATGAAGGCGTCAGGACGGGTATGGATCCCCGGCTTGGGTGGCATCTCGGTACGGCCGGTACCCTTCTCTTTAAACATCGTTTCCAGTGCATCGATTATTTCTTGCATGGGAAGAGCAATCGTTTCTACATCTTTACGTGAAAGGTATAGAACGGATCCTAGTTTCATATCTTTTTTATCCTGATCAGATATGGTGGGTGCGTTCCCCCAACGCACCCTCATGGTGAGCTCTTGCCAAACTAGTAACGGCGTGCTCGCCTGCCTGCGCGAAGCCGCTTCGGCGAAGGCAGGGGGATCACGCCCTACAGGCTTGAATTCTGCCGAAAGGGGAGGCTAAAGCTTCCCCGACCCAATGTTTATTTTCCAATGAAATTCTGAAATATAGAAGAATGAGAGGATAGTAAGATTAATGTTCTTTACTCCAAGATCTTTTTCAGGGCCTCGTCGGTCTTTCGTCCCCTTGGCCCATCTCCAGGAAGGTAGAGCATGACTCCTTTTCCACTCCTTAAGGGAATGACTTCTATCTTTCCCTCTGAAGCCATCTTGCTGGTACATTCAATCGGGTCTTTGTTGAAATGTTTCCGGAAGGCATCATTTAACCCGCTGAAGACACTGTGGATCCCCCGGTAAGGTTCTTTCCTCAATTTCTTTATCCCTTTGATGACGAACTCCTCTTCAGAAAGGGAGGAGGCTTGACCCTCGCCGATCAACTGAATGATTTCTTCTGCAGAAGGCCTTTGAGGAGCCTCTCCAGGAAGAAAGAGCATCACTCCTCCTTTAAAAGCCCTCGTCTCAATCTTTCCCTCCTTGGCCAGTCCGGAGGTCGCCTCCACAGGATTGGTTCCGAAATACTTTCGAAAGGCTTCATTGAACCCACTGTAGACGCTGTGGATCCCCCGAAAGGGGTCCTTTCTCAATTTCCTGATCGCCTGGGTGATAAATTCTTCTTCGGTCAGTCTTTTTTCTTCGTCCGACATGGGGCTCCCTCCTCCCAAATCAACCCTGTTAGATCTTACGATTCCTTCAGCTTTTTTAAATCGAATCCTTCCTTTAAAAGGGAATCCTTTAACTCCTTCACATCGATCTTCTTTTCAATGGCATTGAGAATCTCTGCCCTTCCCTTTGTCTCCCCGAGAAGGATACAGCCCACGACCTTATCCTCTTTAAAAGTGATCTTACAATAAGTACATTTCTCAAGGTCACTCCTTACGACACACTCCAGCTTCTTTTCGGCATCGATCTCACCGGCAGCCGTGAGGTCAATTCCAACTACCTTCAAGGTATTTGAAACGACCGTTCCTTCGTAGACGGCCTTTCCTCCAGCCATATTGATTCCGGCAACCTCTCCCTGCCGTTGGGCCGCTGGCCAGATCCCGTAAACGCGGCCTCGATGTTCTGCCACATCTCCAGCAGCAAAGATCCCTTCGGTCTTTGTCTTCAGTTGGTCATCAACCAGAACGCCATTCTTCATCTCTAAGCCCATCTCCTTGGCCAGCTGGATGTTAGGCCTCACTCCGGCCGAGAGGATCACCATCTGACCTTCAACAACCCGACCATCTTTAAGACGCAGTCCCTCTACTATCTCTTTCCCCAGAATTTCATCTGATTGACCATTGAGGAAGAAGGAAAAACCCATCTCCTCCATCTTTTTTTGTAATATCTGAGCTCCCGCTTCATCCGTCTGCCTAGGAAGGATTCGCGGATTATGCTCAATGACGGCGACCTTCACCCCTCGCTTCAACAAAGCCCCCCCCGTCTCCAATCCGACGAGCCCCCCTCCAATCAGGATGGCCTGCTTCACCTTGGCCGAAAACTCCTTCATCTCGAGGGCATCTTTCATGGTCCGGAGAGTGAAGACGCCCTTTTTCTCCACTCCTTTAATGGGGGGCACAAAGGCACTGCCCCCCGTAGCCACGAGAAGCATGTCATACGGATAGGTCTTCCCCTTCTTGCTGAGAACCTCTCTCTTGTCGGACCGGACCTCTCCAATCGGCTCCTCCAAATGGATGGAGATCTCCTTGCTCTCGTAGTACTCCTTCGTATGGATGGTGATGTCTTTAAGGGTTACCTCTCCTGCCACGTACTCTGGGAATCGAACCCGATAGTAAAAAGGATAAGCCTCTTCCGTAAAGATGTGTATCTCCCCTTTTGGATCGGTCTCCCTGATCTTAATGGCTGCCCTTGCCCCTGCCACACCATTCCCGATGATAAGATATCGTTTCACTCTTCTTCTCCCCTCTATCTGAAAATGTTGATCCACTGCTGGAACATAAATTGGCTAGAGCAGTCCCTTCACCCTATTTCGTTGATCCGTTCGGTCGGCCGAAGCCGTTCGGCTGAGCTCACGGCCGAAGGCAAACTGGGCAGTCGAGAGGTTTACCCCGTTAGAAAGCCCCGCTGCTTGCAGCGGGGATGAAGGTAATTTCGCCATGGGAGCGAACACGGGGTTTAATGCCCCGCGTGAGCCTTCCCGTTGGAAGGCCAAAGGTCTTCTAACGGGGTTTACTTGATTCCATCACGGAGTTCCCGGGCGAGGAGGTCGACCGTCCCTCGCGTTCCTCCTGCCAATTTCTGCTTCCACTCTCCGTCCGTCTCAAACCGTGTTTCTCCGATCCGATCGCCCCAGGGTTTGATCGCTTCCCGGATGCCAAAGTAGTCGAAAGAATCTTTCTTTAACTCTTTTGATCGAGCCATCACATCGGGGCTCACCCGTATGAAGGCACGGAGGGCGGCTCCGGTCTTGATGCTGTATTTCCGCCCGGCCCAGGCCTTTGGGAAAATCGCCAGAATGGCCTTAAAATAGTTCAAAAAGAACCGCTTTCCATTCTGCTCGAATTCCTTGAACCGATTCGCTCCTCCCAGCTTCTCGATGTTGCCAAAAAGATCCACCATCTCTTCTGCTAAGGAAGCCTGGGAGATTCGACCCTTTCCCACACCCAATATTTTAATCTCTCTGTGCAAAGGAGAGCTCTCCTCTTCGTTGAGCGTACGAATGATATCATGGGCTAAGGCCTGATACGAATCAGCATAAAGCCTTCGGCCGGATAACGAGATGAGGTGGGAGGGGTTGAGCCGCGTATGCTTGGCATTGATGGTCACAAAAAGCTCAACGGTCTGCCGAGCATCCAACGTATCGAAGAGAACAGCTGGGACGTCGATCTCCAAATCTGTTTCCATCTGAGCACTGAGGGCGAGGAGTCGATGTTGACCATCGAGACATCGAAGGATTCCCGGCTCTTCGGGAATCTGAAGCATTCCCAGGTTGGGATTCTTCCCTATCGGGGAGAAGCTAAGCTTCTTTTCCGTGATCATGATCACGGCCCCTGGTATCGCAGGTAGATTCTGGGACTCTTTACAATCCAGATAGTACTGGACCAATTCTCGGATCTTCTTTCGAATCATCGGCCTCTGGAAGGCCGCCTCGCTCTGCCCGATCCGCTTCTCCAGCATCTCCCAGTTGATGGCAGAGGTTTTGGTCGGTTTCCTCTTTTTCGTCTCCTCCTCCGCGCCTGAATAACTTAAAACTTCAAACTGAACCAGTTTCTGAATATCCCTGGAGGTAAAAGAGGTTTGATAAAAATCGACTCCGAATTGCCTCACCTTATGGGCTGGAACGGTAATCATAAAGAACCACCTCCCTTTTTTTACTTACATCTCCAACAATTAAGAATGGTTTCGGTGCCTTAGGAGATATGATAAATTGGGTCTATACGCTATGCGCATAGCGCTAAGCGCTTAGCGTAGTAATACATAGATACCAAAATTTCCCTTCCTAAACAAGCGAATTTTATTGCCCTTAGAGGGAGATCAAAGGCTATGGCGAAACCGAGTAATCTCTCACCTAAAGGGGGTAGGGGCGACTTTGGTCGCCCTCCAAATGGGGAGGCTAAAGCCTCCCCTACCCATTGTGCCACGCTTCAGTGATGCATTACGAAACCGATTTTCTTTTGGTTGATTTTGGAATATCCCTCTGGTAAGTTAAAATGAGACGTTGTCAATTCAATCTGAGGGAACGCAAATCAAACATGCAGGGAGGCCTACTATGAAGAAGAAGCTACTTTGGGGATGTCTTGTCATCTTCTTGGGAATGGGAATGTTTGTTTCGCAATTACTGTCAGCTGATGCCCCGAGAATGAGCACGGATGAACTCAAAGCTTTACTTGGGAATCCCGATTTGACTCTTTTGGATGTCCGTTCCGGGAGCGATTGGAAGGACAGTGATTTGAAAATTCAAGGGGCCATTCGAGAAGAACCCGGGCAAATCAATTCCTGGTCTAAGAAATACTCCAAGGAGAAGATCATCGTTCTCTACTGCGCCTGACCCGATGAAGGAACGAGTGCCCGGGTGGCACAAAAACTGATCGGGATGGGATATCCTAAGGTCTATGCCCTCAAGGGTGGCTGGGTGGAATGGTCCAAAAATAATTATCCAGTGGAGAAAAAATAGGGTCGTAGTGTATGTGGTTTCGCTCTCCAATTGTCCTGAATGCGGGAACTCCGTCTCAAATCCCGACAGAACAGTCCATCGATATTGCGTTGACCCTTGCGATGGCGGACCTGAAGGCAAAGTTCATCGATGCTGAAAGGGGGGCGGTACGTTACAAGTCCATTCTCGGCTCTGAGGAGTTTGAACGTTATAAGGATTTGACAAGAGGATTGCGGTCCTTCGACCTTCGCTCTCTCAAAGACCGTGGACCGAGGCTGGCCTTCTGGACCAATATTTATAATACGGCCGTGATCCACGGTGTGATTGAACTGGGGTTGGAACGCTCTGTTAAGGAGTATCCTGGATTTTTCGATCGGATCACTTATGAGATAGGGGGATTTCGTTTCTCTCTAAATGAACTGGAGCATGGTCTCCTTCGCAGCAACCGGAGACACCCCTATCGGATCCTGAGACCTTTCCGCAAAAGAGACCCGCGCCTCGAGTTCGCCATCGTCCCCCTGGATCCAAGAATCCATTTCGCTCTGGTCTGTGGGGCCAGATCGTGTCCGCCCATCGGTTTCTACGAAGCTGACCAGATCGATTTCCAGCTTGAGCTGGCGGCCATGAGCTTTATCAACAGTCCTCAAGTCAAGATCCTCCCCCAAGAGAAGACCGTTCTCATTTCAATGATTTTTAAATGGTATAAGATTGATTTCGGGGCAAGTGACAGAGCACTGCTCGGTACTCTTTTAAACTACCTTGATGAGGGGAAGGATAAGGCTTTCCTTGAGGAGAACATAAATAAGATCAGAATCCGGTATCAGCCTTATGACTGGAATTTGAATCAATCGGAGAGATGATTTCAGGATGAGAGAGATCAATACCTAAACAAAGCGGCTCCCCAGGTAAGTCCAGCGCCGAAGGAGGTGGCCAGGATGAGGTCTCCCCTCCGAATCTGGCCCCCTCGAACACCTTCATCCAGGGCCGTCGGGATCGAAGCAGCTGAAGTATTACCGTACTTGTGAACAGTGATGATGACCTTCTCTTTTGGGATTCTCAAACGCTCGGCCACGGTATCCATAATCCGTATATTGGCCTGATGGGGGATAAACCAATCTATTTCCTCACTCGTAATTCCTTCTGACTTCATGGCACTGTGGGCTGCTTCTACCATTGTACGAACAGCATATTTGAAGACCTCGTTTCCTTGCATTTTCAAGTACTGAAGGCCTTCCTCCAGCATCTCTTGGGAAGCGGGGATGCGCGATCCTCCTCCGGGCACATGGATGAGCTTCCAGAGATCCCCATCCGATTGAATATCGACGCTCAGGATCTCCCCATCCCCATTTCGGCTGGAATGACCCAATACAACGGCTCCTGCTCCATCACCGAAAAGGACACAGGTGGCTCGATCCTTATAGTCGATTCGATTGGATACGATCTCCCCCCCCACCACAAGGGCATGACGGCATGAACCGTCTTGCATGAACTTCTGAGCGACGGCAAGACCGTAGATAAACCCCGGACAGGCTGCATTGATATCGAACGCCACGGCTTTCTTGGCCCCCAATCGATGCTGGATAATACAGCCGGCCGAAGGGCTCAACATATCTGCCGTGGAAGTCCCAACGATGATCATATCCAATTTTTCCGGAGGAAGGCCGGCCATCTCTAAAGCCTTCTCCGATGCCCCCGTGGCCAAATCGGAAAGACCTTGACCTGGTTTGATCATTCTCCTTGTCTGAATGCCGGTCCGCGTAAGAATCCATTCGTCGGTGGTATCCACGATTTTTTCAAAATATGAATTAGGGATGACTCGCTCGGGCACAACAGAACCCGTTCCTTTAATCCCTATCTTCTTCATGAGATTTTTCCCACCCGAAGACAATTTACCCTCCATTTATTTCCCGTATGGGCCAATGAAGGAGTCGGACTCCGACTTAGGAAAGGAGTTTTATAAGGCAATGCGATTGAGGAGCGTGATCCCTGCGTGATAGCAACAGCATACACTATCGAAACTATTATCAAAGACCCTCTTCTTTCCATCCTGAAAGAGAATTCGAACATAACAAAGCCCGCCGGGCAAATCAGAAGACCAGGTCTCGATCACAACCCCACCTCCCCAAGATTTAAACTTCTTATGATAGACTTTATCCCCTACCCTAAGATAAGTGTGTTTTTCAACGTTAGACTTTATTTCCGAAGGATCCTGCGTCTTTCTTTGAGGAAGAAGTTTTCTCAATCCTCTTTCTCCTGCTGGCAGTATATCCCGTTTACCCCTCTTTCTGCAAGCAGAATTTAATCAACCCCCGCCGGGAGCCTCATTCGGAATTCCTCTTTCTCTCCCATCACCGATGGATCCAAACCCATTTTTTAGATTTTAGATTTCAGATTGAAAGTATAAACCCGCAATTTGCACTCTGCAATTTGCAATCTACAATGCTTTGTTATCCTTCTCCTCGATAAGGAAGGGCTTCATCGATCAACATGACAGGGATATCATCTTTGATCTGGTAGACGAGGCGACAAGATTTGCAGATCAGCCCATCTCCTGCCCTGTTTAAGAAAATCTCTCCCTTACATTTAGGACACGCTAAAATCTCCAAGAGTTCTTTACTGAGCGCCATCTTTATTCTCCTCTCAAAAGCGAAGCTTAATCTTTGATTGTTTACCTTTAACCTTAAACCCTTTACCCTTTACCTTTCTGTTGAAGGATCCACTGAACGGCCTCGTAGAGATCCAATGCAACATGATCCGGTTTCACCTTCCATTGATCTCTGCAATATTCCCATTCCCCTTTTCCATATCCCGTGAGGACCAGAATTCCCTTGGCTCCGATCCGACGGGCAAATTCAAGCTCAGCGCCTCGATCTCCGATCACATAGCTCTTTGAACAATCCACATCCAACTCCTTCACCGCTGTTTCGACCAATCCTGTGTCCGGCTTCCGGCACCGGCACTTTTGCCGATAGGGGGGTGCTCCTGCATCAGGATGATGGGGACAGTAATAGATACGATCCAGGCGGGCCCCCTCCTTTCTTAAAAGATCTTCCATCCGCTGGTGCACCAGGCGAATGAGTGACTCCGGGAAATAACCTCTTGCCACTCCGGACTGGTTGGTGATGACGACCGCCTTGAACCCATGCTCGTTTAATAACCGAACGGCCTCCCCCACCCTGGGAAGGAGGATGAATCGATCCAGGTGGTTGACGTAACCCACCTCTTCATTGAGGGTTCCATCACGATCAAGAAAAACAGCCCTATGGGACATATCAGCTCATTCCATTTTATTAACTCAACACGGTCTTTTCCGCGACGTACTCATAATCATTACAAAATCCGAAATCCGAATATCGAAACTCGAAACAAATCCAAATTTCTAATTTTCCAAATTCTAAACTCAGTTTGGGTCATTCGAATTTTGGGAATTCGTACTTGTTTCGAATTTCGTGCTTCGAATTTCGAATTTATATCCCGCCCTGCCTGTCTTTTAATCTCCCTGCCTCTCATTCCACGAATCGGCTCAACTCAAAACGGTCAGGAGGAGTGAACCGCAAAAAAGACCGGTGGGTCCGCCAGCCCCCGACATTGAAATAGCGGCATCTCTTCCCATCGAGCCATTCTTCTTCGTCTTCTGGAAAATGGGAATGACCGAGGATGACGATTTCAAATCCCTCCATGAACTTCTTATGAGCGAAGGCCTTGAAAGCCGGAGGCGGATGAGAAGGTGGTTCCATGTGATACTTCTGGTAGCTCAACTGGCTTAGCCATTGGGCGATGTGGCGGGAGAGCCGGGGGCCTGCCCATTGCATGAGACCATGGGTCCATTGGTTCTTCAGCACCCTTCGAAAAACTCGATACTTCCACTGTTTTGGATTGGATAAATCCCCGTGGGCAATGAACGTTTTCCTTCCTCCCAACCATTCCTCACTTCCACCGGGATGAACCTCCACTTCTATCTGAAATTGTTCTGAGAAGACGGAATCGAGAAAAAAATCGTGATTCCCTTCAAAATAT
>PDVJ01000471.1_pt1 | contig 13766 bp, 11 predicted proteins | sample 1369811 | NCBI WGS metagenome assembly PDVJ01 (sample SAMN07795376, study PRJNA414565) | Alkali sediment metagenome, whole genome shotgun sequencing project. | reverse complement strand
AGCCGGGGTTCTACTGTATGATACAAAAGAAACACCATTATTTCTAAGTGTTAATGCTATTCTGGATAGCAATAGGGATGCCCCAATTCATGGATTTTTGGTCATAGGACGATTTCTTGATAGTAACAAAGTAAAATCCTTTGAAGATATAACACAATTAACCATCATTTTTCATCCATTATCAAGTCAAATCCCTATAGATTTTGAACAAACACCTGTTTCTCGCCAAGGACTACCAATTTTTATTCAACCAATAAACTCAACTTATGTTGCAGGATTTTTTAAGGTAAATGATATACTTGGAAACCCAGTTCTTCTTATAGAAGTAGGTTCAAATAGAGATTTTTTTAATCAGGGATTAATGATGATTCAGAATCTTATCATTTCTCTGGTCTTTACTATGGTTGTACTTATAATTACTGTTATCTACATTTTGGATAGATTTGTTATTTCTCGCTTGGCATATTTAACCAAATCCGTAAATGATATTCGTAGTTATGGAGATCTCTCAAAACATCTACAAGTAAAAGGAAATGATGAAATATCCCTGCTTGAAAAAAACATCAACGATATGTTAACATCATTACAAAAAACATGGGCGATGAAAGATTCAGCAGAATTTTCTTTACAGAAAAAAATCGACGAACTCGAACGATTCAAGACAGTAACCGTTGATCGAGAAATAAAAATGATAGAGCTAAAGAAACAACTCGAAGAATTAAGAGCAAAATCTGGGGGGAAGACATAGAATGGATATTGCTTTTGCAGAAATAGATATTGCAACTTTTTTCTGGTTTGTTCTTTCAATATTCGTTATCTGCTTGGCACTACTGTTGTTTTATCTTTTTTTAAAAGATCGAGACTTAAGAAAAATCATGATGGCATTAGGAATGCTGCCAAGTGCGTTTACGTTCCTATATCTTGGGGTGAAGTTTCCCCCAGTATTACAACCTGAAAACACACTCTCATATTTTATCTTTCGTTGGGGAGTTTTTCCAATTATCGTAAGTATTTTTTTTATTCTCATAGACCGATTATTCTATAGGAAAAAAGATTTTAAATTACCCTTTGTTATGTTTTTTTTATTTTATATCCTTTCTTTTATTCTTGTCCTCTCTAATATCTTTGATGAAATCATTTATTCATCGTCGCTTATATTTATTACATTAATCGTCGTCGTTCTCTGCGTCATCCTGCTAATAAAAGAAAGAATATTTTCCAGTTGGTTATTCTTGCTTTCGATATGTTGTTTCGCTATGGGTGGCGTAGCACTTAATATTTATATGAATGACACTGAGCGTGTTGCTAATACCACACTTACTCTTTTTAGTTTCTTTTTAGGATATATCTTTTTAGTGTTAATCTTTGGACTATCTACATCAATAAACGAAAAAGAGGGAATAGGAGTATATTTCACTATAGAAAATAAATTGAAAAAAGCCGAAGCAGCTTTAAAGGATAGTGAGAAAAAATATCGCCAGGTTGTTGAAAACTTAAAAGAGGGTATTTGGGTTCTTGATAAAAATGCCTCAACAACCTATGTCAATTCATTCATAGTCGAGATGCTTGGTTATACGACCGATGAGATGACTGGAAAGCGCTTCTTTGAATTCGTTGATGGAAATTGGAAAAAAATTGTCGAAGAAAAACTGAAACAGATTCCACAAGGAACTGAGAGTGAATATGAGGTTGAATTTCTTAAAAAAGACAAAACGAGAATCTCTGCTAATGTACATATGTCAACGCTCTTTGATGTAAACGGCAAATATATTGGTGCTCTTGCAGGAATTCAGGATATCTCGTATCGAAAGAAAATGGAATCTGAATTACATGAAAAACTTGATAAGTTACAGAAGGGTGAACTTGCCACCCTTAACATTATGGAAGATTTACAAAATACTATAGGGGCACTCACAATAGCAGAAACACAAATTCGTCAAAAGAACGAAGAACTTCTAATGATGAACCAGGAGTTAAATGTCGCTAGAGAGCAATTATCTACATTGAATCAGAATTTAGAAGTAAAGGTCAAGGAACGAACCGCTGATGTTGAAAAACTCTTAAAACAGAAAGATGAATTCATCGGCCAGCTTGGTCACGATCTTAAAACACCTTTAACCCCCCTAAATATTTTACTGCCTATTGTCAGGGAACGAGAACAAGATCCTCAATTGAAAGAGCTTCTTAAGGTTATTTTTAATAACGTATATTACATGAAAAATCTTGTTATTAAAACCTTATCTCTTGCTCAGTTGAATTCTCCAAGTACGCAATTGTCACTTCAAGATATCGATCTCTCCACGCAAATTCGTGATATTCTTGATTTGGAAATACCCCTCTTTCAAGGGAAAAACATAATCTTCGAAAACAATATACCAGCAGAAACCATTGTAGAAGTCGATTTACTACAAATCAGAGAATTATTCGACAATCTCATTTCCAATGCAGTAAAATATTCACAGGAAGGTGAAGTAAAAATCACGTTCGATGCAAAGGAAATGGATGACTTTATTGTTGTCTCTGTAAAAGACACTGGTATTGGGCTAGAATCAGATCAAATTCAACATGTCTTTGATGAATTTTATAAAGTGGATTACTCAAGGCACGATCTTCAATCAACAGGGCTTGGTCTATCGATTTGTAAACGAATTGTTGAAAAACATGGTGGTCGTATATGGGTTGAAAGCCAAGGGAAAGGGAAAGGCTCAACGTTTTTTTTCACTCTAAAACCACATAAAAGAACGAGCGGTGAAGAAACATTATATGCAAACACTAATGAAGTAAGAATCAATACTGTTCTATGAGGGATGAGTATGACGAAAACGATATTGGTGGTAGATGACAACCCTGATGTCATTACCTCTCTGAAAACAGGTTTAGAAGGTACAACACGAGTGTATCGTATTCTTGGGGTTGAAAATGGTCAGAAATGCCTGCAGATGTTGAAGGATAATATAATTCCTGATGTTATCCTGCTTGATATTATGATGCCGCAGATGAGCGGCTGGGAGGTTTTTGACCGAATAAAGGAGAATCCCTCCTGGAATACCATTCCTGTCATATTTCTCACTGCACGGACAGACAGAATAGCAAAAAATGCAGGTGGTTTTTTAGGTGATGATTACATTGAAAAACCATTTGAGATCGCTGATCTAGTAAACAGAATTGAAATAGTATTTCACAATAAAGCTTCCAAAAAAACACTCGTCGATAAAAAAAACACAGATCGTCGGTGATCACTTCATCAGAAAACCGTGATATTTTCGAGAAGAAAAAGAAGGATGGATTTAATGGGATGTCCATACTATAAGGATTATACGAGGACGTGTATCCAATTTTTCCCACGAGTTGTTCAGCATTCTGATTTTACGGTATGTGAATCTGATACATATCAAAGTTGTTTAGCTTACTTTGTTTTACAAAAAGACTTCAGATGTAAATATCAAAATCGTTGTTTAGAGGTTATGTCTGAAGATATGCCTTGGATCTTAAAATTTTTTGTTGAAGACGAAAAAATTAAAAATTTTTTTAGAGAAACTTCTGAAAAATATTGTTCATCGGAACAAAATCATGTTCTCTGCGCAAATTATAAATTATTGGAGCAGGGAATCAAACCTCCTTTGGAGCTATTACCCGATGGCAAGAAATTACGTTTCAGAGATATTTTATTTAAGAAAGAAATCACCATAGAATAAAGAGAATATTCCTGTATATCTACGATTTTAATATCGATTACTTTTTTTTTTTTTGATTTGCTAAATATCTTTTCAATTACTAGGACCATATCTTCTCTAAGTATATTGAATCAATTATTTTATATACCCGCAGAAAGTAATGTGTCGAAAGGACACAAAATTTATGCAAGGTTCAGCTTTCCAGAAAATAAATGTATAGATGTATGGTTATGCAGTGAGCAGAAGATGTATAAAATATTCGTTCAAGGCATTGTTCAAGGTGTTGGGTTTCGACCATATATCTACAGAAAAGCAAAAGAACACACACTCGTCGGCTCGGTAAAAAACATTGGTAACGGTGTTGAAATAATAATAAATGACAGATATTTCATTCAAAAACTCACTGATCTTCCGCCCCTTGCAAAAATCTCAAATTACACGGTTAAGCAAATCAAATCGAAGAAACATTTTTCTGATTTTTCAATTCTTAAAAGCTCAGTATCTACGGGAGAAACAGAGCTTCCTGCGGATATTTTCATGTGTCATGATTGCCTCAGAGAACTCACAGATGAAAAAAATAGACGACATGACTATTATTTCATCACCTGTACAAATTGTGGACCACGATTTACGATGATAGAAGATTATCCTTATGATCGACCGTTTACATCGATGCATCAATTCAAGATGTGTCCTCAATGCAAAAGAGAATACACCGATCCTCTTAATAGGAGATATCATGCACAAACAATCGCTTGTAAAAAGTGTGGTCCAAAATTACGTCTCCTCAGTGATGAAAAAGACATTAGCGGTAAATCAGATATGGAAACTATCGGGAAAGCAATCGATCTCATCAAATCTGGAGAGATACTATCAATCAAAGGAGTGGGTGGATTTCACACCTGTTCATTATGTGATGACGAGAATGTNGGAAAAGTAAGAGAGNTGTTTCACCGCCTCCACAAACCATATGCTCTCATGGTCAAAGATGTAGAGATGGTTGAAAAGATTGCGTNCGTATCTGAAAAAGAAAAANAATTATTGCTAAGTCCTCAACGACCNATTGTTGTTCTAAAAAAGAAAAAAAAGGATTNCTTCAAAACCACCTCGGAGTTAGATACCATTGNAGTGATGTTGCCTTATACAGCGTTGCATTACCTCCTCTTTGATTATNGTAATGAGCCGCTCTTAATGACATCGTGCAATATTCCAGGAGAACCNGTATCAATCGTAGAAAAGATAGGTAAATATTTCTTGACCAATGAANGGAGAATTGTCAATAGATGTGACGACTCTGTTTTAAAGGTTATTNATGACACAACGTTTTTTCTCAGACGTTCACGGGGATATACACCTATTNCNATNATNTTNCCGNTGGAGTGTCAAGATACTGTTGCGGTTGGTGCNGAGTTAAATAACGTCATCTGTACAACAAAGAAAAATAAATGTTATCTTTCTCAGTACATTGGTGATACATCAAAATATGAAACATACAACTTTTTAAAAGATACTGTTACGAAGTTTATCCATCTCACCCGTTTAAAACCACAGATTATTGCATGTGATCTTCATCCTCGCTATAATTCAACAATGTTTGCAAAGGAATTAGCTACAATGTATAACGCAAAATTAATTCAAATACAGCATCATAAAGTACATGTGGCGAGTGTCGCAGCTGAACATAATATCACAGACTATGTGGGAATTGCGATGGATGGATTAGGGTACGGTGATGATGGCAGGTTGTGGGGCGGAGAAATATTCTCCGTACGAAACGGAAATATATTTACACGAGTGGGACATCTTGAAGAACAACCTCAATTGGGCGGGGATTCTGCAACGATATATCCAAAGAAAATGCTCTTCGGGATTCTTTCCAAGATATTAACTGAAAAAGAACTTCTAAAAATTAGATTATTTGATGAAAAAGAAAGTAGATTATATCTCCAAATTTTACATAATACTTTCAACGTACAACACACGACAAGTACCGGGAGGATCCTCGATGCTGTTTCTGCACTGTTAGGTCTCTGCGAGAAGAGGACCTATGATGGGAGGCCAGCGATGATTCTGGAAAGCATGGCGACAACGCCTTTAGAATTTGAACCAGTTTTTTCTCATGAGCAGGGTAAAACAATTTTGATGACAACCCCGTTATTTGATTATCTTCTTAGGAATAAAGAAGATAAAGGAAAACTCGCAGCAACTGCTCAGATGTATATCGCCAAAGGGCTTTTTGAGATAGCAAAAAAAGCATTGAAAAAGAAAGATATGCCTATCGTTTTTTCAGGGGGCGTTGCATATAACAGAATGATTTCTGGATTTATGCTTCAACATGGTGTTCTTGTCAATAGAGAACTACCTGCAGGAGATGGTGGTATCTGCTATGGTCAAGCATATTTAGCTAATTTGAATAAAAAAATGTAACTATCCTACTTTATGTAATAATCACTGATTAGCTCCTGCAGTCCTAACGAATATCCTCCCTCGTAAACCTTAGTAAAAATGGCGAATAATTAGAGTAAATAATACTAATACTGCATTGCTGTTCGACTCTTTTCAGGGATTATGCTTATTTAATTTCTTCCTCGATGATTTTTCGTTTAAGGATGAAATCGGTGATATGAACCTTCTTTCCATTAGGAAACAAATTTAGAGGTGGTTTCTCACCTTGCTCATAAATCTTATATTTCGCACAAGCTAAATGGTTTTCTTGTGACAAACAGTATTGAACTGATAACTTGTAGAAGATTTCTCTCGTCTCCATATCACCAAGCATACTTGCTATAATTTTTGGAATGTTTTTTTTGTAAGCATTTCCGCAGGAAATAAGATATTTACATATAAACTCACTATTATAAATAAGATACGCTAGACATTTCGTATATTCATCTGATTCACACAAAGCAAAAGTGGGGAATTCAATAAATTCAGGAAATTTTTTTATACAATTCCTTGTAAAATCTTCGTATAAGGGGCAACTCATTTTTTACCTACAATAGAATCGAAAAATGGGATTATATAGTTTTTTATAGAACAGGTTTCACAACTAAATGTTACAATGTTCTTCCCTAAGAAAATAACCTTATTGTTTAGGTTGATTTTTTCGAGCTAAGAATTATTGCACAAAGCATAACTATCCAGAAATTTTTTAATGGCTTTTTATCATGTCTTATTCTTTTTCAAGCCTTGTCGAATTAGAATTGTGTTTTTGTTACGACGAGCTCCCCGTGTTCTACGCCTTTGAGTGCTTTGACGTTTTCTGAAAATTTTTTTACCCGACTCGATTGTCCACGAATCACAACAATTTCAAGACATGTTCGATCATCTATATGAATGTGGGTTGTGAAGATGATTTCTTCGTGATGATGATGTTGGAGGTGAAGCAATTTGTCTGTGACGTTTCCAATATCATGATCATAGATGATAGTCAGGGTCCCGATGACCTCGCTTTCCTCTTCTTTTATCCCTGATTCGATAATCTCCTTTCGTACCAGATCTCTAATAGCTTCAGAACGATTTGTATAACCCCTTTTTTTTATTAACATATCAAATTTGTTTAGTAAGTCTGGTTCAAAAGATACTCCTACTCTTTCTACAGGCATGGTAGCACGTCTATAGGAAAATCGTGGTACTATTATAAGAAAGCTGCTACGAATAATTATTTTACGATTCAGAGTCGATAGAGATTCCAAATCTTCTTATTGCCACCATGGTAACACGTTTGCCTGAGGAACGTAGCACGAATTAATTATTATTGTTACCATAATTCTTTTATACTATCGGATGTATTAAGGGCACGAAAAAATAAAAGTTGCTACGGAGACATGAGACATGTGGCTTATTACAACACTCGTTACAGCAATTGGCGCAACAATTCTCTGGTATGTAGCACCGAAAATATATAAGCTTGATTTGCTCAGCTTAATGCTCTGGGGTGCATCATTCATGATACTGGTTGATCACCTTTTAGGCTATGACGGTGGGTCTTTCCTTGAAATGGAAACAGGAGGCTTCATTACTAATGGCATCGTACTTGGAATCGTTATGTTAATACCTGTGTTCATTATTTGGATAACCGTTCTTATTATAAAAAAACCAAAACAAAATATTGAAAGGAGGTAAAAAAAATGGCGTGTTTTATAGCACCAATGGCAACAGGAATAGTAACGACTGTGTTTAGAAAAAAAATTCCAGCAGCACTTAAAATAGGCTGGTTGAATATCATGCTATGGGGTGGAGTTGCAATGCTTGCAATCGAGCACATAGCACATGCGGAAGTGGTGTTTTATCCACCATTCCTGACTGCAATGCAGAACCCCGCTGATATCCCAGTTATGTTACAGGAATTAGCAACAGTAGGCGGAACAATGACAATTGCCATTGTGGTTGCATGGATCATCCTTGTAGCAATCACTTCAAGAATGCCACGTGTGTCAAAGCAGGTTGAATAAAACAGCTTGTCCAACCTTCTCTTTCTATTTTTTTATTCATTTTTTATTAAATTCGAATGAACTCAAAATTATCTATTTTCTTTCATAAAGCGAACCAAGAACAACTCGGAGTAAATTCGGATAAGTGTTTTTTGTTTTTCTCCTAAACAAATCACTGTAAATAGGTATTAATAGCCGATACTAAATCCCTAGTAGTTTGCGGGTACTATCTATATCAACAGGATATGGAGGTTTTTCCTCCTTATCTCACCACAAAAAGAAGCGAAAACCATGGAAAACAATGATCCTAAACCAAGCATATTGCGGAGAGTTTCAACAAAGATTATAGGTCGCCCGCGCAATATCAACGACCCTTCAATTTTTCATAAATTATCATTAATAGCATTACTGTCATGGATAGGACTTGGAGCAGACGGTCTTTCATCTTCCTCCTACGGTCCTGAGGAGGCATTCAAAGCAATCGCAGGACATACCTATCTTGCGATCTTTTTAGCGATCGCAACAGCGCTCACCGTTTTTATCATATCGTATACCTACTCGAAAATAATTGAACAGTTCCCTCATGGTGGTGGAGGGTACATCGTTGCCACGCATACAATCGGTAAAAGTGCAGGGGTTGTCTCCGGGTCTGCCTTACTTATCGACTATGTCCTCACTATCACAGTTTCCATTGCCGCCTGTGGAGACGCTATCTTTAGTTTTTTACCTTTAGAATTCCATCAGTACAGTCTTCTATTCAAAGTCTCTTTAATTTTTATTCTGATCATTCTAAATCTGCGAGGAATTAAAGAGTCGGTGACTGTCCTTGCTCCTATCTTTCTCCTATTTATTATTACTCATATCATCCTGCTAGGATACGGTATTTTCAGTCAAGCATCTGCAGTTGGTACACATGTCAATCAATTTTCAACAGGATTGGGGGGTGATCTGCAGGTGATAGGGCTCTTTGGCATCCTTGCGATTTTCCTCCGCGCCTTCTCATTAGGAGGTGGAACATATACCGGAATTGAAGCTGTATCCAATGGTCTCCCGGTCATGAGAGAACCCAAAGTAAAGACCGGTAAACGAACTATGATGTATATGGCAATTTCCCTTGCTCTAGTGGCAGGGGTGCTTTTTATTTGCTATTTTCTTCTCGATATTCAAGCTGTGCAAGGTAAGACGTTAAACGCTGTCCTTGCAACAAGACTTTTTGGCGGGTGGCCAGCAGGAATTTGGATTGCGGCAATTATTATCTTTTCTGAGGGCTTGCTCCTATTTGTTGCAGCTCAGACCGGTTTCATTGACGGACCGCGAGTGATGGCCAACATGGCCGTTGACTCATGGTTTCCAAAGAAATTCGCTGCGTTATCAGAACGACTTACTATGCGAAACGGTGTTTTGGTCATGGGAATTGCCGCTCTTTTTTTAATGATCGGTACCAATGGTTCCATCTCCGCGCTCGTGGTGATGTACGCGATTAATGTGTTCCTCACGTTCTCACTCTCACAATTAGGTATGGCAAAATTTTCGATAAAAATCAGAAAAAAGAAAGAGCATTGGATACGATACCTACTCATCTTCGTTATCGGATTTATTCTCTGTTTTACTATCCTGATCGTTACCATCTACGAAAAACTTTGGCAAGGTGGTTGGTTTACTCTAGTGATCACTTTGGCTGTAGTTATTATATGTTATTTGATTCATAATCATTATAAAAAAATCAAAAAAGCAATGCGGAAATTCGATGAGGTATTGTTGCTATCTAGCATTCATCTTGTTGGGCATCCAAATACAAAACCGGTGAATCCAAAACACATGACCGCGGTGATCCTGGTAACAGGGTATAATGGCTATGGGGTGAACACGTTTTTATCATTGATTCGAAGCTTCCCCGGGTTATATAAGAATATTATTTTTGTTTCAATTGCGGAGATCGACTCAGGCTCCTTCAAAGGCGCTGAGGAAGTAGAAGCATTGAAAACATCAGTACAAAGCTCATTACTCAAGTACGTCATTCTAGCACAAAGACTTGGATTCTCCGCTGACTATCGAATGGATATTGGTACTGATGTGGTAGAGACCGCGAGCCATCTCTGTGAATCCATCGCAGAAGAGTTCCCAAAAGTCATGTTTTTCACTGCAAAACTCGTTTTCCGACATGAGACCCTTTTTCATAAATTGTTGCACAACGAAACCGCGTTTTCAGTCCAGCGTCGATTGCAGTGGAAAGGTTTACCTGTAGTTATTTTGCCTGTACGTATTGACATATAAAATTTTTTTTAAAACCCCCGATAAATTAAAAAAGAACAAAACCTTTTTAATCACCTACACGATATGAATTATCACAATACAAAAAGGAGGAGATGTGGCAATGCCGGCAAAAAAGACAAAGAAAGCAGTAAAGAAAAAAGTCGTTAAAAAGAAGAAGAAATAAGTTTCTATAGAGAGTTAATATTTTAGTTTAAAAGGTTGAACACTGTTTCTTCTTCAATAATTTTTTCTTTTTAACATCTCATATTTTTCAATTTGCTAGACACAGTCATGCCGCCGATCACAAATAAAATTTTTTCTCAATGAAATATGATGTTGTAAAAAAATTCACGGTAAACTAAATACTACCGCCTTCTCTCATTGTAATGATATCTTCAGCAGCAATATCGAGTGTCTGCTTTGTCGGTACTTTGGTTGATGATTTACAATATAACTAAAAAGCGTTGTACTGAACCATTTTGCAGAGCAGTTAATGATATCGAGATATCTCTTAGTGATTGAACATTAACTGTCAATCACTCCTATCGAAAATAGACCATAGAAACATATTAAGAACTCTTTATAACCAATGAAAAAATTATTCAATTATCTATCTATACTCACGACAACAGATTATTAAAAACAGGAGATTGAACATTATGAAAAAAGTTCTTTTTATTTGTATAGGAAATACATGCCGAAGCCAGATGGCGAAAGGATTTTTCAACACTCTATCTCCAAAAAATTCCGCTGATAGTGCTGGTATGCGACCAGAAGACCATGTTGAGCCTTCTGCAATTACAGTTATGAAAGAAGTTGGCATCGATATCAGCCACTACAAACCAAAGAAATTGACGTTCGCAATGAATGACGTGTTCGACATTTTGGTGACAATGGGTTGTGTTGATGACTGTCCTCTCACGCCTCGGGAAAAAACCATTGAGTGGAAGATTGAAGATCCAAAAGGAAAATCTCTTGATAAATATCGAGAGGTTCGAGACACGATTAGGAACCATGTTGAAAAACTGATTGTAGAGAGTATGGAAAAAAAATAAAGGAGCAGAACAACAATCCCTCGATATAGATTAAAACATTTTTTACTTTTTTTAATCTTGAACGAAGAGACCTTTTAAATACAACCATGCTTTTATTGATTTATGAAAATAAGCGAAGCCATACATCTCTATATCACAGTAAGTCGTTGGGAATTCCTACCCGCTGTGTTTATTGGCATTTTTATTGGAATTCTGGTTGGTTCTAATTCAGTAAGTTCAATTCTAGCGGCAAGTTCTTTTCCTTTTCTCCTTGAAGGCATTTTCATATTCATCTTATTATTTAACGTTGGGTTCATGGTGAATTGTTGGGCGGATTGGAAGGTTGATGAACTCTATAAGACTCGATTATACCACGCTGTCAAAAAATTAGGCCGTCGTTCACTCGGAGTCATCATCATAATACACATTCTTCTAGCGTTTGTATTGGCGTTTCAATTAAGTATTGTCTTACACAGAATCGAAATTAGCATCCTTGTCTGGATTGGTACGTTTCTTGGTGTTGGTTACTCCATTGAACCTATTCGTTTTAAGAAGCGAGGAATTCTTCATTCAATAGTAGCGCTTCCAATTTTTTTTATCCCTGGAGCTTATTCATATTTCCTTGTTTCATCGTTGTCTATTACTGATCTGTATACTATTTTTTTCCTTCTTGCAGCAACTGGGATAACCATAGGTCATTATGCGTTAATACTCGTTAGTCAAGCTGAGGATCAACCAGATGATAAGAAAATGGGTTTATTGACCCCTGCGGTGAAATGGGGGCTCTACAAAACAATTAGGCTATCATATCTGTTAAATGTAATCGGATCAATTCTGACAATACTCGCTCTTATAGGTTTATTTTTATTGATAAACATATGGTTGTTGATTCTCGTTCCTTTAGTAGCTCTAGGAAGGTATTTCTCTTTCAAAGAAGTCTATGCACTGGTGAAACAATCAAAATCGATATCCTCTGAAACCTTTTTTCTTCAAGAACTTCGGCAGAAGATGCCTGAATACCCTTTATGGCATGCCTATGGTCTCTCAGGAATTACCATCAGCGGTTTATGTATACTATTGATGAAAACCTTCGGTTTGGTTCAATCGGTTCTGAAGATTTAAACGACTGGGCACCTTTAAAGTGCTATCACTAGAGATACAAAAAGGGAAAACGCTTCTTTATAATCGAAGAAGATCCTTACAATAAATATAGGCAAACCGTTTTACTAATTTCCATTGATACTCATGAAGTCTCCTCTGATTATTCAATAGAGTAAGAACCATGTCAACAATTTGGGTATCTCTGGAAATAAGTTTGACATATTTTTCACCACTATTCCTTTCCAATAATACTTTCAAGATACGTAAACAGAGTTTGATTTCTTTCCCAAAATCATTTTTCCAGAGACGTTGGTATTTCGATAAGAAGAATGCGCTGGTGTCATCTGCTTCTAGCGCCTCTGTGCAAACCTCTGCAGCTATTTTACCTGAAGACATCGCATAATCGATGCCATCGCCACTGAGTGGATTTATGAGTCCTGCTGCATCGCCACAGAGAACAATGCGATCAGCAAAGGTTTTTTTTAAAGGAGATAGGGGGAGGATTCCTCCCTGCATTTTTCCTATGTTTATCGTTGGAGGGATAATTTTACTTTGCTTTAGAAGACGAATATAATTATCAAAAAATTCTTTTAAATTTGGCCTATTTGTTTTTTGGGACGCTGACGGTTTGATTTCGCCGATACCGATATTTACACTGTCTTTTTTGGGGAATACCCATCCATAGCCAATTATTCCCATGAACCTTAAGTGGAAATGAAAAATTCTTTTTTCAGTAAAATAGTCATCAAGCAAACCACTTGCTAGAGGGAATTCTTGAAAGAGGCATCTACCTGTAGGTTGGTAAGGATGACTTAATCCAGATTTTTTAGCTATCGTACTCCAGATTCCATCAGCACCTATCACCAGTTGGGATTCAACAGAGTCTCCTTTATTGAATTTGATTTTTACTTTTTCTGGAAGAATATTGACATCTGTAACAGTTTTTCCTTCCATAAAAGTGGTTCCCCTCTCAATTGCAAGTTGCAGGAGTCCATTATCAAAATCCTTTCTGAGAACAAATGCTGCGATAGGCTCATCTTTAATAAATTGTACCTGATATTTGAGAGATGACGAATGGATGCTACCACCAAAGGAATACGAAGCAATCAAATCTTTTGAAATGTATTTAAATCGTTTGAGAGTCCTGACTGATAACCCACCACCACATGGTTTATCTCTAGGGAACGTGCTTTTATCGATTAGAAGAACTTTTTCTCCTTTTTCAGCGAGGAATTTTGCTGCAGTTGCACCAGCAGGACCTGCACCAACTA